>Ga0315274_10002088_pt1 | contig 30580 bp, 26 predicted proteins | sample YL17G02_20_MG_FD_203700 | JGI IMG/M metagenome (GOLD analysis project Ga0315274, IMG submission 203700) | Sediment microbial communities from Yellowstone Lake, YNP, Wyoming, USA - YL17G02_20 | ecosystem: Environmental > Aquatic > Freshwater > Lake > Sediment | place: USA: Wyoming | collected...
ATATTCTCGCACAGTTCAGTCAAATTGTTTGGCATTTTTAATAGGTGGGTGCGGGTCTTTTCGCGGATAAGCGCAACCGACGGGCACGGAGTTTGTGTCGACCTGCGGTTTGAATGACAGGCAAAAAGTACAAGGCTCAACGACACACGTATGGGAACGCGAGTGGTTATGTTTGGCGCATCTACGGCAAAGCAGAGAATGAGCAAAGGTTATTGCTCCCTCGCGTACGGCGCACCTACGCTGTTTTTGGGGCGTTGGCGAGCTAATCAGACCGTCCTACGCCGTCAAACATTCAAGTTTTCACCTGTTGTGCTGTAGAGCGTCTCCAGCACAGAACCAAGAGGTATCTACAGCGTCCTGCGTCTGCGAAACCACCCGACAAGTCCTACGCCAATGCTGGTCAGTAGAATTGCGCCTGGAGCCGGTATTGGGTTTGGGTCTACACGGACATTGTCTAGCGCGGGACCGTAATCATTGTCCGTTGTCCAGAATTTCAATGTTGTGGTTCCAGCAAGGGCGACGAAACTCCATTGCTCCGTTTTCCATCCCATTTGGGTGTTCTCTCCCTGCCATGAAATCCCTGAGACATCGAAAGTGAAAGAATTTGGGCTCCCGCCCTCTATCGAGACAAAGAGTGTTTTTACTTCAGGTGGACGGGCAGGGTTGCCCGACATATCAAATTTGACCAGATAAGTTGTGCCGGCAATGGTAGTAAGGTCTTGTTTGACCCCACCAGCAAGGTGACCGCTCAAATCCAGGCTCCGTGACCCTTGCGAGGCTGGCCAGCAAGAAGTAGCACAGTAGTCAATATCAGTACCAATAACGGTCCAGTCTGTAATTGCTATTGACGGGGCGGATAACCTCGTGAAATACCCGGAAACGGCCGGACCGTCCTCAAAACTGCCGTTTTGGGTTATGTTTGCCCACGCCGAGCCTGGAGTGGCAGCCATAAAGGCCGATGCGACCAAGGCTACTGTAAACAATTTCATTATTCTGCTCATTGTTAGACCTCCTCATTTTTGGGTTGTGTTTACCCGCGCCGACAGAGGCGCGACAGGCATAAATGCCGATGCAACCAAAGTTACAGTTAACAATTTGAACGCTATGTTCATAGTTAGACCTCTTATGTAAGGCCTACGCTCGCGAACGCCCGTCCTCCTCAGGAACAAACGCCCCCTTTTCCAAACGTGTCATTGCCCAGGCCCCACTACCAAATGGTGGTGGACTTTCCACATAGCCGAAACCTGGTCGGACAGTGGCGGACGCACTTTCACCACATCTTCTCAGAGTATTGTTCTATATTTTACTCTATCAACAAGAGCTTGTCAAGCACCAAATATGGGTCTCTGAAGGTTTTTTTACTTCTTAAGCCCTTTGCTCATCGGCAGTTATGCTTAAACAAGTGTGAAGTGTGAACTACCACGTTTTACCACGGCTACTAATCTGGGTAAATTTAACGCCAACGAGTAGATGCGATCACAGGGTGAGCGAGGGCATTTGCGTCCTTTTTGGCCGTGCAGAACTCTGACCAGCGGCGATTTCGTGATTAGAAGATTGTTTTCCAGCCAGCTTCGCATCAACATGTTTTCCGGCGTTGCAGTGACAGTAGTCAACACCGGCGTCCTGGCAATCGCTTACCCTATTTACCTGAATTTCCTCGGTTACGAGAAATATGGCGTCTGGCTGGTTCTTGCAACCGTTTTGAGTTTTGCGCAGCTCGGAGACCTCGGCATAAGCCAGGCTATTATGAAGCTGGTGGCTGAAGAATATGGCCGGGGCAACATCGAAGCCATTCAGCAATACGTTACGACGGCAATTGCCATCTTAACCACTGCTGCGGCCGCTGCATTGATTGTCATACTTACCTTCAGGACACAGATAACCAGTGCCTTCAAACTGACCGGCGAAAACGCCCAGATGGTATTGTGGCTCTTGCCGTACATAGCATCCCTTAGCATATATGTGTTTATTGTCCACGTGCTGAATGCTACGCTGTCGGGTCTGGGTCGAATGGATTTGGCGAACTGGACTCAGTCCGCGGGGCGGATTGCAGCCGTGGCAACGGCTTCCTCTCTATTATATAGCGGCCGCGGAATAGAGAGCCTCTTGATAGGCAATATCTTCTCTTATGTCCTGGTTCACATCACAACTATTATTGTTATCCGGCGTATTGCTCATATACGACTTCTGCGGATAGGCAACTTAAGCGGTCGATGCTGCAAACGCCTGCTGGGTTTTGGTCTGGGGCTATTCGGGGGTTCAGTCATAAGCATGCTGCTCAGCCCTTTTAATAAGCTGATGCTTTCCCGATACGCAGGAGTTTCTACTATACCAGTCTATGAAATTGCCTATAGTGGAAGCATGCAGGTCAGGGCATTGATCGCGGTAGGCCTGAGGGCTTTGATGCCGGAAGTCAGCCGGATTGGCGCAAATATGACCGGGTACGCAAGAGATAGAATCGCACAATTGAATTATCGTGCTATAAAGCTTATTCTCCTTTTCGGTCTGCCTGTGTATGCGGGCCTATTTGTGTTCTGTACGTTCTTATTCAGAATCTGGCTCCGGGAAAGATTCGTTACAGCTTTGCCGGACGCATTTCGAATTATGCTGATAGCTACGTTTGCCAGCTTGTTATGTGTTCCGGCATACTACACCCTTCTTGGTTTGGGACGGGTGACACAGTGCTTTTATTCATACGCCATCCAGGCAGGAGCGAATGTCTTTGTAGTGCTTTTGGCAATCATAACTACACGCTCACTCTCCGTGATGCACGTTGTCTGGGCGGCTCTGATTGCTATGGGCATGACCAGTGCGTATCTCATCTGGCAAAACCGACGTGCTATGGGGAGGCTGCCGCTCGGTGCAGGCTGAGCGCGCAGTTTACCGTCAGCGTGGATATCGGACAGGAAGCTTGACATCCGGTGCTGCGTGCTCGGGTGCCTTGAGAGCCTACGCTTTCGCCTGAGGTTTTTATGGGCGCAGATAACACGATGAAACCCAACCACTGGTTAAACGGTTCTGCCGCCAACGTCAATTCTCAAACGGGCGAAGACGGGATCATTGAAAAAGTCCTGGAATCCATAAGCGACAATAACCGCTGGTGCGTCGAATTCGGAGCGTGGGACGGAAGATATCTCAGTAATACGTACAAACTCATCGCAAATAGAGGCTACTCGGCCGTGCTGGTCGAAGGAGACCGCAAGAAGTTTCGGCAATTGCAGAAGAATTTCAGAGCAAATGAGAAGGTCATTCCAATACATGCGTTTGTGGGCTTTGAAGAGTACGATGGCCTTGACTCGCTGCTCAGGGTGACGGATATTCCCGTTGATTTTGATGTGCTCTCGATAGATATCGATGGGAACGATTACCACGTGTGGGCTGCTGTTAAGCAGTACAGGCCCAAGGTGGTTGTCATCGAATACAATCCGACTATTCCGAATCCGGTGGAGTTCGTACAGGCTCGGGATATGCGAGTCAGCCACGGAAGCAGCATTCTGTCGCTTGACAAGCTGGCAAAGCAAAAAGGTTATGAGCTGGTCGCGGCCACCAGGCTCAACGCCGTCTTTGTTGACGCCAAGTATTTTGCACTGTTTGGCATCCAAGACAACTCGGTGGACGCGATAAGATCAGAGCAGCCTAATGTGACGTACATATTCAACGGCTACGATGGTACCGTCTTCATAAGGGGCGCCGGCCGACTGCACTGGCATGATATTCCGTACAGGCAATCCAGGCTGCAGCAGGTGCCCAAATGGCTGCGACAGTATCCGGGCAGCTACGGAATTATAAAGAGGGGTCTTGCCAGGGTATATCGCTGCTTTCGTAGGGTATGATCTACGTTCAGAGTCGCCAATGCGTCTATTAAGACAAATCCTGTCTGAAGCCGGGTGGGCCGCTTTTGTTATTGCCCGTAGGCTCAAGAGCCGCTTGCTTGTTGTGAAACGCTGTTTCATCACGCCCAAGCTGCCGAAGAACCCGAACGGAAAGGTCTTTATTCATTTGGGCTGTGGTGATATCGCCAGTCCGGAGTTTATAAACGTTGATGCTCGTCCCGGGCCGCACGTTCATTACATCTGTGACGTCACGGACTTGTCGATTTTTGCCGATGGCTCTGCGGACCTTGTGTACGCCTCTCACGTTCTGGAGCACGTTCGGCATAACGGCCTGAAAAAGACCTTATGGGAGTGGCGGCGGATACTTAAGCCGGGCGGTATCTTGAGATTATCCGTTCCTGACTTCGACAAGATTCTGCACATTTACCAGTCATCCGCCCGCCGGATCGATAGCATACTTGGCCCCCTGATGGGAGGGCAAGAACACAAGTACAATGTGCACTACTCTGTTTTCAACCAGGAGTATCTCACGGACAGGCTGAGGGAGGCTGGATTCAGAGAAATCAGGCAATGGGACCCTGACTGCGTGGCAAATCACAACTTCCGGGATTGGGCTAATTCTGATATCCTAGTAAATGGGACAGCGTTCCCAGTGAGTCTTAATTTGGAAGCGGTCAAGTAGGTGATCATTTGCCTTCGCACAACGGCTATGAGACGGGAAGCAAATGGTAACTGACGGCTATCCTCAATTTGTTATTTTTTTGGTCTTAGGGATAGGTATCCCTTTGGCTATACTCCGGCCTTACAAGGCTTTTCTCGTAGCGGTACTGCTATTAACAGCCGGAAATGCCGAGACTTTCAACCAGACGCGCACGTCTTTGCTGGGCCCTTATTTGAACTTGGGTGACGCGTGCCTATTGGTGGCGCTGGTGGCTTTGTTTTTCGATAAGTTCCGCTCAAAGGGACCCGTACGGCTGCCACTAATCGTTCCTGTTCTTCTTTTTGTTCTCACGATTGCTGCGTGCCAGAGTTTCTGGTGGTTGGGCTGGACCTATGAGACCGCCAGGGCATACCGATGGGCATTGGAGATGCCGGTTGCCTTTTTAATTGGGGCAAATCTGGTTGATACCCCAGGAAGAGCGAAAGCCTTAATCGGCGCATTGCTGTGTGGAGCCGTGTTAGCTGCGCTACAGCATCTATACTATGTCTGGGCGGCATGGAGACTCCTGAATCTGCACACCTATGGAGCGATACGCACGGTTGCCTATTGGGCCGCGTCTATGTCCTCTGCTTTTCTTGTGGCCAGCGTGATTTGGAAGCTGCCGACCAATATGTGGAAGAAAATCGCGTTTCTAATGGTGGGCGTATTGTTCCTGACAAGTCTGCTTATGAGTCAAACCCGTTCGGTCTGGTTAGCAACCGCCGGAGCAGTCCCTTGCCTCCCACTCCTCTTCAAGAGAAAAAACCGCCTGGTGAACGTTATCAGATTTGGGATTATTCTTGTTCTAATAGTTTTTGCAACGGCGTGCTTGTCCCAATATCTCCTGCCAGGATCGGATGTCTTCGAAGTCGTTGCTGACCGAGCGGATGCGCTTTTCAGCCAGGAAGCACAGATGGGTACGCGCGAAAGGGCTTTCAGGGCCGAGATGGGCAGTTGGCTGAATGGAACGCTAGTTTTCGGACGAGGACTGTGTTTCATGCAGACTGTAAGAAATCCCGAGACCGGCCCGAACCGTATTGCATTCGGCCACCTTGGTTACGTAACGTATCTCTCTCAAATGGGGATAATAGGACTCCTTGCTTACGGCTTGTATTTTCCTGTGATGGTTCTCCGCGATGCAAGCTTTCTCTGGCGGGCTGGAAATGATCCGGTTGTTCGTTATACCGGACTACTTGCCAGCGCATCAATTCTATGCCTATCTATTATGTTCTTGATGAGTTCTTCCTTTCTTGGCCTGGGATATTCTGCGCCTGGCGTACTGTATGGGTCAGTTTGGTCGCTGGCAAAAGTTCAGAAAAGAGCAAACTCCCAAGACGGCCTCGAAATATTACTGTATGAGGATTAGTAAGAGAATGAACCTGCCCCGAATAACGATTGTTACTCCATCTTTCAATCAGGCCAAATATCTGCCTGAAACGATTGAGTCGATACTCAACCAGGGCTATCCGAACCTCGAGTATATCATCATCGATGGTGGCAGCACGGATGGCAGCGTGGACATAATAAGAAAATACGAGAAGTACTTGGCTTATTGGGTCAGTGAAAAAGACTCCGGCCAATCAGAGGCTATTAACAAAGGATTTGGAAGGGCAACCGGCAACTTGATGACGTGGGTCAATAGTGATGATGTCTTGCTTCCGGGAGCCCTTAAGAGAATTGCGGAAAGTAAAGCCCGTCATCCTGAGTGCCAGTGGCTTACAGGTAAAATCGCGAGGATGGACAAGGACGGCCGCATAATTGACCTTAAGGGGGCAGAGAAGCCAAGAGGATTCTTGTGCAAGATGGGGGTATCTCCAGTTCACGCGCCAAGTTCTTTCTTCTCGAAATCGCTTTACGATATGGCGGGGGGAATGGACCTTGACCTTTACTACACAATGGATGTGGATCTTTGGTGGAAGTTTCTTCAAGCGTCCTGCATTCCGAAGTTAGTGAATAGGTATCTGTATGGATTCAGGATACACGCTGGCTCAAAAACTACCGCAAGTTTCGCTAGTGAAAATGTGGACTACGATGCTGAGAAGGATCCCAAATGGGAACGCATAGGTAAAGAAAAAGAGCGTTGCATGAGGATGTACAACTGTGGTGTGAAAAACCGCCTGTATCGCCTTGGGTTAAACGTCTCACGGATCTTAAGGTTGCCTGGTTATCTTCGCGCAAAATTGTTAACACGTCGGTATAAGAATTATCATTGGTCAGATGTGAAGTACTAGAGTGTTATCTTTATGACGGTAAAAATCATGACCGAATATGCAGTCACTTCTCCACCGAAGCACCATTTCTTTGGTTTTCACGATTTAGTTGCGTGGAATGCAAGTGGCAACAAGTTGCTGGCACTTGAGACTGACCGGATTGACGTACCTGTCTACCCCGGCCAGAAAGCGGGGATTGGATACGTTGACTGCACATCGGGGAGGTTTGTGAAAGTGGGAGAAACGAACGCCTTCAACTACCCACAGGGAGCTCGTCAGCAGTGGGTGGGGGATACCGACATTTTTACTGTAAATGATCAGGTTGGTGACAAGTGGGGTTGTCGTGTATATGACGCAGGTTCGCACGAGTGCGTAGCCGAATTAGAGCATCCAGCTCATGTGGTTGACGGCAGAACTCATGATTGCTTTGGTATCAACTATGCACGCCTTTTCAGGCTAGGAGCCTATGGCTATGCAGGGCTGCCGGATGAAACTGCTGGGGACAATTTGCCCAGTAATGATGGCATAGTCAAACATAACATCGAGACTGGAAAAGCTCAGATGATCATATCAATTCGCGATGTTGCCGAAAAGGAGACCGGATCCGGTTTTGGCAAGTACACGCATTATGTAACACATCTTGCGCTCGATCCCAGCGGAACACGAGTTGCATTCCTTCACCGATATCGTACTGGCGAAGGCGAAGTAACCAGGCTCATGACAGTCGGAACTGACGGCAGCAATTTACGTTGCCTGGCCAGCGGCTTTCTAAGCCACTTCGACTGGATGGATAACTGCCATCTTATGATATGGGGTCGTTCAGGATCAGCTGTTGAAAAACTCCGGGGCAGTCGCTTGTATTCACTTGTGCCGCGAGTATTCCTCAGAGTGGCAAAGAGAGGTGTAAAGCGTATACTTCGGGGAGGCACTATCTGTCGTGGGGCAGGCGCATGCAGATGGCTAGTTTTCAGGGATCGTGAGCCCACGGAAATGAGACCAATCGCCGAACACATCAATGAGGATGGACACCTGATGTTCTGTCCCGCAAACCGGGACTGGATGGTGTGTGATAATTACCCTGACGAACATGGGGTCAGGACTCTGTTCTTATACCAATTTAGCCAGAATCGCAGGATTGACATAGGTAGTTACAAGCGTTTGTTCAAGAAACCTGACATGGCCGAAGCGAAACGAGCGATGGAATCTGTTGATATGTCCGCTCTATACGCAGCAGATTTTCAATTGCTGGCCTTCACTCGCAGTGGCTTGCACTGCGACCTGCATCCAAGGTGGAAGTCTGATGGCACCCAGATATCCTTTGACTCCATCCATGAGGGGACAAGGCAGATATATGTAATTGATGTTACCCCTCTCATGAAGACTGACAAGGGAGGAATAGGATGAAATCCTCTAAGGGAAGTGCAAAGCCATGTGTCGCAATTGTGCAGCCACTGGTTCCTCACTATAGGGAAGACTTCTTTGCTGGACTCAATAGTGCTATCCCCATTGATCTATATGGATACGAGAGCGAATTCCAACTTGTCAAGCGGGGCCTGGCGCCGGCCTGCACTGTGAACGTGAAACCACTGCGGGCCTTGCAAATCGGCAGTTTCGTCGCATATGACATATTGCCACTCTTCAGCCGCCAATACTCTGTTCTTGTCTTAATGGGAAGTGTTAGACAGCCCAGCACGTGGCTATTGCTGGTGCTAAAGAGGATCATTCGCAAGAAGGTCATCCTCTGGGGTCACGGAATATCAATCAACAGATATGTCAGCCACCAGAAGGGGATGCCGTTAATATATAAACTGTTGTACGGACTGGCGGATGCGGCATGGTTTTACACTGAAAACGAGCGAGCAATATGGAGTCGCACCCTGCCAAGGCTCAAGTCGGTGGCCTTGTCGAATACAGTTTCCGGTGTGGAACGGATCCTCGCAGTCGACCTTTCACACAGAAGAGATGCCCTGAGGGCGAAGTACGGGATTACTACAACCAAGAATCTGATCTTCTGCGCAAGATTCTCAGGCACGCACAGACGGCCTGATCTGCTTTTGAAAACAATGAAAACACTTGACCCGAAGCACTTTGGTCTAATCATCATAGGAAATGGTAGTGCCAAGCCCGATTTCTCTGTGTGTCCTAACGTGTACGATTTTGGTGCTGTATATGATGGAACGATTAAAGACGAGCTGTTTGCTGTGGCTGATATCTATTTCCAGCCTGGTTGGCTTGGTTTGTCCGCGGTTGAGGCAATGGCGTATGGTAAGCCAGTGTTCACATTCAAGAGGTCCGCAAGTGTGCGCCATGGGGTGGAGTATGGGTATGTTGAATCAGGGGTAAATGGGTATATCGCACACGATGAGGTGGATATGGTGCAGAAGCTCATGGCCTTATCAGATGATGAGATCGCAAGCTTAGGTGCAAATGCTCGAAACTATGCTGCAAACAATCTGACAATGAATCACATGATTGATACTGCTGTTGGACTCTTACGTCAAATGTTCGATCGCTGTAAGGCTTAGTGGCGTAACTAACTATGAATATCGCTTTTGTATTGCCGTATCTGGCTGAGCGTTTCGGCGGGCCGGTCACAATCGTGAAGAATGTTGGCGGAGCGCTTGCCAGTGCTGGGCACAACGTCTCCTATTGGGCCACCGCCGACAACAGTGACCGTGAAGAGCTGGCCTCGATAGATTCGGCTCATATCTTCGATGTTGTCTGGCCTCGTTTGTGGCATCGGTCAAAGGATTTTGTGGCCGGTCTATCAGCCAACGTGGGTTCATTCGACATTATGCACATTAACGGGATGTGGCTACACCCAACGTATGCCGCAAGCCGTATAGCCCGCGCGGCTAACACACCGTATGTACTCAGCCCGGCGGGTACCCTTGAGCCATGGGCCCTTGGAAGTAATCCGCTCAAGCGGCTGAAAAAAAAGGTTTATCTTAATCTCATTGGCAAATCTATGATGCAGGGCGCAGCCTGTCTGCATGCAGCGTCCGCTCAGGAGGCTGAAAATTTTGCCCAAGCAGGTTATCGCGGCCCCATAACCATTATCCCAAATGGTGTTGATACCAGTGAATTTACCGGTGGAGATGGCTCGGAGGCCGAGAATTACTGGCCGAATCTGAGAGATAGACTGGTAGTGCTGTTCATGTCACGTTTAAGTCCGGAGAAAGGCCTGGATCTACTGATTCCAGCCTGGGCAGACGTTGTGAAATGTCCCGCTTACAAAGATGCTATGCTGGTTATCGCTGGACCCGATGACCGAGGGTATCGAACGGTGGTAGAGAGGCTAATTGATAGATTCAATATTAGCTCGGGAACCTGTATGACGGGAATGGTATGGGGTCAAAAGAAACTTGCGCTGCTGAGACGCGCGAACGTCTTTGTTTTGCCGTCCTATTCGGAGAACTTTGGGATCGTTGTGGCGGAGGCGCTGTCCTGCGGAACGCCGGTTATAACTACTACCGGCACTCCGTGGCAACAGTTGCAGGAAATTGATGCCGGTCGCTGGGTACCACCCCAACAAGGAGAGATCGGTCAAGCTCTTCGGGAAATGCTGAATATGTCGGACTCGCAGCGCAAAGCGATGGGGCAGAGAGGAAACACTCTGATCAAAAACAACTATACATGGGATAGGATTGTGGGCATGTTTTTGACGGTATACAATTGTATCCTAAGTGGAAAGCCTATACCGCTTCATCCAAAGCCAACAGAACCCGAGGTCCAATGAGTTTAAGGGTCTGCTATCTTATGCCTCGCCTGCCTCTGACAGAATCCGGCGTTGTCGTGGGCGGGTGTGCGACGAACTGTGTTTCGCTGGCCTTAGAATTAAAGCGACAGGGACACCAGATAGAAATATTGGCGCCGGTCCCTAAAAAGAGCTTAGGACATCTATCTTGTCATCCTCTGGCGGAAATTATCCGGCCGATTCCAAGTTTCGGCGCAGGCCTGATTGGAAAGGGTCTTGGCGCTATTCACGTGTTGCGTCAGGGTCTCAAGAAGCGGCTGCAAGAAATACGCTTTGATGTCGTACACTCTCATTCGGGCACATATCCCTATGCGATTGTGCCATTGGCTGTTAACCACAACACCTGTGTACGACTGCATTCGCTCTACTGTCCCATCGGCGCCGAAGGCGGTGTTTACAGCAGGTGGTGGGAGAAACCTGCCGCGGCCAGATTCATTTTCAACAAGTTAGATAGAGTTATTGCGGTCACAGACAATGTTGCCAAATCGATACAGAAGACAGGACTGCCATCAGGAAAGATAGAGTCAATCCCTATGTGCGTGGATACGCGACGGTTTTATCCACGAGAACACAAGGGACCGAGCAGGTACTTCCCAAGTGAAAGCAGGGGCGCCAGAATTTTGTTTGTCGGCAACTCTTCGAAGGAGAAGGGACTAACCGAACTGATCAAAGCTGTGAAGATTTTGGCTGAGCAACGAATTCCAGTCTTCTTAGTTGCCGCGATTGAAAACGAAAGCAAGATCAGACAATATTCACAAGGGTACCACTTCGCAAAAGCACTGATTAAGAAACTATGGCTTGAAAATCACGTGCGCCTACTCGGATTAATTGATCCTATCGAGGATCTCTATGCGGAATCTGACCTGATCATCATCCCATGGAATACCAGCCGGGGCCCCTCCGATTTCCCTATGGTAGCCCTCGAAGGCATGGCGATGGGCAAATGTATCATTTCGACTCGCGTAGGAGGCTGTCCTGAACTGCTAAAGAATGGTCAAGCCGGGATACTAACCGAAGGATTCTCATCTAATTCTATTGCCGCTGCGATTGAGTTCGCCATTAAGCACCCTGAAATTCAAAAGCAGATAGTTCCGGGTGCGATAGAGGCAGCAAAGAATCTCTCGCTGGAAAAATGCGGAGGGCAAATGATAACTTTATACGAACGCTTGATAAGCGAAAAGATGCCGTGCAATGAATAGTGAATTAACGTCTGACAGAACGGATTACTTACTATACGAAAAGACTGCCGCAATTTATGACAGCCAGCGATTTTGCGGGTGGGCCGGCAGATGGGGACATCATCGGCAGGTTGCAATACTAAAGAATCTGACCGATAATTGGCAAGGCAAAAAAGTATTGGAAATCGGCTGTGGTACCGGCAGAATAACTGAATCGCTTACTCGCTGGGGAGCCGAAGTTACGGCTAGCGACATTAGCAAACAGATGCTGCAAGCTGCCAGAGCGAGATTTAGCACTCACCAGAAGTTACCTGCGCCACAATTTCGGCTCATGTCGGTCTTCGATATCGATATAAATTTGCAGGGATACGATTATGTGATAATGGTGAATGTTCTGGGGCGCCTTTCAAAACCGCGTCAGGCAATTCAGCGAATTTCTTCGAAGATGTCTAAAACGTGCAAGTTCGTCTTTACATTTCCCTGCCTAACAAGTATTTTGTTCCCGTTTGGGCTTCTGGTCAACGCTCGGGGAAAGAGTCTTGGACGGGATGTTACGTCGCACTGGTATATGCCCGGGACAATTGAGAAGTATTGCAGCGATGCCGGCCTTAGAATTCTGCGCCTGTTCGGGCACCACTATGTTCCTGTTCCCCGCATCCTTTTCCTGACATTACCGCTGTTCTGGGCATGCGATCAGATCATCGCCAAATTCTTCCCGAGGCGATGCCCAAGTGTTTTTGTGGAGTGCGAGCTCCCGGCAACCGCCGAAAGATAAGGGACTCGATGAAGGTTTCAATAATTACTGTTTGCCTGAATAGCGCAGAGACAATTGAGGATACTGTTAGGAGTGTGATGATCCAGGACTACAAGGATATTGAATACATTGTCGTTGATGGTGCGTCTGAGGACGGAACGCGGAAGATTCTGCAAAAGTATCGAAATCAAATCTCCCCGTGCGTATCTGAATCTGACAAAGGAATTTACGACGCGATGAATAAGGGCATCCGGCTCGCCACCGGCGATGTTATTGCCTTTCTCAACGCAGACGATGTTTATGCTTATGACAAGGTTATCTCGGAGGTAGTACCCCTACTGACGGCAGACCATCTGGATGCTGTGTACGGCGACTTAGCCTATGTAGATCACAAGGATGGGAGTAAGGTTGTCCGGTATTGGCAGGCGGGCGAATACAGACCGAACGCCTTTTATTACGGCTGGGTGCCGCCCCACCCGGCGTTCTTCTGTCGGAAATGTGTGTTTGAGAGGTACGGAGGTTTCAACACAAAGTACAAAACCGCTGCCGATTTTGAACTAATGCTGCGTTTTATCGAAAAGCACCGAGTTATGCTTGGCTATATTCCGAAGATCCTTGTCCGAATGCGGACGGGCGGCAAAGCGAACACGGTTCGCGGCGTTATCGAGGGTAACAAGGAAATAATCAGGGCCTTCAGGGCCAATGGCCTGCGGCTGCCGTTACAGTTCTTCTGGCGAAAGCCGCTTCTGAAATTCGCCCAATTGCTCAAAAGGCCTGCGAAGCGCGAATAGCAATGTAGTCAGGGCGATTTTGTCCGGAATTGGCTTGAGGGCAAACCGCCTATCGGGTATAATATATACCTAACAAATAAGCCAAAGGCTTATGAGTTAGAAGTCAAATGGAGGAGAAGGCGTCGATCATTTTGACTAAATTATGCAAAACAAAGCCAATTTCCGAAAAGGCGAAATGAGCGCAAGCCCTTATAATACAAAGGCGTATGAAAATTTATGCGTCTTCAGGCCCGGCAAAAGCAAACCCAATCAAAGCCAATCTGAAGATGGATAAGCCCTATTCCTCACTGCGGAGAACGCTGACACCCTGGGGAGGCTCGATGGCCTTGTGAACGAAGATTAAAAATATTTAACGCCGGTGGTGGGCAGGGTTTGCAGAAAGTGCTGTCATTATCGGCCGTAAACTAAAAAGTTGTTTGTGACCGACTTTTTCCTTGAACCGGCACCCCTGAGCCTTACAATCATCGGGTTAGAAACAGCCAACATGGGCTGGCATAAAGACTGTTGGGGACTTGACCAGGGATGGGGGAATTTATGTCACAGGGACCGGACGTTGAGCACGACACCCGGAAATGGGCGGGCCAAACAGTATCGGTCGTCCAAGAGCTAAATGGCGATAATGGACATTCAGCAGCCGCTTTCGACGGCAGGCTGGCCGCTGGAATCATTCAAGACAGCACACTTGTTTATGCGTCGGCCGGCTCATTATCACACAGACCGAATGCTTGTGAGGTCCTGATGCGAGCCTTGGATATTGTAGGCTCGGTTACCATTCTCTTTCTGGCTGCGCCCGTGATGGTTCTAATAGCGTTTCTAATCAGAACCGTCTGTGGCGGGCCGAGCTTGTATAAGCAAAAGAGGGTAGGTAAAAACGGGAAAGTCTTTACGCTGTATAAGTTCAGAACGATGGTTAACGGCGCCGAGGAGCACACCGGGCCCGTCTTGGCATCCCAAAACGACTCGCGGGTGACGCCGATCGGCAGCATCTTACGCAAGACCCGCCTGGACGAGCTTCCCCAATTAATCAACGTATTGCGGGGCGATATGAGCTTAGTCGGGCCTCGGCCGGAACGACCATATTTTGTAACCCAGCACAAAGCCCTGCAGGGCATAAGATTGACCGTCAAGCCCGGGCTGACGGGACTGGCTCAGGTAAGAAGTTTCTACAATTTGAAGCCCGAACACAAGCTCAGGTATGATTTTTTGTACATCCAGAGGAGGTCTCTGCTGCTGAATCTGTATATACTGCTGCAAACCATCCCCGTAATTTTCAGTAAAAAGGGCTGGTAAAAACCTCACCTCACCCATCCGCCGCCAGTGAGCAGCGCCGAACACTTCCTGAAACTCTCGCGATGCGTATCACCGCCGATCCCGTGATGACCAAACCGAAGGTATCCTCCCTGCTGTCGACCCACGGGGGCAAAGTGGCAACTTGATTGCGGGATCACCGCACTGGTTCAGCCAACCGGTGGCAAACCAGGCAAGGTCGCCAGGACCAATAGTGCCATCGCAGTCAAAATCGGAATCAACGCAAGGGATTTTCCCATCGCATCCAGAATCAGTAGCAGCACGTAGCCAGCAGCAGACAAACAGAGATAAGTCTCCTGGACCCAGAAAACCATCGCCATCGAGATCATAAAGGCAGGTCTCCGGGACGTCGCCGATGGTCACTTGACAGGGCGCAAAGCTGATTTCATCAGACGGGATAAGCCCGTATCCGATAACTGAACAACCTGTACCGGCAGAGGTCAAAGATAAGTCTGTTTGACCTTCAGCCCAGGCAGTCATCTTGACACGTGCAATCAGAGCCCATTGTGGGGTGATACCCAAACCGCTGGCCAGCACGCAGCCACCCAGTTCATCGACCCGGTTAGGCTCGATGCTACCGCTGGCGAATGTGGCGAAGTCGGCACAGTGGTCGATGGATTCGGCTGACACGATGTTGCTGTCAAACGTCACATCACTGAACACACAACTGAGCCCATTACTATCGGGGGGAGGCTGCGTGATCTGTGCCCACAGCTCGAGGTAGAACGTTTCGCGCTCCCGGTAGGCAGGCCAATGCTCTGGGACAGTGGTTGCAGTGCAATCGGTGGGCTGTGGCCGGGTTACAACCTTCACGGCTGCCCAGGTGAAGTTCGCCTGAAGCGTGTAGTCCGCATCCATTGCAACGGTTGTATTTGCTGAGCTTGGCTCCGCGACTTTTCCCGCGTCAACAGCCGTTCCCGCCCACTCCACAAAGTGGCAGTTCAATTCAGGTGTGGCAGTGACCGGAACAGTAGTGCCATGATCATAGTCAAATGCCCCTTCGCCAGGGACCGAAACACTACCGCCGGAGGTCGAAGACACTGTCAAAGTCCGCTGGTCGATGGCAAAGTTGGCCTGCAGTGTGTAGTCAGAATCCATCGTGACGGTCGTACTAGCCGAGTTGGGGTCCCCAACCTTACCGGCATCGACAGCCGTCCCGCTCCAACTCACGAAGTGATAGTTAGTCTCGGCGGTCGCGGCAATAGCTGCCACAGTTCCATGGTCGTAGGTGAACGTACCTTCCCCCGGCGCAGATGCTGAGCCGCCCGATGTGGACGGCACCGTCAGCGTGCGCTCGTCTGTGGCAGTAGCAAGGGTTATTGCGCAGGCCGGAACCGACCACCAAGTTTCATTCAGCTCCGCCGAAGCATCACGCGCACGGACCCTGTAGAAGTATTTCCTGTCTGGAGCAAGGCCGGTGTCGTGATATATCGGCTCACTCTGCCAGCCGCTATCGTGGGTGCGGTCCGTCAGGTTGCAAAAGTAATACTCCACGCCGCCAGTATCCGTCGCCGTTGCAGCCGTCATTGTAATTGAGGTATTGCCGCTCGCCGTCGGCTCAGTCTGCCAGCCGAGTGGGTCCGGCGTCGGAGGACTCAAATCGGGCGCCGAATAAAGATACACCGATGTGGTATCTTGGGGCACAAGTGCCTGCCACTGTGTCCAGTTCTTGTTGGACCAATCAATGTAGAAACCATCTCTCGCACCCGGCCGATACCATTTGTTGTTTTGCGAATCCATCGTCGAGTACAACCCCGGCCACCCCGCCCAACTAAGAAGTTTCTCGGACGAAGTCTCTCCTATTATCCAGTTGTTTTTCAAGACCAGATTATGGGTGACGAGGTCTGTGAACTCGTCTTCAATATCCCTGTACTCGTCCGGCTCCCACATACTAAGCTGTTGCCAGTTGTTGCCGAAAATCTTGTTGTTTTCGATAATCAGGTGCTCACTATTGGCAATGACCAAGCCTGTAAACTGGTTATGAGCGATAACGCAATCACGAATTACCACGCCGTCAGGATTAATCTCCGACCAGATGCCGTCGGTGAGGTTATTGGCTATCAGGCAATCATCGACAACAATATTTCTGTTGTCGCAGTCAAACCACAGGCCCTTGGCCAGATTACTCACAGCCTCGTGGCGCCGGACAATCATATGCCTGGCATACATAACCTTCATACTCATCGCACCTATATCGCCTCCCCAGTATAAGCGCCAATTATTATAATTAGTGATGCAATCTTCTATCAGCACATCAAAGATGGGCCGGTCGGGGTAGAAACTCCGGAGGCCGTTGTGATTGCCGGCGCATCTTCGCATGACAATATCCTCTGAGCCACCCCATCCTAAGTATATCCCTTGACTGTTGCAGTAATTGAAGGAGCAATCCTCGATCAATATGTGTGAGCCCCCCGCCCATACCGCAACATTGGCGTGCTGGAAGACCAGCCCGCGTAACGTGTAGTAGTCCCTCCCGCAGTTAAACAGCACGTCACCTGTAACCACGTCGATCATGTGATCGGCAGGGCTCTGACCGGGGGGCATGAATAGATACAACTTGTCATTAGCTTCGTCAACGCAGTACGTCTTGGCGGGAGCGCCCGCCGGTTGAGAGGTCTGGGTGTAAAGTTCGCCATCGACAAAGACCATCTCTCGGCGTCTGCTAATGTCGAGAACACCCTCAGGAAAATCCCAGCCCCATCCGTTGTCCCCCCAATCGTACGGCCAGGAGTGAGTGTATGTTCCGCCACCGATGTCTTGCCAGCCGTTCCAGATTTCCGAGCCGCTTATCACCACCGTACCCGGCTCGTTCGCCTCGATAATGATAGGCTCAAATCTGGTGCCGGACTTGGTGAGCTGCAGGTTCGCTTCACGGTATGTGCCCGGATATACTAAGACTTTCGTACCCGGCCCCGGAACCAGCTCAAGAGCTTTGCCAATAGTGGCAACCGGTTCTTTTTGCGTGCCCGGATTGGCGTCATTACCGGCCTGGCCGTCAACGTGGATTACAGTTGAAGGACTTTTCCAATCGTGAATATCCCGGACAGCCCAAAGCTCATATTCGAATTTGGCTATTTCTTCTACCTGCTCCGGGCTTAGTGCATGGTCATAAATGCGAAACTCATCAATGATTCCATCGAAATTTCTGCCGCCGCCGTCCCACCCGCCGATTTGCCCGCCCGCAAAGCTTGCCGACAGGGCAGTTGAAAAAGTGCGGTGGACGTTCGGCTGTCCGTTGACGTAAAAATCGACAGTGCCGGCAGTCGAATCATACACGACGGCCAGGTGGATCCAGTAGCCCTTGCGCGCGTACCCAAGATGGGCTCCGGCGTGCTCCTCAAAACGGTCGTAAATACTGTTGGCCACTTCTGCGGAGACATTTCCACCGACGTTGCCACACAAGGCGAATTCGAGTGTACCATCGTTCTTGAATCTCAGCGAGATATCGCCGCTTTCGGAGCCGTTACAGCTATAGAGTGAACTGTAGCTGTGGTCTGTGAGCTGGTCGGGCTTAACCCACATCGTAATGGTCATGGCGTTCATAGAATAAATGGCTGGAACGCTCATATAATCATCAAATCCATCAAAATCCAATGCCTCTCCCGGGCTAAACCTGCCGTCAACCCAATGGCAAGCGCGCATATTAGCCCGCTGTCCATGAAAGCTATTACCCGAAGAGTCTGTGATTTTCGTAAGTTCGTTATTATCATCCATTTTATAATGCAATACAGGGCGGACGATCCCTGCCATACCCTCGCCGAGGAGCCTGACCATGCTGTAGCCGCTGCTGCTATTAATATCCAGCCGGGCCTCGTATTCTTGCTCCTGGTCGAGATTAAATCTGACGATGACCGGGACCCTGTTCGGTTCTCCCGGCTCAACGGTAAATGTCCCATTTGGAGAAAGTACCTCGAAATATTCATTATCCCGGCCAACAACTGCAATAGAGTCAACCTCAACCGGTAGAAGATCCAAGTTCTCAAGGTAAAATTCCAATGATATTGTCTCTGTGGGATTAACCTTATCGAACTGCAACTCGGCAGGTACGCTGAGAGTAGCGCCGAGTTGCCTCATCATGATCCTGCCATCATATCCATCCTCGCTGTTTGCACTGGGGCCAACTCCTCCGCTGCCTGCGGCTGCACTTATCAGACCATTGTTTGTCAGGCCCGCATAGTAGTAAACCGCGACTTGCCCACCTCCGCCACCGCCACCTCCGCCGCCAGCGCCGCTATAAGAGCTGCCGCCGTTACCACCTTTGGCGGTTATCTGTGAGTTGCGTTCGAGGCTCACGATCCCTTCAGCGCAGAGCAGAACCATTCCCCCGCTGCCACCACCACCGCCTGAACGCCAGTTAGCATCATATCCACTGCCGCCATCAGCGAGGATTCGTCCTGTCGAGAGGATTGTAATATTCCCGCTTGCTGTTAGTTCAATAGCTCCGCCTCCGGCACCGGCACAGCCCCCGTTGCCGCCACCACCGCCATAGTGATAGCCGCCACCACCGCCGCTGCCGCCGAGCAGGTCGATTTCCAATTCATCTGCTGTGTTGTAGCTGAGGCCACCGGGACTCGGTAAACCGCCTTCAGTTCCGCCGAGTCCTCCCGGCCCGCCGTAACCGCCACCACCGCCACCGTGCCAGGCCCAGAGTTGCGGCGGAACGCCCCCGGCGCCGGGCCCTTCGCCGGCAGTGGGGGCAGTCTCTACCATCTGGCCTGTACCGCCATTCCCGCTGCCCAGCCGGCCCAGACCCCCGGAAGTGCTTGTTCCGTTACCACCACCGGCGTCAAAAGTGGCGCCTATGGTCATATCAGCATGACTAAGAATGGCTATGGGCCGATCACCTGTTAGGGTTACCTTAGCACCGTCGGCTATTGTGATGTTTGTGAAGCAGAAAACCGCGGTCTCTGTGGCCCTTCTTGTTTGGGCAATAACCCCGCTCTGTGCGACTCCGCCATCAATCGAGAAAGTAACCCGTGAGGTGTCGAAATGGATACTCTGGCCGGAAGAAAGATTAAGCTCGCCCCACGCAGTGAAGTGACTGGGGACAAACCTCGCCCCCAGTACGTCTGCATAGTCTGGATAGGCTGCCACCCTAAAGCTCCAGACGTCGCCCTCATGGATGGTCACGCCGTCGGCCTCTACCTCATCGATCCGCCAGTAGTAAGTGGTCTCTGGGAGAAGATCAGCAGCATGCTCATATACATTTGGCTCTTGCCGGACTATGAACTCCGCAGGACCTGGCGTAGGATTGGTGCCAAAGTATACATCGTGCCACGTGGTGGTCTTTCCAGCTGTCCACCTAAGCAATGGCTGCGTCACAACTTGCGTACCATCCTGTGGATCAGGACTTGATGCCTTAAAAAGCGGCTCGTGTGGTCTGACCAGAGGCGATAGATATTGACCATCGATGAGTTCCCGGTCTGCGATGCCCGGGCCTTGCCACGCAACGGCCAAATTGTCACCCCCACCGTCTTCCTTCATCAGTGCCTCCATGTAATACTTTTTACCAGCCTGCAGCACTTGCGAGGCCGACTTCTGCTCAGGGTATTTGCCCCATTCCAGGTGCGAAGTCCACCCTGGCACGCTGGCAATTTGCACCGCATCAGACGGGTCGTCGTCGCTGCTCAACCATAGTTGGCTGGCATCATCGCTGGCGATCCAGAACGTGTAGTCGCCATTTCCCGGCGGATAAAGGTACCCTCGCACACGCGTGCCGTAGTAATCCCATTTATCGAGTGGGGCATCAAAACTGGTTCTCCACTCACTATCGTCTGGGTTATCCGGATACCTCTCACTGCCAGTAAGGTCGCTCACATTTGTTCCTCCGAGGTTGAACCAGTACTCGAACAAAATGTTGCCCTTACCGACTTGGCCAATCGCGATACCTACCAAGCCCAGTACTAAAACCAAGACCGTTGCCAATATTGTGTGCTTCACTATTCTGTCCTTTCAGAAGGTCGTCTATCTCAAGCGGACAGGGTATAGACCGAGGCCTCGCAATGGGAAGTGCATGAAATTGCGCTGACGTGTTCGTATTTATCCTCCGGCTTAAACCCTTAATATACCGCCCGAAAAGCCGCTAATATCCTATACTTTTGCGGTGCGAAAGTCAAGGCACAAATAATGGGCGATGCGGGATTCGAACCCACGACCATCTGATTAAGAGTCAGATGCTCTACCAGCTGAGCTAATCGCCCTTACTGACACACAAAAAACGTAACCGTTCACAACAATAAATCAGCGTTTTTATGTCACTGCGAGGCCTTTAGGCCGAAGCAATCCTAACCTCTCGTAGTGCTGAGATTGCCGCGCTCGGCTCTGTCTCGCTCGCAATGACGAAAACTGGCCAAGACTCGACATGTAACCCTGTGAACGGCTACCAAAAAACAAATTACCGACAAATCCTACTGCTGGAACCTTTCGGCTGGAACTTACTTTACACCTGCTGAGCCGGCATTTCAAGAAAATTAGGGCCGCAGAACGATATTATAGCAATACCGCACGACGTTTCGAAAAATTCAATTGAATTACCCGTTCAACACGGTAGAATATGGGCAAGTTGTTATTTCGTGGAGTTGAAATTATGAAAGAAGGAATACATCCAAAATACGACAAAGTAGTAGTTCACTGCGGCTGCGGCAATACTTTCGAGACCCGCAGTACCGCCAAAGAAATCCATGCTGAGATTTGCTCGATGTGCCATCCCTTCTATACGGGCAAGCACAAATATGTTGATACTGCCGGGCGAATAGAACGATTCCAAAAGAAGTACGGCACAAGCTACATAAAAAAGAACAAAAAAGACGAGCAACAATAGCTGGCCTTTGGGCGATAATAGCGTTTAGCATTAAGCGTTTAGCATGAGTTCCTACTTGTCTGCTATTCGCTATCTGCTATTCGCTATTTTTGCTTTCACAGGACCGCATCGATGGTAATGCCTGAAAAAAAAGATGTCTTGCTGACCAAGCTCGACCAGATTGAGCAGCGCTACAGCGAGATCCAAAAGCAGCTTGCTGAACCAGCCATTGCTGCCGATTCCGCCAAGCTGGTAGCGCTGTCTAAAGAGCAAGGCAAGCTGAAAGCAATAGTCGCAAAGTACTGCGAGTACAAAACAACGGCACACCACATTGCCGACGCCGAGCAGATATTGCAGGATAGCACGGCAGATGAAGAGCTTAGGGCTTTGGCCAAAGAAGAGCTTGATCAGCTCCAAGAGAAAAACAGCGGCCTGCTTGAACAAATCCAGAACACGCTGATGATGGCAGAGGAGATGGGCATTGATTCGATCATAATGGAAATACGACCGGGTACCGGCGGAGAAGAAGCGGCTCTTTTTGCGCGCGATTTGTACAATATGTACGTCAGATACGCCGCCGACCGCAAATGGAAGATTGAGCAGCTCCATTTCAGCAGCACGGAAAAAGGCGGTTTTCGTGAGGTCATACTAAGCATAAAAGGACCGGGCATCTGGTCCGAATTGGGCTATGAAGGCGGCGCACACCGCGTCCAGAGGGTGCCCGAAACCGAAACCCAGGGCAGAATCCATACATCGGCAGCCACCGTTGTAGTGCTGCCTGAGCCGGAGGAGCTTGACATCCAGATCAATCCCAACGACGTTACCGAGCACGTCAGCAGGGCAAGCGGCCCAGGCGGGCAAAACGTCAACAAGGTCAGCAGCGCCATCAGGCTCGAACATATCGCAACCGGAATCACCGTCAGTATTCAGGATGAGACAAGTCAGCACAAAAACCGCGCCAAGGCCTGGCGGATACTAAGAACTCGAGTCTACGAATATTATGACAGCCAAAGAAGGGCCGAGCGCGAGTCACAACGCAAAACTATGATCGGCTCAGGCGACAGATCCGAAAAGATCAGGACATATAACTTCCCGCAAAACCGTGTAACCGACCATAGAATCAACCTGTCTCTGTACAACCTGGACAAGATAATGGATGGTGACATACACGAATTGATTGCGGCACTAAAAGACTACGACCGCCAGCAGAGACTGAAAAACCTCTAAAGACCCAACACCAGCACGACCGAAGAAAAAAGTGAGAATTATGACGGCGTACGACACATCAGGCACCACGGGTATCAGAGCATCAGGGTATCAGGTTGTGTGTATCAGATTACCAGGCTATCAGGTTTATTTCTCCGGTCTTCTGGTATCCCGGCTACCTACACCCTGATTTCCTGATGACCCGATTTCCAGAGGGATTTATGTCCACAACCCAATACTCCATGCGACAGACAAAATACAAGTCACGAGATACGAGATGATAGTAGTTGTTACGGGGATGGTTGGTGTAGACAAGAAAAGCTATCTTCAAAGGCTCTGCCAATTTGCCGCCGACAGAGGCAAAGAGGTGCTGCTGTTCAACGTCGGCGATGCGATGTACGCCGAAGCGCCTGATATACCGCCCGGCAAAATCCTCGACATACCGATGAAAAGGTTAAGCTCACTTCGGCGAAGCGCCTTCAAAGATATTATCGCAAAGGCCAAAAGTGCACAGAATCTGATAGTCAGCACTCACGCAACTTTCCGCTGGCGGCACGGATTGTTTCCAGCCTTTGACTTCGACCAGATGCGTCAGCTCGGCGCGGATATGTACATCTGCCTGATAGACGGCATTGTAGCCCTGCATGTCCGGCTTGCAGCCGAACACGATACCGACCACAGCCTGAAAGATTTGATCGTCTGGCGGGAAGAAGAAATCATCGGTACGGAAATGCTGTGCAAAGGCGTTGACCCGAATGTCCCTTTCTACTGTCTGGCCCGCGGCGGTGAACAGGAGACTGTCGAGACGTTCTATAAGCTGCTTTTCGACCGACACTGCAAAAAGGCGTACCTGAGCTTTCCCATGACCGGCGTTGCCGATTTACAAGGCGTTAACAAAGAGATCAGCCGGTTCCGTCAATTAATGAAGGAGCTTTTTACCTGCTTTGATCCCGGTGACCTGGAAGAATCATATCTGCCGCAGAAAGCACAACAGGCCAGGCAACAGGGCTTGGCCTTTATCGAGGCGACGACGCTGGGCCAAAGGCGCAGATTGGATTTGCGCGAGATCGAGCAGATTGAACGCGACATCAATAGTCAAATTTACGCCCGCGATTTTTTGTTGATCGAGCAGTCGGACATGATCATCAGCTTTATTCCCGCGCTGTCGGATGGGCGGGCTGCGATATCCAGCGGGGTCGAAAGAGAGCTGCAGCACGCTCACGAAGCCGCCAAAGAAGTGTACGTAATCTGGACATCAAAGCAGAGCCCCTCGGTATTTGTCACCCAAACAGCAACAAGAGTCTTCAGCAGCATGACCAACGCGTTGGATTTTTTCAAAGGGAAGGGATACATACAGGAGTAATGGTTTGCGGCCTTGCTTAAAGCCTTGCATAAACGAAGTCCTTCGGCTATTTTGAGTTATGTGTTAATGTTTGGAATGTGAGGAGTCTTCCATGAGAAAGTTCAAAATTGTTGTAGAAAAGCACCCTGATGGTTATGTGGCGTATCCATTGGGGCTGAAAGGGGTCGTAGTTGGGCAGGGAGACCGCTACGAAGAGGCGCTTTCTGATATAAAGTCTGCTATTCGTTTTCATATCGAGACCTTCGGAAAAGAAGTGCTGGATATAGAGCCGCCAATTATCAAGGCCTTCGTCGCTGAGACAGGAGTAGAAGTTTGATGGCAAATCTGAAAGCTCCGCTGGAAGAGATACGTGCTCAAGCTGATACAGAAAACATTCGCATCACACAACATGCTCAGCAAGAAATGGCTGAGGAGGGTATCGCCCTCAATGAGGTTCTTGAAGCTATTGCCACAGGGCAAATTTTGGAAAATTATCCCGAGCACCGCAGAGGCGCCTGTTGTTTGCTCAACGGTGTTACTAAAGAAGGTCGTCCTCTGCACATAGTATGCACAACGGCACGACCGGTGCTTATCATTATTACAGTTTACCAAGCCAAACCACCAAAGTGGACGACACCAACCCAAAGGAGACGATAGATATGAAATGTAGTATCGAAGGCTGCCCGGGAGAGTATGAGAATCGCAAAATTACTCACACTGTGCGCCATAAAGGGAAGGTGGTTGTCATTGACCACGTCCCGGCAGAAGTTTGCTCAGTGTGTGGAGATGTACTTCTAAAGCCGGAAACGGTTCGTCGGATTGAGGCGTTATTGCGAACAGAAGCTTGCCCGACGAGCACTGTACCCCTTTATGAGTATGTGTGACGTCGCTTCTACTAAGAACGAATGCTTGAGTAATGTGATAAAGGAGTATTCCAATGGCTATAGATTTTGAGGACGAGTACGCCTCTCTTCGCCAAGAGATGTTAGAGGAATTTGAAAGAATTCATGATACAGGTAAGTATGGAATAGGTGCGTTTATCGCTTTTCTAGCATACTACTATGAATCTCTTAATTTCAGCAACTTTCTTGCCTTAGTGGTCTTTCAGTTGTTGGTCCTACTAATGGGAGTATACGCTCGTCGAGTATATCAAAGTATCTACGTGGTAGGCACGTATATCGCCTTTGTTATAGAAAAAACCAATGGAGTAAGGTGGCATCGAATGAGCCGTTCCATCGGTGAGTTCAAAGAGAACTCTGGAGAACAAGATGTCGAAAAAAACAGTTCAACCAAAGCTCCAAAAGGATGGGGGCAAAGACTCCTTTTGGTTTGGCTTGTTATTGCTAGCACTTATCTTCGTAGGTATAGTGGCAGTACTCTTAAAAGCCTCGGTTCTATCATTGTGTGCGTCTCAACAGCTTCTGTATATTCTTATTATAGTGGCTCTTTTAATTATCAATCTATATATCTTCTACGTATTGTCCTGGGGAATGGGGAAATTTAGGGTGAAAGAGGAACAAAAGTGGAAAGCATATAACAAAGTCTTCGGAAAACCAAAATGGCGCGACCCATATGTTGATCCCTGACAAACACACAGACGGCGAACATAGCAATCTCAAATAACCGAATGTTAAATACTGAACACCCAGTCTCGGATAAGGAATTGGCGGGGTGTATTGACCATACGCTGCTCGATGCGACTGCATCGAGAGAGCGGGTGAGACAAGTATGCCGGGAGGCCGTTGACTTTGGTTTTCATGCCGTCTGTGTAAACCCGCGATGGGTGCCGCTGGTAGCTGAGCAGCTGCATAATACAAAGGTAAAAGTCGGCAGCGTGGTCAGCTTGCCGCTCGGAGCCGATTCGACCAAAGTCAAGGTCGCTCAGGCAAAAGATGTTATTTTTGCCGGCGCCGATGAGATTGATATGATGGCTGATTTGGCGGCGATAATCGAAGGCGACTCGCGGTACCTGTCTAACCAGGTGCAGGCGGTGCTGAGAATCTGCCGCTCGATGAGGCCGCCGGTCGTGCTGAAGGTGATAATTGAATCGGCAGCCTTGACCCAGCAGCAGAAAGTATTTGCCTGCCAAATCCTGGACACCTGTAGAGCTGATTTCATAAAGACAAGTACAGGCTTGCACTCTGCCGGCGGAGCGACCGTTGAAGATGTGAAGCTAATCAAAGAAGCGGCGCCGAACTGTAAAATAAAGGCAGCCGGCGGCATACGAACCGCAAGCCAAGCTCTTGAAATGCTCCAGGCGGGGGCCGAGAGAATAGGCACTTCTTCGGGCCCACAAATTATAGAGCAGTTCAGAGCGGGACAGCTACAATGACGGTAGGGATAGCCACCAGCAAAGATAAGAGTATCGCCTGCAAACTGCACTATCGCAAAATCACTGCCCCGATAAATCTGCCTGCTCTCAGCGAGGTATTTGCCGGGCGTAAATCGGCCTCGATTCTCGGCGGAAATATGTCCAAAGCGGATGCCGACAGATTTAGTTATTGGGTTTGCGAGCCAAAAGATGTATTCGAATTTCGAGCAGAACAAAAATACCCTTTCCAGAAACTGCATAGGGCCCTGAGCAGGTACAGGTTCGAAGAAGGCCACGAAAATGCCTTGCCGAAAGGACTTTTTTGCGGTGGGTGGATTGGCTATCTCGCCTACGAACTGGGCCGGTACATCGAGAAGCTGCCGGCAACGACGATAGATGACGTTAAAATGCCGTTGATTCGACTATGTTTCTACGATCGTGTAATTGCCTATGACCACCTTGACGCAACTTGCTGGCTGATCGCTTTGGACTTGCCAGGTGACACCGAGGAGCCGGAGGACAAATTGGCAGACCTTGGGAAGTTGGTGGCTGAATCACAAACAGTCCACGTTTCACCGCCCGTCGCTGCCGACCTTGACCGAATAGATTTTTCGGCAATTCGCTCCAATATGAGTAAAGATTATTACTTGCGGGCTTTTGCAAAGATAAAGCACTATATCTATGAAGGTGACATCTACCAGGTCAATTTTTCACAGCGATTTGAATGTGACTTCGATGCAAGGCCGATTGACCTATTTCACTGGCAGAACTACTACAACCCAAGTCCTTACGCAGCATACATCGACGCCGGCCAGCACCACATTGTTAGTGCCTCGCCGGAGATGTTTATAACCATCCGCGATGGCGCCGTTAGCACCAAGCCCATCAAAGGCACTCGCCCAAGACTAAACCAAATCGAGTCTGCCGCCGCGCCAGCCAGGCAGATCAACGCGAAGAATTTCAATGAGCTGCTGCATAGCGAAAAAGAGCAGGCAGAGCTTAATATGATAATCGACCTGGAGCGCAACGATGTGGCAAAGATTTGCGAGCCCGGAACAAGGAAAGTTGTGCAGCCGCGAACGATTGAAGATTATCCGACAGTCTTTCACGCCGTAGCGACCGTAGCCGGGCAGCTTCGCAGGGATGTTACCTTCTGCGACGTTCTAAAGGCGATGTTTCCGGGCGGTTCTATCACCGGCGCTCCCAAAATCCGCTCGATGGGGATTATCGATGAAACTGAGCCTACAGCCAGAGGCGTTTATACCGGCGGCATTGGCTTTATCGGCATCGACGGCGCCGTGTGCTTGAATATCGCTATACGGACGATTATTATCACGAACCACAGGGCGTATGCTCAGACCGGCGGCGGTATCGTAGCAGATTCCGACCCAGAGGCGGAATGGGATGAGACAATCACAAAGGCAAAGGCACTAATAGCAGGAATAAAGGCAATGTAGTACCCAGGCGCTGAACATAAAGGACAAATTCCAAGCACTAAATCCTAAATTCTAAACAATATCAAAATTCAAATTTCAAATGACAGCTTTCGTAGCTGTTACCTAAGTGTCGTTTCGGTCATTCAGGTTTTTTAGGATTTAGAATTTAGGATCTGCATTAGATAAGATTGTGGAAAAAGTATTCCTAAACGACGGCTTGATCGATATCAACAAGGCCTGCATCCGGGTTACCGACAGCGGGTTTCTATATGGAGCGGGCATTTTTGAGACGATGCGAAGCTACAACGGAGTCGTTTTTGCGTTGGCCGACCACTTAGATAGGCTTTTTTTCAGCGCAAGCAGCCTGTCGATAGATAACCCATACGACAGAAAATACCTGACCGACGCAATCTACAAAGTCCTTCGCGCAAATAAGCTCGCTAGCGCCCGCTTGCGGTTGACGCTAACCGGCGGCCCGATGACTGAACCCGACCAGCAGCGAAAACCGACACTGCTTATTACCGCCACGAAATTGCAGCCCTATCCGCCGCAGTATTACAAAAAGGGCGTTATGGTTGTGCTGTGCCCATTTAGGCAGAATCCCGCCGAGCCGACCTGCGGGCATAAAACGACCAGCTATTATGCGCGGATGCTGGCATTGAAGTGGGCCCACCAAAAAGGTGCCACCGAAACCTTATGGTTCACCGTAGATAATCGCCTGGCGGAAGGGTGCATAAGTAATGTCTTTTTGGTCAAGAATTCGGTACTATACACGCCGCCGATTAGAACGCCGGTACTCGCAGGTGTTGCGCGAAAAACTATCTGCCAAATTGCTGTTGACAGCTCCATCGAGCTGAGAGAAAAAGACCTTTACATTGCCGATTGCCTGGAGGCTGATGAGGTCTTTCTGACCAATGTGATTATGCAAGTTTTGCCCGTGAACGAGATTGAGAAGCACGTGGTGGGCAGCGGCAAAGTTGGCCCTATGACTAAGAAGCTACAAAGTAGTTTTAACGAAATTGTTAAGCGTCAGTGTGGTTAAAAGAAATGAAACTGAACGATATTGGCACAGCGATTGAAAAAATTGTCCCGCTGGAATTGGCGCAGGATTGGGACAACGTGGGACTATTGATCGGTGACCCGCAAAAGGGTGTAAAAAACATTCTCCTGACGATCGATATTACCAAAGAGGTCTTAGCCGAAGCGATAAAACAAAAGACTGACCTGATTATAGGCTATCATCCTGTGATCTGGGATGCTTTGAAAAAAATCACCGCGGACGGTCCAACCGGCATCGTCTACGAGCTAATTCGCCGCGGGATTGCGGTGTTCTCAATACATACTGCTCTGGATGCAGTCGTTGGCGGAGTGAATGACGGCCTTGCCGAGATTGTCGGGATTCAGGACCCAAAACCGATCGGTGATTATGTGGACTATCCAGCCGGCGAGAATTATAAACTCGTAGTTTTTGTCCCTGTTAATTCTGTGGCGAAGATTTCAGAGGCGGTTTTTGCCGCCGGTGCGGGGGCAATTGGCAGCTACGAAAGTTGCAGCTTTCGGGCTGAGGGCACGGGAACCTTTTTGCCTTTGGAAGGAGCCAAACCGACTATCGGCAAAAAAGGGCGACTCGAAAAAGTGCCGGAGATACGGTTTGAAACAATTGTGCCGACAACGAAACTTGAGCAGGTAATAGCTGCGATGAAAAAGGCGCATCCATACGAAACGCCTGCTTACGATGTCTTTAGGTTGTATAATGGTGATAATAAATTCGGGCTGGGTCGAATCGGCAAATTGGCGCAGCCTTTATCGGTAGAACAGATTATCCGGAAAGTTAAAAGACGCACCGGCGCCAAAGCAGCGGGCGTAGTTGGTGGCGGAAAACGACTTGTAAAAACAGCGGCGGTCTGTGCAGGCTATTGCGGCAAGATTATCAATGCGGTTATCGCCGCAAAGGTTGACCTGTACCTGACCGGTGAATTAAAGCACCACCAGGCCCTTGCCGCACAACAGGCGGGCCTAACCTGTATTTGCCTGACCCATACAATCTCGGAGCGGTTTATGCTAAAAAAGTTCGCCAGGCAATTACGCAAGCACATAAAGCAAGCGACGATTAGAATAAGCAAAAAAGACATGGATCCCTTTAGATGGAAAAATGTATGACGAAAGAGCCCAAGGAAACGCCGAATGTCGAACAACGAACAGCCAACGAAGAACAAGCTGATTTGGTACAGGATGATTTGGATTCCCGCTCCCCGCTTGCGCGGGGACAAGTTTACCCCTGCGAAAGCAGGGGCGGGAATGACAAAGAGGGTGACATGAATGTCGAAAACGAGCCTACGGTCGAGTCGGTCATAGAAGCGGTTCTATTTGCCAGCGATGAGCCTCTTTCGGAGGCCCGGCTGGCAAGCATCGTCCAGGTGGGCGTAAAGCAAATCCGCCGGCACATTTCGAGCCTCAATGCCAAATACAAGGCCAACAATCACGCCTTTCAAATAGAGGAAATCGCCGGCGGTTATCAGATGCTGACTTTGAGCACCTATAATCATTGGCTGCAAAAACTGCTTCGGGCACGCAGCGACAGCAAGCTAAGCCCCGCGGCTCTGGAGACTCTTGCGATAATCGCGTACAAACAGCCGATTATGCGAGCCGACATCGAAGCCATCAGAGGCGTTGCGGCTGGCGAGCTGATTCGCAACCTTATGTATAAGGGCCTGGTTAAGATTGTAGGACGAGCCGAGGTTTTGGGCAGGCCCATGCTCCACGGCACAACAAAGAAATTCCTGGAAGTCTTTGGCCTAAATTCGCTGAAAGACCTGCCAAAAGTCGAGGAGCTTAAAAAGCCCCCTTCCTGAGTTTTAGGGCATAACCGGTTCAAATCTCCAGATATTCCAAATGCCGCCCCTATTAGACCTAAAGTAAATGAACTTGCCGTCGCGATCCCAACACGGGCTATCA
>Ga0315274_10002089_pt1 | contig 30578 bp, 24 predicted proteins | sample YL17G02_20_MG_FD_203700 | JGI IMG/M metagenome (GOLD analysis project Ga0315274, IMG submission 203700) | Sediment microbial communities from Yellowstone Lake, YNP, Wyoming, USA - YL17G02_20 | ecosystem: Environmental > Aquatic > Freshwater > Lake > Sediment | place: USA: Wyoming | collected...
TGATCATATTCAGGTATTACGCTTTTGATAGCTTCATCACGATACCGATAACATCCGACTGCCGTCAGAATCTCTGTAATGTCTTGCCGCTCCGCCTGTATACCAAGATGATCTATAATCATGTCGCTAAGCGTCACCGTTTGAGCAGAAGACTCCTTTTCCGGCATGAGAAGCCCGAACACCATGTTTTTGCTTAGTGCTTGAACGCAGAGTGCAGCTACAAGGCTGCTATCAATGCCTCCGGACAGAGCTATAACGACGCCCCTCTTCTTAAGCCCGGCCGATACGCAATCCCGTATACCTGCCGCTATTCTCGCCGACTCTTTGTCACAATCCAGCTTGAGCACATCCAAGGTAAGAGTTTTACTTTTCCGCATGCTACTCACTTGTGCCTCTCCTGTAACTTTCTCCTATTAACCTTGCCGTGTGAAGTTCTGGGCAAATCTGAAACAAACTCAACGTACTTGGGGACCATTAAAGGCCCCAGATTGCTCACGCAGTATTTTATCACGTCTTTCTCGTTCAATTCGTCATCTGTCCGCACAATAAATACTTTGATCGCCTGTCCCAGCATCTCATCCGGCACGCCGACCACCACAGCCTCTGCAACGTGCTGTAACTCACAAACGACATCCTCCACCTCCTTGGGGCTGACCCGCTCGCCCGCGGTTTTGATCATGTCGTTTTTCCTGCTGACGAAATACAAGTACCCCTCATTGTCCTTCCGAAAATTGTCACCAGAGTACAGCCATCGCGAGGCGGGATAACCTCCGGGACGATAAACGTTGGCACTCATCTGTGGGTCATTCCAATAACCCTGCATTACGTTGGAACCTCTGATGGTTAACTCTCCAATTTCTCCAGGCCCTACCTCATTTCCGCTCTTGTCAACAATGCGAACTTCACAATTCGGTATCGCTTTGCCCACCGAAGAGGGTCGCTGGTCCAGTTCCTCACCCACAAGGTAGCAGACACGCACGCACTCAGTCAGCCCGTACATGTTGAAAATCTTCGCTGAAACAGCCAACCGGCGTAAGCGAGTAAAGTGCCCAACCGGCAGGGCATCGCCCGCACTGGTTATATAGCGAAGCGTGCTGAAATCATATTTGCTGATATCCTCCATACGCAGTATTATAGCCGCTACGCTCGGTACCAATGGAAAACCAGTGACCTTCTCTTCGGCAATCCGATTCAATGTGGCATGAGGGAAAAAAAAGGAACGTTCGAGGATGACCGTCCCACCAAACATGCACGATGTAAGTATCTGATAGAGACCGTAGCCGAATGACAACGGCAACACGTTAAGAACAATGTCTTCTTCCCTGTTGCCGATGTATCGAATGATACTCTTGGCCGCGGATATTATATTCTGGTGGGTGCACATCACGCCCTTGGGAATGCCGGTCGTCCCCGATGTATAGATCAGGGCAGCCAAATCGATATCAATACAGCGAGGGGGGCCATCTTTCCCTGCTGTGAACTTCTGAATGTTTGTGTCGGACAATTCAGAGAAAATGGAGTCCCAGCCAATGCCGGAAACACCGGAGGATGTGGCCGCGTCTCCACCTGTGCCAATCCATATGACCCTGAAATCACCGTCGAGCCCCTCTAAGGCTTCGTCTACAATGGTTGCTTGATTGGACCTGGCAATCAAAATCTTTGCCCCGGAATCTTCTATGATATATCTCAACCGGCGTGCCTTAATATTGCCTTCGATAATAACAAATACTCCACCTGCCTTTAGTACTCCGTAGAGAGAAACCACAGTCTCGGGGCAGTTACCCGGCAGGATAGCTACTCTATCTTGCCTGCGCAGCCCAAGATCAAGAAGCATATCGGCGAAACGATCGGAGTACACATCAAGCTCTCTGTATGTCAAGCGATCTTGATCGCAAACGATAGCCTCCTTGTTCGGCATACGGCGGGCAGAACGGGCAAGCCAATCATGAACCAGGGTTGGATCAAAATTGATCAATACCTTACCTCTCGACAATTATTTGTACGAACGGGCATTATCACCAAACAAAGGCAAGTCAATCCATAAAATGTTGTGGATGGGATTTTTATTACCTTCCTAATGGTAAGCTGCAGAAGACTATACAATTATACATCCCTCTTTTCTTTCAGCTTCTCCTCGACAAAGCTCGACATTTTCTGCAGAGTAGCGAAATTATCGGGAGTCAGCTCAGAGTCCGGAATCTTAATAGCAAACTTTGCCTCGATAAAAGTAATCAGTTCAAGAAATCCCAGGGAGTCAAGTATGCCGCTCTCCACAAAAGGGATGTTTTCATCCAGATTGTCTGCATCTTCAAAGAGTATGTTATCAATTATGTAACGCCTGATCTCCTGCTCAACCTTCATCTATCGATTACTCCTATATGGTTCAGATCTACCTTTGCATACCAGCCTTGTAAGCCTTTTTGCGCTCTCTACCGGACATCGAAGTTTGAGATATTCACGTTCCAGTTCTTTATTTGGAAAACACGATGATCAACAACTCCCGGGGCCAAAAGTCTTCCACACATACGTACTCTTTGCGGTCTCTTTGACTCGGGCACACGAAGCAATAGTCTAGGCGCAAAAGGGAGTGTTCCTACGTACATTATAACGTCTATAGATTTTGAATGCCGGCGATGGAGTTCTCGGACTGCTTCTTCAAAGAAAGGAAAAATCAGCGGAAATACATCGATGATATAGAGCACCCTGATTCCATGCTCTTCTGTATAAATCCGGTATGCAATCGTGCCGCCTCCGCCTACTTCGGTCATGACATACCGGTCATCGTATCTATGGGCTTTGAAATGTTTGTCGCACACTTTCTCGATGTTGTACTTAGGCTCAGCCGTATGCCGGAACCGCGGCAAATTAACGAATCCCGCCGCAAAGGCACGCGAAAGACAATTCATAAAACGAAGCCTGGGCATAACGGAACCGATATTTAGTAGTAATATGTAAAAGTCCAGCTCGCCGATATCTTTCCAATGCAACAACCTTTTCGTAAATTCGTAGGACATATCGTTTGGAAATCCGAATACGAATCCAACGTCATCTCGTAGCATCGCTTCATATACAATGGTAGCCATCTTGCAAAGACTGTAAGGCCCACCGCGATTCTCTTTATCGATCATAGCGTCAACTGAAAGTCCAAATAAGACCTCCTTGCCAAAGTATCTATAACGATACGGAATAATATTGTAGGTACCAACAATCATATTATCGACTTTCATCAAACCATGGTACGAATAACCCAAAGGCGTGCATAGATACTTCCGGTCGAAAAGATCTTGACTAAAGCTCTTCTCAAAGACCCTCTCGAACAATTCAACTATCTGGCTCTTGTCACTTTGTGTCAATTGCCTTGTACTTTTGAAGATAAAATCCTGTCGCATAAATGAAAATCAATCTATCACGAGCAATCTGCTTGTTAGAACAGTAAAGTATCACCCGTCATCTTAATAAGATGGCATCATTCTATCCAAATAATTTTTGAAAAAGCCAGGGACAAGATGCATTGAGAATCAGGAACAGTCTCGACTTAAATGGGATTAATATAATCTCTTTGCCCTGTCTCTCGGCCCTATGAATCGCTTCGGCAACCTTTCTGGACGTCAATTGTCTTACCGTTAGAGTTCTTCGATGTTTTGGATTGTCTTTTGAGGATTCAGGGGACTGCTCATGCCTTATTCTGATGCTGTTCTTGGAAAAATTCGAAGAGAAAGTAGATGGCAGCACTTCAATGACGTGCAATTCGTTGCCCATGGTTCTCCGTAAGGCACGTGTAAAGGCCCATAACGCAGCTTTCGTCGCGGAATAACAGCTTTGTCCCTGCCTGCCGGCAATCGCCGTCGTAGAAAGAATATTCATAATTTTGAGGGGTTTCTTTTTTTTGTTGAGGAACTTCGCTATCATGAGAACAGCACCGAAGAAATTTACAGCAAAATTATGTTTGTAGGAATCGATAGGAATATCCTCGACTCGGCCGACCACCGCTGAACCTGCGTTGTTAATTAGCATATCCACATTTTCGATACCATCGGCAAAGTCCGCTACCGCTCTCGGATCTGCTATATCCAAACTGGCAATGTGGACTTCACAAGTAGAAGTTTGCATGATCTCACTCTTTATCTGTAATAAGGATTTGTAATTTCTTGCAACGAGATAAAGACTTTTTGCGGTCTTCGAGTAAAGCAGAGCTAATTCTTTCCCCAGACCTTGCGAAGCTCCCGTAATAAGAACGCTCTGGATATGCTGTGATTGAAAACTCTTCTCTCTTTTCCTTTTACTGACCAGGCCCGCTCTTATATTCAGGATATTTGGAAAAAGCCGTTCCAATGGATATACAAGACGATAGTACCTCGGAACAAAATAATCTGAGCTTCCCCGCCTCCGCAGACTTTTGACAATTCGCCGTGCGACTTGGTTGCTGTAGATCCCGCTTTCGCTTTTGGTATTCTTAGAGTAATGATTGCAAATCGTTCCGGGGAAAAAGACGTCAACAGAAATGCCATGCGGCCTGAGTTCACTCCTCAGAGCCCTGCATAGAGCCGTTAGTGCCCATTTACCTGGCGGATAGGCACTCAAACCTTTATAGGCAAAAACACCTGATGTGGATGATAATATAACAATTCTCCCGGTTCTCTCCGGCATCATTTTTCTTAATACAGCTTTTATCGGAACCAGGTTACCGAAAAAGTTTAACTCAAAATCTTTCATGAATTTGTAAAAATCATCTATGGGCGAACTCTGACAGTTTACTCCGACTGTGCTGATCAGTACATCAACTCGACTAAATATCTTCGCAGCTCGGTCGAGATGATTCTCCATTGCCGATAATTCTAACGCATCACCTTGAGCAAAAAACACGTTTTCATTCTCTTCAATTAATTCTGTCAAATATTCCGGGCGATATCGATCTATCAATAGAATGGAGTTATCTTCAGTGAGAAGCTTTGCTGTCTCAAATCCTATGTTACCACAGCCGACTATCACTATGTTCCGATGCATACCTTAAGCTTGTTAAGCTGTAAATCTCATCCACAACATTTCATATCCGGATTACTTAGGAACGTTGTCCGACTCCTCGATTCAACTTCGTTTTATTGGGCATCCTAAAGATCACGAGTACCTCGCTCGGCCAGCTTCGCTAACTCGCGCATAGGTACGAAGTCATACTCCTTGAGCAGCCAACGGAGCTTCGGTAATGTGCTTTTAAGATTCACATAGCATCTAAATCTTCGGATCGGGCTCAGCGGTAAACGCGGCTGATCCGGATCAAGTTCGCGGGGATGTATATATACAATCAACGGATGGCCTGCCTGGTGGAGTTTCTTTATGCCCCATTGAATCAGTCGTAGTGGAGAAAGCCTGAGATATCCTCCTCCGAAAAAGTACAATCTCAATCCAAAAACTTCAGCCGCCGGAACAGGAACCTCAACAAGCGGCCCGATTTTTGTTTGAATCATATGAGGCCCAGCCGAAGTTGCAAACATACAATTGTGTTCCCGAAAGGCCGGGAAAACACTTGAATCGTATTCGTATCCAACTTCTTTTATCACTTCAAAGGCCCATCTTGTACGCCTCTTGATTCCGAATCCTGCAACTCGAAATCCGAAGACTTGTTTGCCCGTAATATCTTCCAAAGTTTTTTTTGCGCGATCGAGGTCATCTTTGAAAAGCTCGGCCCCAACCCTGTCAGGTAACACATGATGGTAGCCGTGGCTTGCAATCTCATGTCCCGCCTGGCAACATTCTCTCACAAGCGACTTATGCCTGTCGGCTAACCAACCGAGCCAAAAAAATGTTGCCCGGACGTTTGAGGTATCGAGCATCTCAAGCAAGCATCTGAGGTTTGGCGTCAGGCGAGACTCCAGAGAATCCCACAAGCTCTCATGTGGAGCTGCAGGGCTGTTCAGAATGTGAAACCAGTCCTCAACGTCGATAGTGAACGCATTGAGCATAATGACTTCTCAGGGCAAGTTACGGCTTATGTGTGGACCAAGGAAACGAGTCATCCATAACGGCAGTCTTTTCCAAATTTCGGTTTTATTTTTGTATTTAATACTATCCTGCATTGGTATATGTAATTCATGGCCGGGACGAATCCAATATTGCCAGTTCAACTGCACTGTTTGGGCGCCCCACCGCTTCTTAAATGCGTGTTGTCCGCTACCTGTAGTACACCTTCCGAAATCAAACCACTTCATTCCGGCTCGACAATAGAACTCCACCGCCGACCAGTTCAGGAGATAATTCGGACTCAACGAATCATATTCTCTCAGAGCCGCACCCCAGCGTGTGAGGGCACAACCGTTAAAAGCATAAGAAAATAACGCCGCCGCAACTTTACCGTTTGAATGAGCTATGAAAATCCTGCTGTTATTTGAAAACGTATCCAGAATTGCGCCGAACAGCTTACGGGAATAACATGGTGTCCCAAGCTCTCGCATGCGGGTGGTCCACAGACGATAAAAGTCATCTAACAGCTCATGCTGGCCATTAATGACGGTGACGCCGGATTTTTCAGCCCGCCGGATGCGGTTTCTGATTTGTGGCCTTAAACCTTTCCAGACATCCTCGGAATTGCAAGCCAACGGCAGAAGCAGACAAACCTTGTCCGTTCGCAAATACATCTCATAAGGCATGGCTGCTGTGTTTCTAAATTCAATTGTCTCGCAATCATTACTGTTTGCAAGTTCAATGGCATGTTCATATAGCGCATCCAGTGCAGTAGAGTTCCGTACAAGCGGACCACCGTAATCACAGAACGGCTGTGACACGAAACGATTGCCAAACAACTTGCTGCGTATATGAGTCAACGGAAGAACACCGCAGATACTGCCATTTTCATGAGCTACAAGATAATGCCCTTTGTGCCCGAAAATGCGCTCTATCATTACAGTCCATTCAGGAAGATGACATAGTTTTGCTTCTGCTATACTACGAACAAAATTGTCACAGCTTACGTCGGGGGAATCGAGAACGGAAACATTCATAGATTAAGCCTTATCGTGTTTGGCGCCTGAATCATGAGGGGATTGGTCTTCTGTGACTCTACTAAGCCATGCTTCCCTCCAGAAATGAAAGCACGATCTATCACAGTCATAGAGATCCTCGCACATTACACCGTCAAGGAGTACCGTGTTTTTGATGTTCCTGATTTCTCCTGTGCTTTCAATCATGATGCGATTGAGCCTCTTGTAGACTCTGAACTTCCTTCCACAGAACTTCTGCATCGTTGGCATCCAAAGCAATCCCCTATTAAATCCGTTCTCGTCAAGAGTTGCAGATATCTCCTGGTAGCTCTTTACCTGAACGAGTTCTCCATGTTGAAGATTGAGGGTCTCTATATATGCGGCAGGAGCTGGTGCATTGGAGTTACGGGGTTTGTTTTTCGTACTTGTCCCAAGCTTTTCTCTCATCTTGCGCAGTGCCAGGTCCAGGGCTCTGGTCAGTCCTTCTCTTTTCAAATGCCAGAAGAACTTATATACGCAGCTAAAATTCGGCGTCGGTATTGAGCCGGACACTAAATCCTCAAGTTGCCCCTGACATTTTTTATCACCATCAAGCATTCAACCAGACTTCTGAATATTTGTATTGACTTTCCGCCACAGCTTTTAGCCTATATGATCTTTGGTGAGAATTTCACGGTCAATCATTCTACCACTTTCGTAATGATATCTTCGAACTAATCGATGACTACATGATTGTCGTACTGGGCTTCAAAGACTTTTCTTGCACGCTCTGAAATCTATTGGCAATATATCGGGTCATCTGTGAGTAATGTCCGCTGCACACTAAGTTATGATCAGCAGTGAAGAAGATAGCCATTTCTCCCTGTTTGGTTGCAGATGCGCGTAATTAGCATATTGTCAAGACACATTCATACCTAAATCCATCGGCCAGAATGAGGTTAAGTAATGGCAAAAACGTACCGACAGCATGAATACTAAAAGGTTCAAATCCGTAATCGTGCCCTGAGTCTTTGCGCCACTGATATTGGCATAATGCATCCCACTGTTCTAATGATTACGTTCTGTAGAAATTGGGAGAATGATATAAAGCCAATATTCCAAAAATATTTGTGCAACAGAAACTGTTCGTAGGTCCTGGCAAAACCACTTCTCCTCTTGATAAGCTTCTTGTCACAGCGAAATTTATAAAGCACCTTCGGAATGGTAGCCATTTTTGAACCCTTTATAATCATTCTAACCCAAAGGTGGTAATCTTCCAAACAGTAAAAGTCCTGATAGTTTCCAGCCTCTATAACAGCTTTCTTCCTAAACATAGCCGCAGGATGATTCATGGGAAACCTGTGTTTGGCAAGTCTAACTATGTCTCTATGTTCCGTTGGGCCACCACGTACATATTGCACCACGTCAGGATTCTCCTGAAAAATACCCGCTAACGAACTAACAACGTCTATGTCCGGATGGTTTTGAAGAAACTGAAGCTGCTCTTGGAAACGAGTTGGCATACTAAAGTCATCTGCATCCATCCTTCCTATCAACTCAAAGGAACAAGCTTCTAAGCCATATGCTAATGCCTTCGCTAAACCCTTATTCTCGGCTAATCGAACTATCCTGATCAAGCCATGATACTCTTGATGCCACTTTCGAATAAACATTGACATCTCATCTGACACCGGCCCGTCTTGTACAAGAACAATCTCCGTCGGTTGCAGCGTCTGGTTTATTATGCTGCCAAGCGCAGTATCCAACTGCTGCGGTATGTCGCCGTGGTAGACACATATCAGGACGGAAAACTCTGTTGCAGGGGTATTCTCAACTTTGCCTTTTGTGTTCATCATAGAGCCTCCTGTACAAAGCCTGATACTCTGCCGACATTCTCCTCGCATTGAGATGGTGGCGCACTACATCTATAGCAGCTTTCCTCATGGACTCATAATCTGCGTTCATTACATCCTCCAGTGTTCGTGCTAGAGCGGATACATCTTTGACAGGAAATAGTCTGCCTGCCATCGGATCAAATGCCGAGATCTCGCGGTGCGATTCGATATCCGAAAGCACAACAGGCAAGCCGCAGGCTAATGCCTCGAGAACCGCCATCGGACAAGCTTCGATCAGAGAAGTTGAAACAAACACATCTGCAGCCTTCAAGTACTCGTTTACGCTTTGCACGCGTCCAACTATTCGCACGTTACTGATGGGGTTTGCCAACTCCTTACACGCAGACTTCAGCGGACCGTCGCCCAGGAACACCATGACTCCAGACTTTGCTAACTGGCTGGCCAAAAAACCTTGAAGTGCGGTAAAGGGATCCTTAAGACGTACCAAGTGCCCTATAGAAATCAATACTGGCCCCTCTCTTGGTAGTCGGAGTCTATCTCTTATTACCATTCGTTCATCTGGTGATGTAGGATTGAACGTATCTTCGTCAACACCGTTATATATCACCTCGCCAAACAGACCGCATCCACGCTGCATTTTCTGGCGAATGTGATCTGTGAGAAATACGACGCGTTCAAATCTTCTGAGCGCGAACAGGTGAATGCTGTCGATTAAACGTCCGAGCAAGGAACCATGCGCCATTATACTATATTCGAACAGAGCAGACTCGTGTAGCGTAGAAACAAGTGGCATCTCTGAAAGAGCAAGCGCGGCAAAGACATCGGCCCTAAGACCAGATGAATGGACGACATCCGTCGGATGGTCACGAAGGAACTGTTTCAGTCTGGAGAAAGCCAAGAAAAGACCTGCAACTCGCGAAAGACCCAGCGAGTGGCATGCGATCCCTAAATCCCGGAATCGCGGCAGTAATGAATCTTCGGGTTCAGGCGAAAGAGTAAGTATCCTCGGTTCAAACTTTTTTGTATCTGTGTACTTCAGTTGATTGCACAACTGACGCACCGGTCCTTGCCGAGCCAGTGTTGATACCAGAAAGAGAACACGGATTTTTTTCTTGGTTTCGTGGTTCACCGAATTAGACCCTTAGCTCGACTATTGCCATTTTGTCATAAGTTTTTGTCCTTGAAGCACTTATGACAGCCATTTTTGCAGCGACACACTTAAGTTTAAGTGCTTGTGTGGAAAGGACTTATACGCTCAGAGAAAGGAAAAAGTGCAAAAGTCGAGCTTAGAGACTGGAACGGAACATGCTGTGCCTGACCAGGTCGACACAAGGGTAGTGTACGCCGTCCCAACGTACGCGAAATCGCACGGCCTGGTTCAGATAGCATTGTCGGCCCAGTCGCATGTCGTGAAAATGATACTAAACAGCAGCCCCCCCTCCTGGGCAGAATACATCACTCCTTCCGTGATATTCGCGACAAAAAAGAGTGTATAGGCAACTGCAGCAATCATGAATGTCTTGTGCCCTTGATGAAACAGGGTCCATGCAGCCTTGAGAAACAGGCCGTGAAGGAGCAGAAACGGAATAAGGCCCATCAAACCACTGGTGTAGGTTATCTCAAGCCAGTCGTTGTGTGCGAACAGGTCCACACCGAATGACTGGTCCGTTGCCAATGCCGTTGACCCGATGCCATGACCGAAGAGCCAACAGTCCGTGTCATTGAGAATCCCTCTGGCGAGTGCTGGGTAAATTTGGTCCCTCATCGACAAGCCTCGCGATGTCCCTTCATAGAAATCTATCCATCGTGTGGTCAGCGTTGCAGCCCCGATGGTGGTGATTAGGACAAGAACATAGATTGCTACTATTGCCGAGCCTAATACCCGCGTGCGAAGGCGGTCGCCATAGCCAAGCAATACAACCAAGGTAGCAGCCACAGTCGCGCATAGCATGGGCCCTCTTCTGTATGTCACTGCAATCGCGACAAGAGTCAGACCGATCATGGTGTACCGTAATAGCCACCGTTTCAGAATCGCCAGTCCCGGCAGAACGAAAGCCAGTGAGTATCCGGAGACACTCACCCCGGTGGCAGCCGAGACTATGGTTACTTCCTGATAGGTTCCCTGGGATTCTATCCCCAACACTACACCAGCGAGCATACTGACCATCAGCGACCCTGCCACAAATACACTGCAAGCTGCAATCGTCCGCAGCGTCAGGAGTCCCAGGTGAGATAGCCTGTAAGAGACTATACCTATAAGCAGAACAAGGGCAAGTCTAAATATCCAGAAGCGTGATATCTCCGCCGGGCCCTTGATACCCCCATTTATGAAGTAAGTCATCGCATAAGCAGACAGAAGCCACGCCGAAATCCAGGTCAGTTTGCGGCCCATGGGCCCAAAGCAGGGACGGATGACGAACAAATATACAGCGAATACCCCAAGCACGACCCCCGGCACCGCCAAACCAATATATAGCATCACACCACTTTCACGCGTAAAATTGGCTTCGAGCGGGCACCAGCAGAGATAACCTACCAGAACCCAGAAGACACCCACATCGAACAACTTACTGATGGCCCGTCTTGGTTCAGCCGTGCCGATACCTCGCATATATTGCTGATCACTGCGAACCATAGATCTCACTTCTCACGATGAACAGGCGATGGGTTATCAACACTATAGATGACGTCCTGCATCATCTGCATATACTGGTTCGCAACATGCTCTGGCGTTCGTTATTTTCGTGGCACAAAACATGTTCACGTTGTGTCCCAGATCACAAGTCAAATTCTCATGGGAGGAAAATCATGCGGTATGTAGTCCGTCGAAGAGCCTTCTGACTTGTGGTTTATCCCTATACCATGCAATTTTATTTTCGATTCGACGCAAAGGGTCCGCTCTTCGAAGCAGTTTGTGTAAACTATAAGGAAGGAATTTACCATGTCCGTATCGCCTAATTATTATTTGATTTTCGACATAGCACGTTGAAAGCATCGTTGAGGTCTTAGATAAAGGGTGAAAGCGGAAGGCTGCAAGATAATTTGGTAGGATTTCAATACTCCCAAGTTTTCGCAAACGCACAAATAGGTCGGAATCGAAAGAAAACTTCATTGAAACATCTATCCCGCCAACCTCTTCATAAGCATGTCTTCTCCAAAAAGTGGCCATTTGGCTTAACCCGTGATCCCAAATTAGCATGCTGCGCCAACTCCGTTTTCTCGGAACGTGAACCGCAAATGGCTGACCATCTCCATCAATGCAAACACAGCGACCCGTGACGGCAATACACCTTTGAACGTTGGAAAAAGTTTTACCTGCGACTAATAAAGCGCCAGGCAGCAGTAAGTCATCACTATTAAGCCAGCCAAGGACATCACCTGTTGACATTGCAAACCCCTGGGCGATGGCATCGGCCTGGCCGCCATCGGGTTTACTTTGCCAATAAGCTAACTTATCAGCGTAACGCTTGATAATCTCAACAGAATTGTCCGTTGAGCCACCGTCCATAATGATATACTCAAGATTAGGGTACTGTTGACCCAGGACAGAAAGAATAGTTTGCTCCAAATATCTACCTTGATTGTAGGAAGGAGTGACAATTGTTATCTTTGGTAAGGTACTCATAACAGATCAATCATCAATAGCAACGCTATTTTATTGCTTCTTATTTTAGGCTCACGCGATACTTCTTTCCACCTTCTTCAAGAGTTTTTAAGGCCCAGTCCTCGAAGTTTTGATAATTCACTTTGCACGCATCCCATTTCCGCACGGTCCAGAATCTAACTTAACCACGTTACCTATTCCATCGGTCTCGCTTTGAATACAGACGACCACCTTTGCCGGCACACCTGCAGCAATACAATCATCTGGGATATCGCTTGTTACTACAGCACGCGCCGCAATCACAGCACGCTTTCCCACTGTCACTCCTTTAAGGATAATCGCTTCTGTACCAATCCATGCGTCTTCGCAAATATGAACAGACGCTGACTTGATTTTGTTTTTATCATGGACACGTCTAGCGTAAGCATCAATCGGATGAAAATCAGTGTCGTAGATCATCACACCTGCACCAAGATTCACATAATCCTCTATAATAATCTGTGTCGTACAGCATAGTATAACACCTGACATGCCGACATTATTACCAATTATGAGTCTGGCGCCTGGTTTGCTAGCCCATAAAACACTTCGATGGGTTATACCTGCCATGTTTTCTGAGAGCTTATTGGAAATAATTACGTTTGAACCTATCTCAATCGTGGCAAGGGGATGCCGACGACATAGCGGAAGGCTGTATATACAAAGACCTTGTTTTAGTTTCACTCCGTGTAGTTTTAGGTAGATTCTTGCGATTCTCAACATAACTATTCGGCGCGCGAGGTTGAAGGCCTTGTAAAGCCACTTACAACATATATACAACAGTTTAGTGATAATGGTCCGATCCCTTAATCTCAGTTTTGCTTGACTGCCTCTACATTCAAACTGATGTGGAAATCTTTACCATTCGTGTGTATGTACTTGGATGCCCAGTCTTCGAAATCGTGGTGCTTAACTCCGTGTCCATTGTAGTCTATGTGAGTACCTTTGATCCCTTCATTGCCACAAGATTATTTGCTTCTGTGAAATCCAATGGACGCATTGCTCTGCTGGATATATTTCCATTCTTATCAAAACAATACATTCGGTAGCCTATGTTTTCCAAATAGTCCCAAGTCTCGATAGCCTTATATCCAAAGCCATCTGTATTTACATCTGCCATTTCCAACACAATTGTTGGACCATCGGATTGTCGCAGGAATTCATAAGCACCTTGAATGGCTAGTAGTTCTGCGCCTTCTATGTCCATTTTGATCAAATCAACGTTTCTGATATTGTGTGCTCTGATGTATTTGTCCAGAGTGATTACTTCGACATCTTCGTAGCCGACAACAGATGCATTGATAGGCCAGTCTTGAGTACCAAGAGAACCGTAGACCTCTGCACCAGGTTCGTACACAGACAATCTGGCAGTTCCTTCATCTTTTGAAAGGGCAACTTTGTTTAGAATACAGATGCTGGAGAGGCCGTTGATTTCTACATTGTATTTCAACTCAGTGAACATCCTGGTACTCGGCTCAAAGCTATGCACCTGCCCTTCTCTTCCCACTCGCTGAGCCGCCAGCAATGTATATTGTCCAAGATTAGCGCCAACATCAAAGAAAACCATACCTGGTTTGAGAAATTTCATCACGAATTTGCATTCTGATGGCTCAAACATTCCATTCACATAGATTGGCGCTCCGATCACATCATGGGGATATACTCTCACTTTTAGCCCCCCCCTTAGGTTGGTTATTATTGCTTTGTTCGGATGTCGCCTCTTCATGTACCTCCAGACGACGGCTCTTGGGTTTAGTAAATTCCACGAGCGACGAATCACATATCGAAAACTGCGGTATAAAAATGATAGCATCGGAAAATTCCTTGATTAGGGCTCAGCTTCGGGACTGACATAGGACAAAGGAGGCACTGGGACATTTACAGCACGGCTCCGACCAGCTTGACCAAATAGCAGCTTCCGCATAGCACGTCGGTTTTGCCAGACTACGTAAAAACTTGTCGCTCCCATAGCCAACACTACTGCCGAAGCGACTGACTGTATCGACACTGTTCCCACAAACAGCATAAATATTACCAAGACCACCGCATTGACAAAGCCTTGAATTACCTGGGATAGAAGACAATGATGCACCCTGCCCAATCCCATAAGGGTATAGTATGCGGGAACACATAATAGACTTAAGAAAGTACCTATCAACATAATCCGAAAGGCACCGGGCAGAGTTTCCACAAATCTATCTCCGAGCCAGAGCTTCAGTAGTACGGGTGCAAGGATCGCGAGCACTGCAAAGAGGGGCGTGCCAAGAAGAAAGATGAGTCTCATAGAACGGCGGTATATCTGAGATATCCTGTCTCTTGCCTGGATCGTCATATCGACACCGATACGGCTGATCTCGGGAACCAAGGCGCGAAAAGCAGCCTCAATCAGACCCCTGACCTGCATACTTCCGGTGAAGGCGATTTCATAGATCGGCACTGTGGCGACCCCGGCGTACCGGGAGAGCATCAGCTTATTAAAAGGACTAAAAAGCATGCTTATAATAGAGCCTCCCAATACCGCGCCACCGAAGCTAACCAGCTTTTTGAATCTTTCAATGTCCCAGTTGAATTTCAGAATATGCAGGCTCACTATTTTCCGGATCAGAAGTATGCTTGTAATATGTATCATCAAGTAGTTTATCGCCGAACCGATAAGCAGACTCACAATGCCATACCCGAAAATCAACAATACCGCGGCGACTCCCAGCGATATGGCCCGGCAAGCTGAGTCCCGGTAATTAGCCTGATCCATTCTTCCTAGCCCGGATAGCGTCGCTGTCAGAAGTTGTATCAGGAAAGCATAGACCGTAAGCATACCCATGTAAGGCAAAAAGTGCTCCGCAAGTGCCACATTCTCCGGCCCGAGTTTGAAAAGCCCAATGATGGGTTTTGCCAGCAGAATGAGAACCACCAGCGCGATACAACCTGTCACAGCCAGCGTCCAGAGAGCGGTGGTAACATAGCTCTGGATTCCTTCGGTATTGCCGCGGCCATATTCTTCCGCGACCAGCTTTGTAACCGCCGGCCCCATTCCCAAATTGCACATCTGCATGAACGTCAGAACCGTTGCAAGCACCATCCAGACGCCCAGCTTCTCATACCCCAGATAATGCAGATAGATGGGATAGGAAATGAGCATCACGGCTGTATTGATTATGGTGGTTACCACGCCGGAAGCCATATTGATACGAAGCTGGGATGAAAGAAGTTTTTTGAACATAGATTAGCGATTAGCGTTTAGCGGATAGCATTCTAACCACGGAGAATACGGCGGACCTGGCGCGGCCTGAAGGCCGCAACCAAAATCCTAAGCTCTAAAACCGAAATCCTAAACAATATTAAATATTAAAAATTCAAATGCTCAAGACAAGAACGCATAAAAAACAATAAGTTGAAAGATTGTAGTACAGAGCTATATGTCTTTTCTTCGTGACCCTTCTCGCTCTTCGTGGTTTATAATCCTTTACATTGACTATTTGCACTATTCTGTGCTCTCTGTGGCTTAAAATTCGTAATTCCTTATAATACAAACACTTGCATAGCTTCGTGCAATCTTTTTCAGGCTAATAAAGCCGTTTACATTGCCTTGATGCGCGCCTGCAATGCGTCGATGTAAGCTTCATTTACGATAGATGTAACTTGCTTTGGGCCGGATGAGGTTCACATTGAGACGATGTGACTTTACAATGCGATAATGTGACTTTACAAAGCCGTATATGAGGCTCACATCACATCAAATTGTACTTGTTAAGACTCAATGTAAACATGCAATGAAACGATGTCAGTGTAATCAAACACATTGTAAGTTTATCATATCCCGGTGCAAGCTTGCCGTGCTGCTCTTTATTCACGATTCAGCGATTAGCTTTTGGCTTTTAGTCATGAGCTAACCACTAATTGCTAATCGCTAATGGCTATCCCTTAAACCTTGCTTATTACTTCGTGCTCATCGATCAGTCTGCCAAACAGGGTTGCCCGGTGGCCGGCGGATTCGTATGAGCCGTTGACCGTGACGGCTATTTCAAACTCTATTGGCCCGGCCTGGCCGTGATTGCGGAGCGGGATAGTCATAGTAACGACAACAGAGAGGTCCGGCTGAGCTTTGGTTGTTCGCCAGACTTCGGTGCAGACCGTTCCATCTTTGCCTTTGGTTTTTAGAGAGACCCATGCGAAGTCCATTTGCTGGGCGGCTCTGCAGACCGCGGACCACCACTGGTCATAAGTACGAGCGTTACGAAAATGCAGCTGGACATCCTCGAAGCCTCGTGTCTCCTCGTGTTCCTGGTTGCTTATCGCATATTTTCGCTGGAGGCCCTCAATTGTTTCTTTTAACCGGACCGAGCCGACGAGCTGGAATACAAGCAGCAGCAACAATAAAATGCAGAAGAAAACAACAAGCGAGCCAATATTACGAGTTACCATCATAAACATCCCGAGGCCGGCGGCCATGAGGGTCACTATATATATCGTCACAACGACGAGGCGTTGATTGAGGCCTAAATCGATGAGTTTGTGGTGGAAATGCCTGCGGTCGGCGGCGAATATGGACCGGCGCTCGATGAAACGCCGGAGCATTGAAAAGAGCGTATCGAAAATCGGCACCCCCAGTGCCAGCAGCGGCAGGGCCAGGCCGACCATAACGGGCGATTTACTCGAGCACAGCACGCTGGAAGAGGCAATTGTGAAACCCAGGAATATACTGCCGCAATCACCCATAAAAATCTTTGCCGGACTGAAGTTGTAAAACAAAAAGCCGCTCAAGCTGCCAAGAAGAGCAAGCATCAATACAGCCATAACAACCTGGCCGTTATGAATGGCAAGTATGGCAATCACTCCACAGGCGATAGCGGAAATCCCGGCGGCGAGACCGTCGAGACCATCGCTGAGGTTCACGGCGTTGGTGATACCCACAATCCAGAATATCGTCAATGGCCAGGAGAACCAGCCGAAGTTTAGCGTAAGCTGCTCGGTGATAGCGACCGATTCTATCCTGACACCAGCGGTACAGACAGCGATAGCAGCAGCTATCTCGGCGAGAAACTTTATTCTCGCCCGCAGGCCCTTGGTCTTAATGTCGTCGATCAACCCGACAAAAAATATGAAACCGGCAGCTGAAAGCAGAACGGTAAGTTCAGGCAGGATATTGCGGAAGGTATCGCCGATAATGTTCGACAAGAACAGCACGGAAATGCTCAGAGGCATCATCGAAAGAAATATCGCCACGCCTCCGATATGCGATATAGGTTTCGTGTGAATGTGCCGCGGACCCGGAACGGCGACGATTTTCAGCCGGCGGGCGAGCCAGATAACAACCGGCGTTATCACCAGCGCAAGAAAAGCAGAGCCAAGATATACACACAAATAGGTTTTCATGATTAGCTATTAGCGATTAGCGGATAGCGTTGAGCTAAGACTATATCGGCTCCAGCAGGTCGGAGTCGATTTCCACTACAGCGCCCTGGCCGAGGATGGTGACTTCAAGGACCATGCGGGCTTTAGCATCTTTTCTTTTGATTACCACACCTTCGATTCCCATCATGGGGCCTGAGATGATTCTGCAGCGGCGGCCTATAGGAAGACGGGGATAATTGTCAATTACGGCCTTGCTCAAAAGAGCCTTCTCTATTCGCAAAAGCTCTTCGATAAGGCTTTCCTGGTCAGCAACTTCTATCGTTCGGGAGACGCGATTCGTTGTCAGGGCGGTATAGCGGTCCTGCTCTGTGCCGCAGAAAAACACGTACGATTTGAAAAGAGGTGACATAATGTGCCGTTTGCGGCCTCCGGAGAAAATGACCTTTTCACGCATAGGAAGAAAGTAGCCTATACCGTGGCTTAACATGTCCCATGCAAAGGCCTTTTCGAATCTCGACTTTGTATAAGCCGCCCACCACGTACCGGTAAAATCGGCAAGGGATTGGACGTCCGGTGTTAAAATAGCCGGATTTTCAGATAACTTAAGCATTTTTTAGCCTTTAGCAATTAGCTCTTAGTGATTAGCGGTCTTTCGAACGGTCTTAATGAAGGTTGTCAGCATTTTCCTGATTTCTACAAGCTCGACTGAGAGTTCCTTGTAACTGCTGTCATCAAGGAGATCAATATCTTTAGCAAGCAAAATCAGATAATCAAGTTCGCTTGCCGAACCGGAGGCTATCTCCATGAAACGAGCCAGTTCAGTGTCGGTATTTCTGCCACAACCTTCTGCTATATTTGTCGGAACTGAAGCAGCCGCACGACGAATCTGGCTTATTAGGCCATATGTTTCCTCTCGTGGAAAAGAGTCAGTGACTTTATAAATCTTTATTGCTAAGCAGTGTGCCTTATGCCAAACTTTTATATCACGAAAGTTTTTCATTTCATATTGGTATTGATTAGGATTCAGTAATTAGCTAATGGCTATCAGCTAATCGCTGCCGTTATTTCTGCGCGCACTCCGTTCCCCTTAGTGCACGCGACAAATTTCTCTATTCTCTCAACCTTCTTCCGCAAAATCCCAACATCCTAAGAAGGCCGAGTCATATTATCTTTAAGACGCACTAAGGCGTCGTATTTCCTTCGGCTACAGGTTCGGGCAGGACGGAAAGTTGCTCAATGAGTCTCTTCGCCGGCTCGAATTGTGGACGAAGGCGCAGGCATATCCTTGCCTCATGGATCGCCTCGGGTGCCTTGCCTGTCTCTGCGTAGAGTCTCGCTAATTCAAATCGCCATTGGACCTGACCGTAATCCAAATCCAGAGCCTTGACGTAATATTCTATAGCCGCTTCATTATTTTTATCTCTTCTGTAAACATATGCAAGAGAGGCATATGCAGAAGCTGAAGCATCCGGGCCGGAACATATTTCTTTTAGCAGCTCTACTACTCGGGCTTGTGCCTTCTCAACTATGTCTTTGTGCTCTTCTATATCCGCAAGAGCATTGGCTACATAGCTTAGCCATCCGGTATTATCTCCTGCAATAGCTACCGCCAGATCGGGTCGTTCCACGCGATTGATGTATACATCAACAACGTTACGAAAAAATCTACCGTCAAGCTCAACAGCCCTGCTTAGCTTTTCAAATGATGCGTCGATTTGTTGTTCTTCTGTATCGAGAAGGCCGGCGGCAAAACAGACTGTAGGGTCACAAGGTGCGAGCTTAAAGCCTTTTCGGATACGGTCAGCGCCGTTAGGATCATCCTGAATCAACATCTCAAGCTGTCCGACTATGCAATAGCTTGCCCCATACGTCGGACAGAGTTGCCGTACTTTATGGAAATCATCGACTATACGGTCCACAAATTCCTTTACTGGTTCGGAGATAATAAGCTCGCCGGTATTCGGATCGGTAGTTCTGCTTATAGACCTCCAGCGGTAGACGTTAAGCCAGTGCCGATACTCAACGTTGTCAGGCTGATAATCGGCGGCTTTAGCCGCATGTGAAATCAAGTTTATGTATTCTTCGTTGCTGCCCTGCCAGTTTTCCGCCGCCAGGTTTTGTTCGGCAGCGAGAGCTTTATTCCAGTTCGCCTGGGCAAGCCGGGCCGTATTGGCGCTGAGCAGAACCCAGGCCCAAACTCCTGATACACACACCAATCCGGCAATGCGCAAGCCTCTTGATAATCGCAGTGAAGTTGCAGTTGTGCTAAATAGATGGCCTTTTTGTCCAGGCAGTGCTAAGCCCAGCATAAGGGCACAAAATACGGCAGAGAGGAATCCGTTGGCCGGCAGGTGCTGACCAAAGTCGCTTAAGCTGTGGAGTAAAATTGCCAGCAGCCCAAATCCAAGACCATAAGCCGCTGAGCGAATCGGCACAGACGCGGCTCTGACATTGCGAACATACGCTATCCATACCAGGATGCCAAAGACAACCAGAGCTAACAGGCCTGCAATGCCCGTCTCCTCGGCAGCCTGGGCATACTCGTTTTCTGCATAAGCAGCGAGAGCTGCGATCGTTGAGCGGTCGAACATTGAAAAGACAACGGAGTGCGTACCCAGCCCCGTTCCAAAGAGGGGGAACTTTGCCCAGGCAGTCGAAATGTCCTTCAAAATCTGCCAACGGCCTCCTTCCGCCTGCTGTAACTCCTGAAGAGTGGCGAGACGATCATAAACAGCGTCGAAACCTATATAGAGTACACAGATAAATGCCCCAAGTGCCAGCAAGGCGATTATCCAACCCTGGCCTTTTAGAGACTGTCGCCAACTGAGGATCAACACGGTAAAGGCTGCTGCGATAAACATACTTACCATGCCACCTCGGGTCAGTGACAGGAAAATCGTAGCTGCTCCGAGAATGATCATTGCTGTGAGCAACCATAGAGTTTTTGCCTCAGACGAGCCAAGGTATTCGATGACAACAGCAGGGGTAACCTGCTTACCTGTGAATATCTCGTGGGCTTTAACTAATATAAGTGCAAGAGCCGCCCCGATTGATAAATTCATAAACTGGCCATAGTGGCTATGATTGGCAAAAGGACCGGAATTGGCCCGCCCCCTCTCAAGAGGTACGAGCCAATATATTTTCCCATTGCCGAGCAGGTCCTGTGCAATCGCCAGTAAAGCGATTGCACCGCCAATAATGGCGATTGCGCCTAAAAGCCGCTTTATCTGGTCCGGCCGGCGGAATACATTTACAACCACGAAGAAAACTGCTGCTATGGCCAAAACCAATCGCAGGTTCTGTTTTGTAGCGTTTGGATAAAAGCTAAGAGTCATCGAGCTAAGAAACTCGCTCGAATTGGGTAAATCACCCAGAAGCTCTTGCTTCGTCGCAGCAGTGTTTGGCGATATTATGCTGGTCATGTCAGTTGGCAGGTGAATGAGCTGAAATACAGCTACAAGAATAAATAGAGCCACCGGTATATAAGCCCAGGACCAAATAATGCGCAGATCTTTTTCAAAGACAAGCTTTAAAACAAAGCAAACAGAAATCGCTGCCGCTAAGGCCACGACGACCTCTTCACTCCAGGCATGCACAGCGCCGAACGCAAGAGGCATAAATGCGAGAAGCGATATCAGCAGCCACTCAATCACATTATCGAATCTGCTCATGCTATCTTCCGTAATACTGAGATCGATTCGGCGTTCTTTCAACGGTCTATCTCCTTTTGATCGCAGAGTGAAAGAGGAAGTATATCCCGGCCATTTATCACCCTTAATGGATTCTCGATGCAGACCAGATGAGCCAGTTCTTTACCCAGCTTGTCGCTAATGTGCCTAAACGCAGTTCTCATTCTGGGTCTGCGAGAGTCTATATCATGTGAATCGGTCGCTACAAGTGCTGCCCGGCCAGAAGTTAGAAAATCCCATGCGGCCCGTTGTGCTTCCGGCCCAAAATCACCTAACAGACTGGATGCAGTGATTTGAAAGTGCGATGATTGATCAAGCCAGTGCAGTAGCAATTGTGACTGAGCTGCTGTAGGAAGGATTCTTTCAGCATGCGAGATTATTGATTGGATGTCCATAGAGGCGAGTTCTATCAGGAGCGGTTCGATATCTATAAAGACCCGATACGGAAGTTCAAGAAGCAGGTATTTACCGCCGTCGGCAAGTGTAAGAATTCTGTCAGACTCAAGGAGCTTGCATATTCTCTCATCCACCCGAACCTCGCCTCCGGGAACAACTTCAACCGGGATTGCGTTGTTTTTGAGTGATTCATTCAGGTTGTTAACAGCTTCTCTCACAGTTGCCGCTTCATTAAAACTCTCAAAACGACCGAGCTGGTGCGGTGTTGCTACTATGGTAGCTATTCCTTCGGCAGCCAGCATCCTGCACAGTGCAAGTGCCTCTTTCATTGTGGAAGGGCCATCATCAAGGCCAGGCAAACAATGGCAGTGGATATCGGTGAATCTCTCCCACTTGTTGTTCACATATAGACTGCCATTTTCACCATCAATTAAGTTTTCCCTCACAGAGTCTGTCATTTGCCATTCCTAATCAATTGCCTTTGCATCCATAGCAGAATCTTTCACGACTCCATCTGGCCTTATATCTCCAGTCTTTTTCTTTTTGCGGTCGTCGCCGTAGTAGTATCCGTAAGAGCCGTAGTAGCCATAGCGGCCTTTCTTTGGAACATCGTTCACAACCACCCCGAGGACGTGAGCACCGACGCTCAACAGGCCATGCTTGGCTTGTAGGCAATTCCTTCTGGTCGATTTTTCCGCTCTCAGTACCAATAGCGTTATATCGCAGATCGCGGCAAGTATCTGGGCGTCGGTTACAGGCATAACGGGCGGCGAATCAATCACGATGCGGTCATATTTGTTTGAAAGACGCTCAAGGAGTTTAGCAAAGGCATCGCTATTTAGTATCTCAGCAGGATTAGGCACTTCCGGCCCGCAGGCTAACAGATCCAAGCCTTTAACTTCGGTTTGATGGATAGCGTCTTCCAGTCTCGCAGCCCCGGCAAGTACGCTGCTAAGCCCTCGATTCTCATGGTTGAGTTTGAAGATTCTATGTTGCATTGGCTTTCGGAAATCTGCATCAAGAATGAGGACCCTTTGCCCCGCCTGGGCCATTGCAATGGCCATGTTGCTTGCCAGGGTGGTCTTGCCATCAGCCGGCATCGGCGAAGTGACCAATATGGTCTTTGCCTCGTCTTTGGGTGCACCGAAGAATACGGCTGTGCGTATCGTGCGATAGGCTTCTGCCCAATTGGATTTTGAATCCAGATATGTTTTCCGGCCCCGGTCTGTAACGCTTTCCCGTCGGGACATAGATGGCACGACGCCCAGAACCGGCATACTTAGAACAGCTGAAATATCTTCTGCAGAATGGAGCGTCTGGTCCATAAAATCGCGGAGCAGACCCAAACCGCCCCCGAGCATAAGACCCATTAACAGTGCCATTGCCATGTACTTGGCCTTCTCGGGTTTGGATGGTTTGTCCGCAGGACGTGCGTACTCGAGAATACTTATGTTAAGGGCCCCAACGTCTTCGGTGACGCTGAGCTCTTTCATCCGGTCGTTGAGAATGTCGCAATCCTTTTTCGTCTGTTCCCAGTCCGACTGCAGCAGTGTGTACTTATTGATCTGTTGATTGAGCGCAACGGCTTGTTTACGCTGGTCTTCATAGTACTTGGCGATCTGATCTTCCGTTTCTTTCGCAGCTAAGTACTCTTGTTTTGACACAGCAAGCTGGGCCTGTGAGAACTCGTCATCCAGATTGGCAATCTGCGCTTTTAAGCGGCTAATGTCACTCTCAATCGCTATAACCACAGGGTGGCCTGGAGTCATCTGTCGCAAACTGTCTGCAAGGCGATCCTGCAACTCATCGAGTCTGGATTTGATTTTCGCTTTTTCACTGTCTTGGGGGATATACATACCCCTGGCCCGTTGTGCTTCGATAAACTGCTGGAGCTTAACAGGATCACTGACCATCTCTTTCGTGGATTCATAGGCCGAGTTTCTCTCGATGGTTTTAAGCTTAGCCTCTGTCAAGAGTGTGGACCACCTTTGAAGCTGTTCGATTAGAATATTACCCCGGCTATCCTCGAGGACTATATCCGGGTTATCATTCTGAAAATCCAAGAGTTTTTTGAGCGTTTCTGACAGCTCTTTGTCTCGTTTAGTCTTATCGGCTCGAAGGATTTTTAAGATTTCACTTGAGGTGCTGCGTTTTTGAGTTGCATGATACGTTATATAGGAATCTATGACCGTATTTACCAGCTGAGCAGCTTCATTCGGATATGGCGAATCGTATGATATACTGATGATATCATCTTTTTTTCCTACGGTAGCATTCAGGGTTTTTTTAAGATAAGAAATGTGGTTGTCCACATCGGAAAATGTCTGCATCTGCTGTATGCCGGCAGTATCAAGAACGGCGGTCAGGATAGGTGTGGATTTAAGCAATTCGGCCTGTGTGTAGAGGTAGTTCTTGGATTGGGTCATGACACCCTCTTGCGTCTCAGCAAAGATCTTCGGACCGCTCTGTTCAACGTAAATCCTGGAAGTGCTGGTGTAAACAGGCGTCACCTTGGTCACGTAGATCAAAGCTGCTGCCAGAACCGCAACCGTGGTCAGCAGCACAATCCATCGGCTGCGCCACAGGATCAGAACCAGACTCTCGGACATCATTTGCGTAGGTAGAGGCATTTCCACATGCGAATTCGCCAGTCCTGCGCGTCCGTTATTTTCCTGCTGGTCTATCATATTGTGTCCTACGATCTCTGTTTGGCCAAATTCATTGTTTGTTTCCAAGCCTCATTAGTCAAAGAGAGTATCTATGCTCGTGTACGTGCCGATATTGATCCTGAATACCCTGTCCAGAAACACCGCGGTACGTGTTCTAGGCGTATGTTCGACATCCACGATATCACCAGGCCTTATTAAGTTATTTGCGGCATCTGTAAGCCGTGAACCATCTTTAATTGGAAAAACCGCACTTACAATTGTACCATCGGGATTTAAGCGGTGGACGGTCACGTAGCGAGGATCCGCAACATCATTCAGGCCGCCAGCAAAGGCCAATGCCTGTACGAGGTTATAGCGGACGTCGGGTGGATAAGGGAAATTACCTGGTTTGTTCACGAGTCCAATAACTGTAACGAGTAGCGGCTGCAACGGTTCAACGATGACACCATCTCCATCCTGGAGCACAACATCCGCGAAGGGTATATTAAGTCCCTTGACCGGGAGAACAAGGGGTTTGGATTCTTGAAATGTACCTTGATTGGCGATTCTTTCAGCTCTTGGCTTTCTGTCCCTGTCGGCTATTTTGGAATCCTCTTGTTGCCTGTCACTGGCGCTTTGGCGGTATTCAAGCAACTTTCTTTTTGCCGGAGGATTTAGCTTTTGCTCCAGGCTGGTATTAGAGACTCGAGATTCTGCCGGGGCCAGATTCTCTTGGAGAGCTGAACTTGCGGTTAGCAGGCTGCTAAGGTCTATGTTCGAATCTGTACCTTTGTCTCCACCTTTATATTTGCCAAACTTGGCTGTGAGTGACTCTTTCAGTTCATTGAGCTTTTGTTCTACGTCAACGATTGAAACAGGCGGCCCGGTTCGTGCCAACTTATCCAGCAGAAGCAATCTTTCACCTTTGTCTGCGAGGTCTATTTGATCAGTGAGCAGACTTTTTTCATCTTGCCTTATAGTCAGTATACCAATTGTGCTTGATGGAGCTTCCTGCTGAAAATACAACTGAATCTTGACTTCATCTGACCCGGGATAACGGCTGGTGAATTCCACTTCTTTGGTATTCTTTAGATTAAGAGGCTTAGGGGCATCCTTGTCGCCGATAGTTACATCCTGGTTGCTATGATTTATTTGTATAACAGAAGCCCCATCATCGACTATGCCCTCCGCTTCCATCAGCAGCGATACAAGAGACATCTGATCGTTGCGCAGCGAATATACTCCCGGTTTATTAACAGCTCCGGTGATAGAAACTGTAACTGTTTTGTACTCCAATACGCGGGCAAATACGGTGGGACGGGTAACGACATATTCAGGATGATAAGCATCGGTAACATCTGATTCGATCTGCGAGAGAGTTCTTCCTTTGACTTCTATTTGACCTATAATTGGAAGCGTGATAGTTCCGGTTTCGTGGACCCGGCATATGTATGGCGTGGACTGTTCGAAACGTCCTCCTCCCTCGGCTGTAACGACCTGCAAGATGACTGGCATGGTCAGTTCCAGGACGTCACCCGGCACGATACGATACTCCCCTCCGCCTATTCTGGCCTTGACTAAGCGGTCCATATCAACAGATGGCCGGGCAGGGCCGGCCATATTGAATTCAAGCAACTGATCTGAAGAGGGCAATTGAACCCTGTCGCTGCACCCGATTAAGAAGACGCATAAGAAAATAGTTAAAAGCGCATCACGAACGATGTGTGTCCTTGATAAGAAAATCAAATTCTTAACGTATTTAACGAAGTTCACTTAGATCCACCTTATATATTTAATTGCCCAGTCTTGTCATCCTCAAGACGCCACTGCGCTCAAAGCCAGTCAAGTCACAAAACTATCAAGCTCGAAACTATATAGAGGTGTTCTTAAGCTCCATCTACCGAAACCTTTGACGTATAAAAGAAATACTCTATGTATGAGTATTCATTCATTTGTATAGGGCGTACCCCATCTACATACGCCACAGCAATATCGCGGCGCGACCTTAAATGTAACTCAATAGCTAATGCTTCTTCTACCCGCGTTTATGTTCCTGGCGGAACAATAGGCGGAGGCGGACCATCACCTGGCATCCAACAGCTACGTACTGACCGTCTGCCTGGTACGAGTACGGTCGGACCGTTTCCATTGCTTCCAGAGTTTCCATTATTGACGGAAACTCTTGCGACTCGCATAGTTGAAACTGAAACCACTTTAGGCATAAACATAACTGTGCGCAACAAAAATGGATCGAAGACACTTATGACTTTTGTCGTGGCGAGTCGTCCTGTGTCTGAAGTATTCGCCGATGCCGCATATGTTGGGGCCACAAAGCCTGCGATCATTAGCAATACTAAAATTCCCAATAGAAGCATAATACTGTTAGTACAAAACTCATCTCTCTTCTTTCTCATACATAACTCCTTCACGAAACCAGATTAATAAATATACGTCTATTGCATTATCACTTGCAACGAAACATTTCTGCTTGTAGTTCTTTAATTTGATTCCTCATACTAAGGCGAATTTTCATTCACAATTCCAGATTCGATAGAATTTACTTGGTCATCAAGGCCTAACCTTTCCCTTTGGAAAGAATCGATTCCAACTCTTTAAGAACGTTAAGCATCTCTCCTGCATACAAATAGTAGACTGCGCCTTCCTGGGAGAGTAGTTCCGAGATTCTACCGTCAGGACTTATGCTACTCAGAAGCACATCACGGGCAGAAATAATCGCCGACGTCATGTTCGGGTCAGGATTAGCTATAGAAGCGGCAATGAGCCCCTGTGTGGCAAATATCGTGTCTTCGGTGTAGTCGCTGACTTGTATTTCATCTAAATCGCCGTCACCATGGTCGAATAGCCAATAAAAGCTGCCTGCACCCGGCTCACCATCCGGCACCTGGTGACTCAACAGAAGGTCGGGCAGGTCTTTCAGCCTCTTCATGTTCCAATAAGGAGCGCCGATTCCGAACGGATCGATAAGGGTCTCATCAAGTGGGCCAGTTTTCGCCAGCGCCCACGTGGCTATGCCCAACGCCGCTACAGGAAATGCGCAAGAGTCATCTACACGAGATAGCCAAGTGATTAATCCCTGTCGCCAAACGTCACAATCCTTCGCATTAACATAGTTTGCGGCAACCGCATGGTTTGCGAGGCTGATCACAACCTCGGATGGGTCGCGTCCGGAATAAGCTGAAATATACCCGTACGTCTCGCCATCAAATCCAAACTTGATTTCGAAATAGAAGTAGCTTACTGCTGCACGCCAAACGTTGTCAAGCGGGTCATCTGCGATGGCACTTAAGCGAGTGAATGCCAAGACCTCTTCAGGATAGAAACCATATTGAGCAGTCCTGAAGATATAATTACCACCCAGTTGCGCTGAAATCTGATAATTGCTCTCATCAGTCAGCTCGTATGCATCGACCATTCCTGAGACAATTGAACCAGTGAAAACGGCCTCTTGTGGCCAGCTTCCCACATCATCGCCACTTTGAATCTGCTCATCTTCGAGTCTGTTTGCAATTCGTGTGATTGCTTCGCTAAGCTCTGACGCAAAGGTGAAATTAGCAAGAAATCCTATGATTAGTAGCGCACTAATTACTCCTGTCACGAGTTGCTTACTCTTCATCATAATCTCTCCTCCAGATCATTGTTGTTCTTCTTGGGAGGCCACATCCTTCCAAGTCATTTTCCCGTTTTCACTACTCATTTGAACAGCAATCATATGATGGCTCCTTCCCCAAAGTCTGCCAAAAAACCTCTATAAGACTTCGGCGCGCCTTTTGTACTGTCTGTTAAACTTAGGCAAACCTCCATGCAAATAGCATTATGCAACTTGTGAACTCAATTATCTACTATGGTGACTACGTATTTTTCATATTATTCATATTATTCGCCATTTTTAGGATAGAAACGGCGTTTTTTTTGGAAGGGAGGGGGAATTATTTTTAAAAATCACTCTTGACAAAGAGAAGAAGAACAGGAAGTTGAAAGCTCTTTAGAATATTTTGAGTATTCATTCGCATACCTTCTTAACCTCACTTATCTCAGTTAAACGGGCTGAGAAAAAACTGAAATCTCGGTTATGGGCAGCCAAAGACTACTTTTAGGTGGCTATATTTCAAGCGGCTTCGCCCAATTCTTATCCTGTCTCCAGGTCAACCAGTCTCACTTACCACAATAAATATATACGGATCGTTACAGTACCAAGCGATGTCCGTTGGCACGGAGGCTTGCAGTCTCTTCAAGTCCCTGCCTCATCCTTGAATAAGTAAGGCTTTTGTAAAAATACGTAGTCACCCTATAGACAAAACTGAAACAAAAGTTTCAAATAGACGCAATTCAAAATGTATCTGACAGTATATTTGCGATGAGGCTCATCAGTATAACAGGGCAAAAATATACAATGTTACATGGAAAATCTCAGATGAGTGTTTGATGCCGGGTGTTTCGTCTCTATAGAAAAAGTAACGAAGAGGGAGCTAAATAGCAATGGCAAATAGCACAGAAAAACACATCTTCTTCCTCGATGATGAACCAACAATTCGCGAGGTCGTCAGGGAAACACTGAAAGATTCGGGCTTCAAGGTGAGCTGCTTTAGTAATCCGACTGAATGTCTTACACAATTGCATTCTAAAAAGTGCGATTTACTTATTACTGATCTGAAAATGCCTGAAAAGGACGGCTTTGAAATATTGATGGACGTCCAACATAAGGCTCCGTGGATTCCTGTTCTGGTGATAACAGGGTATGGGAATATACCCACTGCTGTTAAAGCCATGAAAGCTGGAGCTGTGGATTTTATCGAAAAGCCCCTTGGAAAAGAAGATTTTGTGCGAACGATAAAATCGATCCTGAAAAAAAATATTTTTTCCCCCCCCAATTTGGGCGATACTCTAACCCCAAATGAGATGAAAATCTTACAGCTCGTCATCGACGGCAAGAACAATAAGGAAATAGCTATTATGCTCCACCGTTCTATAGCCACCGTTGAATGGCATCGTGTTCACTTCATGCACAAGCTCGGTGTCAACAACTTAGTCGACCTTGTCAATCGCGTTACCGTTATGGGACTGGTTGACATGAAGGAAAAGCCTTAATCGCCGAAGTGAGTAGCTACTACATCCCTGACCCCATGGCTTATTCGGCTAAAAACGCAGTCCTTGCTCTTTTTTATCGTGCCCGAAACTAATCCACCGCTCGTGTTTTTTCCCTGTTTGACAGCGAATTCTCTCCAAAATTACGTAGGCACCACAATAGACAGCGTTTGCGCAAATCGGTTAAGCTAATAGCAGTGTTCACTATCTTAGCCCCTGCTCTCAAACATTCCCTCCGCGGGCAGGGGTTTTTTTTCTCGTAAAAATACGTAGTCACCATAATAGACACATATGGACAGATTTTTATAAAATAAGGGAAATCGCCGGCATGGAGGTTTGCGGTCTCCTCAAGCCCCTGCTGAACAAACAGGGGCTTTTTTCTAAAAGTATGTAGTCGCCACATTATCAGAATCTCTTGGTTTGCCTTCGGCTGGATATCGAAAATCTGATGACGCAACGGTTCTTCGCTGGTTTTTTCAAACGTTGTTCCCCCGCAAGGGCAGACATCGGGTTTCAGATCAAAATGCTCTTTGACCATCTCCTGGGGCAACAGTTCTTTCAAATGGGCTTGATGCTAGTGCCATTTCCAGTTAGTGAGTTTCGTAGATTTCATGATCTTTAGGCCACTTTCTTCTGGGTACGACGATACGATTTCCAATTCTCAAGACTAATGTTGCGACTCCCATTGCGCCAGCTCAGATAGCGTTCAATAGACTCTTGCTGGTCCTTATGGCTTCGATAGTCAGTATTATCCAGAGCAAATTTCCGCAAGGCTGTGAAGTGACACTCGATCCGGTTAAGCCACGAAGCATTCGTGGGTGTCCAGTAGAATTTGATCTTATGACTTGCAGCATAACTTAACACTTCTGCCTTCAGATGATACCCCGCATTATCCAGGACGACATGCAAGACTTCATTGCTGTGATATTTCCGCCGGAGCC
>Ga0315274_10002090_pt1 | contig 30566 bp, 25 predicted proteins | sample YL17G02_20_MG_FD_203700 | JGI IMG/M metagenome (GOLD analysis project Ga0315274, IMG submission 203700) | Sediment microbial communities from Yellowstone Lake, YNP, Wyoming, USA - YL17G02_20 | ecosystem: Environmental > Aquatic > Freshwater > Lake > Sediment | place: USA: Wyoming | collected...
CGGTCTGGGTTACAAACAATCCGCTTCCCCACCCTATAAGTAATTCCCGCAATATTTTTAAGTGGTTTTTTTCGGTAAACATTGTAGACTATTTCCCGAAGCGTCTCTTCCCCTTCGCCTCTAACCACCATATCAATATCTTTATTAGTAATTAAATCCTGGTGATCCACAGTCGCGTGAGCCCCACCGATTATCGTCAAGGCATTAGGGCATATTTTTTTGGCCAGTTTGATTAACGACAAACTGTCTTGCATATAGGATGTATAATTATTGCTTATCCCAATAATGTCCGGGTTTTCCTTTTCCAATAATCTGGCAATTTCCTCATCGCTTAATCCAGCCCTATAGCCACCTCTTGTTTTCCTGCAAGTTGAAGGTCCGTTAAAATATGTATCCAGAATACTTATTTTTATTGATGGATACTTTATCGTTAGTTTGTCACGAACATAAGTCGCCAATGACAATAAACCTGTTGGCTCTAAAGGATATGTCCTTCTGTTAAAAGTCGTCGTACGATATGGATTTAATAACAATATTTTCATTATCTTAAGCCTGATTTATAATCATAAAATTTATCTTCAAATTCTTCAAGGCTTAATAGCTTTCACAAAAATGGTCATAAATCCGTCTTTACTCGACAAATACTCTTCTTTTCTTTTCTTTTCCAAGGAATTCTTAAAAGGAACTTCTCTTCTGAAAATCCACTTAAAGGTATATAAAAGAACAATACTAATCATCTCAAAAAAACCGCCCTTTTTTTCAATCTTCTCGATTTTAAAGCCTAATTTTCCCAGTATTTTTTTTAATTGTTCCTCCCGATAATGCCTGTGGCCAAAATACCAAGCCGGGTCCATAAGGTTTGTCAGCCAAAAACTTAATGGGGTCGATAAGTTTAGCGCCCCTCCAGTTTTTAAAACTCGTTTGATTTCTTTGAGAGCAGTTATTTCCGTTCCTTTAGGTAGATGCTCAATCACATCAAACATCACTACCAAATCAAAAGACTTGTTTTTGGCGGTAATTTTTAAGGCCGAACCTTTTTTGAAAATCGCCTTGGGGACCTCTTTCTGAGCCTCATAGAAAAGTTTTTCTTCCGGTTCAATTCCAACGACTCTCTTGCAACCAGCTTTTAGCGCCATTTGTTCAAACCAGCCAAAAGAACTACCAATATCCAAAATTTTCTTTCCCTTGATATCTCCGGCAAACTGAAAACATTTTAAGTGCCTTGCCGTTAGTCTTTGCTGAATACTTTCTTGAAACTTTTCCACTATTTCCTTGAAAAAAACTCGTTTATCTTGTCGCAAACATATCTTATTTCCTTAAAAGTCAACTCGGGAAACATCGGCAAAGAGAGAATTTCTTCGGCGCATTTTTCGGCAACCGGCAAATCGCCTTTCTTATAACCTAAATCTTTAAAAGATTGTTGCCGATGAATTAGAATCGGGTAATGAATTTGGGTAATGATGCCGTTTTCTTTTAAATAATCCAGCAGTCCATCTCTTCTTTTTGTTCTAATCATATAAAGATGATAAATATGTTTAATATTCTTTTCTTCTTTGGGTAAAATAATTTCTTTCACTTCGGCAAGAAAACGATTATAAATGCCGGCAATTTTTCTTCTCTTTTCATTATCTTTATCCAAGTATTTCAGCTTAACGTTTAAAATTGCCGCCTGAAGGGGGTCTAGTCGACTGTTAAAACCATGAATGGCATAAAAATATTTTTTAATCTCACCATAATTTCTCAACAGGATAATCTTTCTTGCTATTTTACTATTATTGGTGACTATCATTCCTCCGTCGCCAAGCGCGCCAAGATTCTTAGTGGGGTAAAAGCTGAAGCAACCAACATCACCCAAACCACCAACTTTCCTGCCTTTGTATTCCGCTCCATGGGCCTGACAAGCATCTTCAATTACCCAAAGTTTATATTTTCTGGCCAGTTTTAAAACTTCATCCATTGCGGCCGGTTGCCCACAAAGATGGGTAGGAATGATGGCCTTGGTTTTTTTGGTTATCTTTTTTTCAATTTTTTGAGGGTCAAGATTATATGTTTCCTCGTCGATATCGATCAAGACCGGTTTGGCACCAATGAATGAAGTTTCCAAAGGGGCGGATATAAAAGTATTGGCCGGGATTAGGACTTCATCTCCCGTTTTCACTCCTACGGCAAGTAACGCTATTCTTAAAGCATCTGTTCCATTACCAACCCCAAAAGCATACTTAACCTTTAAATAACCGGCAAAATTAAGCTCAAATTCTTCCAGTTTTTTTCCTAAGATGAACCATGAGTCATCAATAACTTGAGAAATAGCCTTGTCTATTTCTCGCCTTATTTTTTGGTGTTGCCGAGATAAATCAAAAAAGGGAATGTTCATTTTTTCTCTATCAAAACATATTTAGGTGAATCAGGATGATTTACATCATAAGGTGAAGAAAAATAGTCAATTAAAACGGCTTTCGCCGACAAACTTTCCACTGCGTGAGCAATGTTTGGACCAATCTGCAGCCGGACAAATTGCTGATTATCTGCGTCTAAGATAAAAGATCTCCGCTTTTTTGTTTTAACATCTTCTATGACAATTTTCACCTTGCCCATGGCCAAACCGAAATGTTCTTCTTTTCGAGTATGATAATGGTTTCCTCTGACAATTCCTGGCCGAGAAAAAGTCACAAAATAAATATGCCCGAATCTTGAGCCATTTTTTAATTCCTTCCGGCTCAAAAACTCTGTTAAATAACCTCTTTCATCAACCCATTTTTTATGTTTAGTTAATTTATAGTTCATCTTTAATACCTTTCTTCAACTGGATCACGACGAAGTATCAAAACCCTTAACACTTCCTTCCAAATTAAAAAAGCAGAAATAAAAGTAATCAAGGGATGGTAAAACCATTCTATTTCTCTATCTTTTAAATAAAAAAATATTGCTCTTAAACAAGGTAAGACAAAACTTATTCCATAAAATGGATAAAAGAACATTCTGATTCTTCTGTATGATGACATACTGTCTTTTCTAGCCTTTAAACCAAATGGTTTCTTGAGAATACCAAAAGTTTTTTTTGGACTTAAATAATAGTCAATACTCCACTGATGTTTTTTTATAAACTGTTTAAGTCCTCCATTTAAAGTTGCATGATAATCACTAGCCTGAGGCACATAGGCAAATTTCTTTTTCCCCTTAATGAGGTCAATAATTGGCAAAATATCGCAATACCAAGTTTTTTTGTCACGTTGAAAACCTTTTTTCTTCAACATCAATCCCTGGTCAAAAGCTAAAATCGGATGATTCATTAAATCAAAATCGAAAATCATCCAGCCATTACCGCGTTCGCTGATTTTATAAATTCTTTCGAAAGTTAAGGGATTATTAGTATAACCGTAAACAAAATGATTAAAAGGATCGGTAAATTTATTAACATACTTTGTTAACCAAGAATCTTTTTTCCTGTTTTCTAAATGCGGAAAAGCAACAGTTACATTGGCTTCATTAAAAGGTTTTATCATCAATTTTATCCAATTTTTTTGAACTAGCTGGTTGTCATGGCCTAAAAAAACAATTAAATCCCCCTTGGCCTTTTCGCAACCGAGGGCAAAACCAGGTTCGCCAAGGATTAATTTGTTTATAATTACCTTAATTTTATGTTTCTTTGCAATTTCTAAAGTATTGTCTGTTGATCCACCATCAACAAAAAGTATTTCAATTTTTTCTTTAGGGTAATCTTGCTTTTCTATTGATTCCAGGTAGCTCTCGATATAACAGCCACTGTTAAAAGTTGGCGTCACAAAAGACACTATAGGTAATTTTTCTTTTTGATTCTTTTTATTTACCCTTATTTTGGCCTCCTGTTTTTAGTGATTTTATTATATTTTTCACCTTAACTAGTGGTCTTATTTTACGGCAACATTAACCATCTCACGCTGGCGCGAACAATGGTTAAAATATACATAATTATTTCTCTAGTGTCAATGTAAAAGCCACAGAAATTTTTTGCTTATTTTTTTAAAAAATCTCCTTATGATTTTAATTGAGCGATAATGATGATTTCACTCCCTCGGTATGGTTCGGGGGAAATTGCCCAAATTATATTAAGAAGCAACGTTCTTATCATCACCAGAGTATTTATAAACCTATCTTTAATTTTCTTTTCTATAACCATATCATTATGGTGGTAAGATTCAATTTTAAGGATTTTCATTTTATTTTCTTCAAGAAGATTTTGATATATTTCAATAGAGTGCACCGTTTCGTTCTCGGAGGCAATCTCTTGAGGGTAATAATGAAAAAGTAATCGGCCTATTCTTCTACTTATACTGACAATAGGATTAGAGCCATTTGGCTCAACCAAGATAATTTTACCGTTCTGCTTTAGACAATTTTTAAGATTATTAACAACCGTGTCTAAATCGTCTTTATCAGGAAAGTGATGAAGAATAAAGCCGCAAATTATGCCATCAAAATTTTTCTTAGTAAAAGGCAGTTGTTTTAATAAATTGCCGACCAAAAATGATTGTCCGGTAACTGCCTTTTTAGCAGCACGGCTGATAACTCTTGGCACTAAATCTATACCCACCGCCCTGTGCCCGCTACCAGCAAAAACTCTCCCCCAATAACCCCCTCCACAACCGGCATCTAAGATTAAAGATTTTGGTTTAAGATCAGCCAGTAAGATTACTCTTTCCGCCAAACACCTATCATAAATAGGTTCTGTTGGCGATTTTGAAAAGAATTTTAGCTCACTTTTTACTTTTTGAGACATAAATTTTCATTCCTAAATTTTTATTATTATATCACTTAAGCCCTCAAATAGGGTCTTAAAATTATTAGTTTCTTGATTTGGCTGAAAGAAATTGATAAAGTCTATTGCCAAACTTATTCGCTAAGGCAAAATCAAAAACTAGTTTATTGACAATTTTCGGCCTGGTTAATAAATAAATAGTTGAGCCCATTATTGAACCTAAACGAAAACTAAGAATTTTTTTCTCGTAAAGGTTAAAGCCTTTGCTCATAATCTCCTGTCTTTGCTCTTTAGTAAATTCAGACGTTTCAAAAATAGGCAAATTATCCCGATAAGAAATGTCTCGTAAAAAGGTTTTTGGTGAATAGAGAAAATGGCCATGTTTTTGAGCCCATTGAAATGATTCGGTTCCCGGGTAAGGAACTAGATTATAGAAATTCACAAAATTAGTCGGCAAACTTCTGGCAAATGAAAGTGTTTCTAAAGCCTGAGAGTAGGTTTCAGTCGGATGACCAATGATAAAGTTAACAGCGTTTTTAATACCGGCCTGATTAGTCCAATCGACTGCCTGTCTTACTTGTTTTAGACTTATGCCCTTGCCGATAATTTTTAAAATTTTCTCATTGCCCGACTCACAACCATAGGCAATAAAAGTACAACCGGCTTTTTTAAGCTTCTTAAGTAGCTTCAGGGAAATTCTGTCTACTCGTATTCCGTTGTAAAGTTGGAATTTTATTTTTAGATTTTTTTTAACAATCAGGTCACAGATTTTTTCTGCCCTTTTTAAATCCAAAGTGAAACAATCATCATTAATATCAAAATTTGTCCAGCCTTTTTGATACCAATATTTAATCTCCCGTAAAACATTTTCAGGACTTCGGGGACGAAAACCACGTCCCATGGAAAGTCTAACCGAACAGTAGTTGCAACCATAAGGGCAACCCCTAGAAGTCATTAAGGGTAAGGCTTTGATTAAAAAGCATGAATATCTTTCAATTGGGAATGCGTAATAATCCGGGAAGGGTAAATTATCAAGATTTTTTATCAATTCTCGATCCTCATTTTCAATAATTTCTTCTTTTTGTCGCCAAATTAGGCCTTTAATCTTTCTAAAACTAGGCCTTGCCTTCTCCAGCTCCTTGATTAATTCACATAAGGTTATTTCTCCTTCTCCCTTTATGGCCAAATCAGCTTTAGTTTCTTTTAAAACTTCTTTTCTTAAAGCCGAAACATGAGGACCGCCTAAAACAATCAAAGCTTTAGATAATTTCTTAATCTTTAAAATCAAATCATAAAAATATTGATAGTTATAACTAAAACAGGTGACGCCAACTAAAGCCGGCTTAAATTTTTTGATGACTTCCTTTAGTTTCAGAAAATCATCAGTTTGTTCATCAAAAATTTTGATTTCAGTAGCTGGATAATTTTTTTTAAGAAAGGCTATTAAGGACGCAATTCCCACATGCGGATGACCCGGTAGACTTTTTGCACCGGAATCATCTCCAAACATTGTTTTTGATTTGGGAATCACAAATAAAATTTTCATTCTTTGGGGTCCTTTATTGATTCAACTAACTGCTGAATAACCGCCCAAAAAAGAAAAAGGTAAAGCCAAGCACTAGCTTTATTGGGAATAATCATCACTTTAAAAACCATTAAAAGTAGAGTCAGAGCTAAAAAGGCAAAACTGAGATAAAAGGAAATTTTAGCAGAGAATTCAAAAAGCCAAACGGTTAACGGCCATAAAATAAAAATAAAAATAATTATAAATCCCAGGGAATTTTTAAAAAGGAAAACATCGCCAAAAATACCAAGCGCAAGGGCAATTAAAAACAAATATTTAACCGATTCCAAAATATTTTTAATTTTCTTTTTCATTTTATGAATTTCTTACGATTTTTTTGGTTTTAATCAAACTAAGTGTTAAATAAAATAAACAGATAACTAGAATCATACCACTGATAAACAATCCGATGTAAAAAAATCGCTGGGGAAAATATTCGACGATTAAATCATCATTCTGGGAACCGTTTAAGTCTTGCGGATTCATCTGCCAAGCATTGGCATAACCATTAACCAACCAATGATTTTCCTCACTAATTTGGCTTTTTCCGCCTTTAGCATAAACTTTCCAGCCACGATTAAAACTCTGGTTAAAAATCAAATTAAATGGTTGGGTTGCTCCCTGAATTTTAACCTGATATTTGGTCGGATTAATTTTAACAAAAGAAATGTTGGGAATTATTGAAGTCTGGTCCTTGTTTGATGTCTTTTTTAAAACAACTATTGGTTCAAAAACTCTCACCAGTTTGATGTTTTGAAACAAAGCCTGGTTTGACTGGCCATTCATTGATTGAGAGAAAAAGGAAATCTGGGCCGGTTTTTTAAGGGAAATTGCCTTAATTAAAATATCCTGATGGGAAAATTCGCTAGGCTTAGTCTGGGATAGATTTTTAAAAATCAAGGGAAATAACTGGCCATTTTGATCTTTCACTCCATAATCCTGGATTAAGTAAAAACCGGCGTTGCTTTCAAGGGCGGTATAATCAAAACTTAACTGATACAAACCATCAGGCTCGTAATTATTAATCGTCTGAGAAAAAATATTTTCCAAAGATGATTCCTTTGTCTTCTGCCAATTTTCTCCGAGAAGATTGGGGCCTTCCTCTAAAATCAAAGATATTTGATGTTTTCCTTTATCGAGATTAAGTTTGGATAATAATTGCCAATCTGTAAAATCAAACTCTTCCTCTTCTAGAACTAAGAATTTGTCATCCAGCTGAATTTCTTTAATTGGAGGGAGCTGCCCGCCAAGATAATCGGTTTTAAGAAAAAGATTATATTTATCATTGCTGTCAATCTGAAAATCATAGGAAAGATGTTGGAAATCATGTTGAATTTTTAGATTATCCAAATCTTTTTGCAATCCGTCAAAAACTTCTTCATACTTCATTTTGCTCGTGGCTGGTAAGGCCAACTGTCTAACTATATTTTGTTGGGCTTTTAAGGCCACATAAAAATCATTACTTAACGTTTGAAAAAGCTTTTGATTATTTCCTTTTATTTTTTTTAGAAGTTCTAAACATTCCTCCATTTTTTGGCGATATCTAACTCTTGTTTGTTCTTCCAAAACAATATCATCACCCGATAGTTCTTTATTAAAAAATTTCACTACTTCAGAAATTCTTTTAGCTCCATTAAAAATTTTTGTCTGGAATAATTCTTTTTCACTATTTCCCAGTGATTTTTCCTGGATAGTTTCTCTTTTTAAAAGAAAATCATAAAGGAAAGCCCCTGCCTTCAATTGAACATATGGGAAAGAAACTGCCTGAAGCTTAAGGGCGTTAACAGCTGATTCCTCCTCCAGGAATTGATTTTCCAATTTAGCTTTAACAAAAATTTCATCACCTAATGGTTTAAACTGGCTAATATCTTCATTTTTCTTGGCAAAATAAATTCCTGATTTTATCTGATAATCTTTAAAATCAACAATTTCTTTTAAATCTTGAATATCGCCATTATCTTCAATAATTTTTTCGGGAATATAAAAATAGGGCAAAAATTTTTCATCGGCAACTTGGTAAGCGGTAGTGTATTTATCCTCAAAAAAATGATTCAACCCAGAATAAACGTCAAGAATACTCTTTATTTTTCCTAAATCCCAACAATTATTAGCACTCAATTGATCATAAAGCGGAGAAATATCAGCTCTTAAAACCAACTGTTTGACAGAAAATAAAGATAAATAATTAAGATAATTGATTTTTAAATTGTGACAAAAAGCATTTTGGATTTCTTTGGCAAAAAAGATATCTTCGGAAGTAAAAGTCGAATTCTTGAAATAATTGTATTCCGGCTGGCCACCTTGGGCTAAATTTTGATATTCATTCGGGAGATAAGCCGGAGAAAAAACTGGCGGCAAGAAAAAAACCCGGTAATCTGAATTGGCTTTTTCATTTTGGCGATAAATTTCACTTATCCCCGGCGAAAGCTGATAAAAATCAACGTAATCTTTTCTTTGATTTTTTAAAATTGTATGTCCTAAATCACCATTAACCCACCAGCCAGCCAGCCAGAAAAAAAGACAAATAACAAAACCAGTAAAAATCAATTTCTTATATCTGAATTTTTGATAAAAAGAATTTAAACTAAAAGAAACAAGCACTGGAATAATAAAAGCTGCCACAAACATTAAATGCTGTGGGCTGCGGTAAAGTCTCATGAGGGGGAAATGATTATAAATCCACATCGTTAAACCCCCCAATGGTTCGTTGCCTCCCTTAATCAATAAAGCCAGTAAAAACAGGATTATCAGCCAGGCTGAAGCTTTAATCTTATCTTTTTTTTCTCCCCAAATAAAAAAGCTTATAATCGAAACCCAAATCAAAAAAACGGCTAAGGTCATAAGGGCGGCCAATGGCTTCGTTAAGGAATAATAATAAATATTTCTATCAAAATAGGCAACTAAGGAGGCAATACTTAAAAGATTTTGAGTAGAAAAACGAACCGATTCAAAAGCACCGGCAAAAGAGGTTTGGGAAACACCCTTGACAAAACCGCCAAAAGAATAAAAAAAAGGCAAAAGCCAATAAAGATTAAAAATACCTAAAACCAGCTGGGCTAAAAAATAACGCTGTAAGAATTTTTTAAAATTAATTTTATAGTGATTGAGAAATTGAAAAAGAAAATAACCCAAAGTAATAACTTCTATCAGTAAAAAATGCTGCAGGGAAACAATCGCAAAAATTGAAACAATTAAAAAACCAAAAAGAAACTTCATTTTCCCTTTTTCAATAAATTTGACTAAATTGAGAAAAAACAAAGGAGCAACAGCGTAAGAAACCCACATATACCAAGAGCCGCCAATAATGTCATTAAATAAAAAGGGAGAAAAAGCATATAAAAAAGCCGGTAAGAAATTTAAAAAGTTTTTTTTGTTGATAAAATCAAGGAATTTTTTGAAAGATAAAAGGGCGGTCAAACAAATTAAAAAAATCAAGACTAAAATTACCGCTTTCGGCGAAAAAATAAAAGCCAGCATTTTTACGAAAGTATTTGGGGCAAGTTGTGATAAATTTAAACTTAAAGGCAGCCCCAGATTAAAATCCCACCAAGCAAAACGCGACCAAAGATCAATCTTTTTGAAAAGAAAATCTAGAGAGGGAAAAGGCCAATCCCAATTATGACCCAAAATACCCTTGATGGAGAAAATCTTTCGGAAAGATATCAGAAAAAGGCCCACAAAAAAACCGACAAAAATCAAACTCTGTTTATCTTGATTATCTTTATTGAACCATTTTGGCATTTAAATCTATTCCCCTTAATTGGCAGCTTGTACCCTCTTTCTGGCAAATAAATTTAATCTTAAAATTTTTGCCACTTCCAATAACTAAATGGCAAGTTTTTTCTTCGTTATCATTTTTTATTTGCCAGAGCTGTGACGGCTGGCCATCAATGTCTGTATAAACATCCAATTCGTTCATATAAACATAGGTCTTCAAATCCAAATTAAATTCCGTAACTGGTTTTGGAAATTTAAATTCATAGATTAAAGGATTCTTTTCTGGCTCACCAAAAAGCCTAAACAACCATCCGCCAACTGATTGAACCCAACCCTCATTGGTTAAAGTTTGATAAAGCCATTTCTTATCCTTTTTAATTTCAAGATTTGCACTATAAACATAATTTATGGTTTTATTATCGGAAATAATCTGGTAATCTTTTCTTTCATTATCAAATTTATTAAAAACCAAAATATATTTTAGCCCAACATTTCCTACATGTTTTAATTCTTTTTTATTAATTATAAATTCCATTTTTAGAAATATATCTTCTAAATTAACCGGGTTACCTTCAATTTTAATTAAGGGGTTAAAATAAGAAAACTCTTGAGTTCCTTGATAATAAATTTCTTTCATTTCTTTTTCATTACGACCAAGAGAAACTTTGAGAACAGCCCCTTTATCGAGAAAAAAAAGAGGTTTCATAAAAAAACCTTTGTTCGGCGGGAGAATAAAATGATAGACAATATAAGCATCTTTGAATTCGTAAGGTGAAAGATTATAATAACCGTAAGTCATCGGTAAATTATCTTTGCCAGCATAAGTTGAAATTAAATTTGACCAATCAGCAGCTTGGCTTAGATATTTAGCTTTAGAAAAATCATCATAATAACTCCATTCTCCCCATTCGTTTGGCATAAGTTTAAGATTATCTTCCTTTTTAAAATTAAATTTAAATATGCCATGTTGACCAACGCTTTTAATATATTGATAATTAGTGGCATCGCTTAAAAATATGTCTTTGAAATCATTAATCGTAACAAAATAATTATTCTGTTGACTTTCAGTTAACTTTTTATATTCTTTTCCATTTAAAGATAAGACATAACCTTCTTCAAACCAGAGTTTATTTCTAAGATTCAGGTCAAAATAAAATTCAGGAAAAACTCCTTCACCCCTAGGAACAAAAAACTTGTCGCCAGGAGTAAGGTTTTTTCGAATGTATTCATAGGCAGCTCTGGGACTATAATGGTAATCTCCTGGAACTGGAAAACCGTAAGTAGTTCGGATTTTAATCGGATTTAAAGCTAGGCAAAAAATAAAAATCAAAAAAATTATTTGGCCTAAACTCTTGGCCAAAAAACGACTGATAAAAACAATGCCTTCGGCAATAACCAATAAATATACAGGGATGATAAAAATAAAATATTTTTCCTCAAACCAATGTCCTAATCTAACAAAATATAAATAAACAAAAGGCAAAATTATCCAGGTTAAATAAAATGCCAAAAGAGTCCATTTTCTTTTTTTAATTAAGCTCCAAAAACCAACCAAAAACAAAAGAAAATAAACAACCAAACGAAAACCCCTGCCCAAACCAAACCAAGCAAACATCGCTCTGAAGAAAGGAAAATTAAATTTAAACACAACTGGGCCTAACTGTTGACCTAAAGAAAAACCAAGACTAATTGGGACTTGGAGATTGAATTTTAAATTTTCTTTGATAATCTGCAAATATCTAGCATCGCCTTTATAGAAAAATAACAGATAAACAATAGCCAATAAAGGAAAAATCAGTAAAGGAAGATATTTTTTGTATATTTTAAAAACTTTATAATTTAAAGGCAGATAAAATAGAAGGAAAACAAACTGAATCAGAAAAACTAAAAGTCCTGAGACGTGGACAAAAAAATTAATAAAACTAAAGAGGACAAAAAGACCAAGACTTTTCCATTTAATTTTTTTTTGAACAACACCTAAAACAAAATCCAAATAGAAAAATAAAGCCAAAAGAGTGAAGAAAACAAAATAGGAATAATTAAGAATCTGCTGGGAAAATTCAATATGCATCGGCGAGATGGCCATTAAAAAAGCCGCAATTAAACCAAGTCTTTCATCGGCAATTTTTTTACCGATCAAAAATAAAAGATAAACTGAAGCTACGCCGAAAAGAACGGAGGGCAAACCTAAAATAAAAGTAGTTCTTCCAAAAAAGAGAAAAAAGTGAACGAAATAATTATGAACCGGGGTGGCCATATGTCTAGTATTCTCCCATAAGCTTTTTTGACTTTGAATGACATCTAAAGCCTCGTCATACCAAATATCCCGTGTCGACAAACCTTTAAATCGAAAAAATAAAGCTAGTAAAATAATTAAAACCAAAAAAATAGAAGTTAAATTTTTTTTATTTTTAAACATTTATTCTTTAGTTTACACTTTTTTAGGTCGTTTTCCCAGAAGAGCTTTTTCAAGAAATTTACCCAGAGTAATTAAAAATTCCGTGGAAACCATTCCCATCATATTTTGACAGAAGCGGGGGCATATTGTATGATAAATATTGGTTTATTAGGTAATAAGTGTGTTAAAAAGGAAAGTTGGAGACCATTCCCTTGATTGAATACGAACCATCTTATAATCCAGAATACAGAAGAATAACCAATTGCCGGTCTTGTGATTCGCCCCAATTGGAAGAAATTTTATCATTGGGCAACCAGAGGATTGTTTCTTTTACTGAAGATGATAAAAAACCGCCTAAGATACCACTAAATTTAGTCTTATGTAATGATTGCCACCTTTTACAATTAAGACACACGACAAGGCCAGATTTATTATGGGGAAATGAATATGGTTACCGATCGGGAGTTAATGAAACGATGAGGAACGAGCTAGGAGATATTGTTCATAAAGCGGAAGAAATAGTTAATCTTACAAACAAAGATATTGTCATTGATGTTGGCTGTAATGATGGAACCTTATTGAAAGCCTATACCAAAGACCCGATAAGAGTTGGTTATGATCCTTCAATTAATGTGGCTAAATATACTTTGGATTACTTTCAGACAATGAAAGCAGATAAATATTCTCTATTCGTTGATTACTTCAGAAAAGAACCTTATCTAAGAAAGTATCCGGAAAACTCCGCTAAGGTCATTACGAATATCGCCATGTTTTATGATTTAGACAAACCTAATGAGTTTCTCCAAGATATTAAAAAGTGTCTCCATCCAGAAGGGGTTTTTGTTATCCAACAGAACTATCTTAAAGGGATGTTGGATCAACTGGCTTTTGACAATGTCTGCCATGAACATCTTGAGTATTATTCTTTACTTTCATTAGAACCTTTATTAGAAAAGAATGGCTTGGAGATTTTTGATGTTTCGCAGAATAATATCAATGGTGGTAGTTTCAGAACCTATATTCGCCATAGAGGTAGTGAGGTAGGCGGTAAAGGTGAGAGTTGGGAAACTACCAAGATGCGTAAAGATGAAAAGAAAGCCAAACTTGATAAAAAAGAAACTTATCTTAATTTCGCCGAGAAGATTAACAATAATGGACAAAGATTAAAAGAATTTATTGATTCAGAAAATAAGAAAGGCAAAAAGATTTATGCTTATGGAGCTTCAACTAGAGGCGGAACTCTATTACAATTTTGTGGGATAGATAATACCCAAATTGTCGCTGCGGCCGAAAGAAACCCCGATAAATGGGGAAGGGTGATGAAATCAACTGGTATCCCGATCGTTTCCGAAGAAGAAGCTCGGGCTAAGGCTGATTATTTTCTAGTCTTACCTTGGTTTTTTAAGAAAGAATTTTTAGAAAGGGAAAAGGAATGGCTGAAAAAAGGCGGACATTTCATTTTCCCTTTGCCAAAACTGGAAGTAAGATGAATATTATTGGCCCATCTTTTTTACTATGAGCAAGGAAGCTCCGCCTTGTTGTGTTTGACCATCTTTTTCATAGTAATTAATCATTTTTTCCATAGGAATTTTTATAAAAGGAAAAAATTTTTTCTTAAAGGCCAACCAATCCCAAAAGGACAAAGTTAAAGGATTAATATAACTTTTAGATTCAATAAGGATAAAATTATTTTTTCTAAGTTTTTGTTGCCAAAATTTTTGAGAATAGCAATGAAAATGGTTTAACTGACGGTTTCTAAAAAGAGCATAAACTTTGGCTAAAAAGGGCATTTTTATTTTTCTAAAAAATTGGCTAAAAAACAAATAATCACCAAATTTATCCGAAGGAACAGTAAAAACAAATAACCCGTTCTTTTTTAAGACTCTGGCAACTTCCCCAAGAACTTTATCTAATTCAGGGATATGTTCCAAGACACAGTTACTAAAAACCAAATTAAATTTTTCTTTGGGAAAAGGCAAATTTATGGCGTCCCCTAAAACAACTTTTTGGTAAACTTTAGACTTTTTAGCTTTTTCAACCATATTGGCTTCGTTATCTAAACCGACATCAATTATTCCTTTCCCAAAAAGAGCTTTCGCCATTTCTCCCTCTCCACAACCTAAATCAAGAATAGGATGAGGTACTTTTTTCATTTTGGAAAGAACTTGGTTTAAATTACACAATTCAATCGCCCGCCAAAGAATAACCGATGGATGGTCATAAACTTTTACTAATTTTAAAAGCCAGTTTTCTTCTTTCATCTAATCTCCCCAATGCGAACGGCCAAATCTAACTAAACTTAAAGCTTCGATGGCATCTTTTTTAAGGTTATGCCAAGAAGTCAAATCTTTTTTTAGTCGAAAAAAAACATAGTTTGGACGCAAATAAAAACGACGCTGAGCCTGGTTACGAGCCAAAGTTAAATCTTCTAAAGATAACCCGTCGGGAATATATCTCGGCCAGTTATTCCGAAAACCTTCCCCCAAATCTCCTTTAATATAGCTGTCAATTGTTTTTTTAAAAAGTGGGTCTTTAGTTGTCATTTCTTTCCATAAAAAAGAACCTGGCAAGGGTACAGTGAGATGAACGCCAATTATATTGGGTTTAAATCTTTGGGCAAAGGTAATGGTATCCTCCAACTCTTTTTTCGTTTCTGTTGGGAAACCCATCATTAAAAAAGCATCTGGTTCAATCCCATATCGCCAACAGAGAGCAAAACCTTTTTTTATTTGACTATCGGTGATGTTTTTATGGATAATTTTGTTCCTGACTCTGTTATTGCCCGATTCCACCCCAAACATCAGTTTAACACAACCAGCCTTGGCCATTTGCTGAACTAATTTTTCATCGATGAGATTTAATCTTGCTTGAGCCGACCATTTGGGCTTTAAGTCAGAGCCAATAATCATCTCACAAAGCCTCAAAAGATGACTGCGGTTAAGATTAATCGTATCATCCAAAAAAACAAATTGATTTTTACCCGTAACTTTTCTGATAGCAAACATTTCTTTAACCACCAGCTTGGGAGAACGAAAACGACATAATTGGGAAACTGCTGGTCGGCTGCAAAAAAGACAATGATAGGGACAACCACGAGAAGCAATCAAATTATTTGCCCATAAATCTTGATAACGGCTAAAATCAACTAAATGACGAGCCGGTAAAGGTAATTTGTCTAAATCACGAGGTACCTCTCCAACAAATAGACCTTTAACTTTTTTCTTTTTTTTAATGATATCCTCTACCAGCTTAGTAAAAGTTATTTCGCCTTCACCGGTAACGCCAAAATCAAAAACCGGAAAACGCTTAATGACATCCGGGTCACTGCTTAAATGATGCCCACCTAGACCAATCTGAATTTCTTTGCCAAACTTCTTTTTAATTTCCATGGCCAGCTGATAAGCTCCTCTGATATTAGAAGTTAAAGCTGAAAGACCAATAACTTTTGGTTTTTCTTTTTTAATAAAACTGATGGTTTTTTTCAAATCAAACATTTGGGCCGTATCAATTACCTTAACTTTAAAACCCTTTTCTATTAAAGCCGCAGCAATATACAAAAAACCTAAAGGCGGATAATCCAAATTCAAATCATCTTTAATCTGCTGAAACTCAGCTGTATAAGAAACCGGTGGATAAATCAATAAAACATCCGTCATCTTTTTTATTTAAAAAATCTAAACTTTTAAAATATAAGCTCTAATTACCCCGACTATTGTCCCAGGAATAGCCCCTAATTGACTAAAATTGCCAGTGGTTAAAAAACGATAAAAATAATAACCGTTCTGCATAAGTAAATTAACTTTAAATCTTAACAGTTGATCAAAGCTTTTAATGGGAAAATAGCGATGATAAAAAATAATGAAGTTTTGAATGCGATAAAAAGCTGCTGGTCTGGCTTTTTTAACATAACCTGCTTCTACATGATGCTCTGATTTTACTTTGGGATTAAAAACAATTTTATAACCTAGTTTTTTAATTTTAAAAGGAATATCCGACTCATAACACTCACTTATACCTTTAAGATAAATTTCATCAAAGCCACCCAAAGATTTTAAAAGATTTTCCCGACAAGACCAGTTGCAAGCTTCCAGATTATCAACCTCAATAATATTCTTAATTTTTAAACAGTCGGGAAAATTAGAACCCAAAGTAAAAGCTCCGCTTTTTAAAAAAAGACTAACTTCCTTAATTTTATTTTCGTAAAGATACCTATAATAGATTAAGCCTAAAGCTTTAAAGAAGGGATTATGGCTTTTTTTAAAATTATTTAAAAAAGCGGTCAGATCTCGAGAATTGATGCCTTTTTTATTCATCAATGTTGGGCCGGTTACTCCCCCAATCATTTTGTCTTTTTGATAAGTTTGGATTAAATTTTTAAACCAGTCTTTATCTAAAATCACATCATCATCAATCCTGATAAAAATTTCACCTTTGGCTTTTTTTAAAGTTTCATTGGCGGCACCAATAACCCCTGGCTTTTTTTGGATAAAATAATCAATGTTTAAATTTTTAAAAATATTAACTAATTTTTCGACATCTTTATCTTTTTTAAGACCAACTAAAAAAATCTTGAAATTTTTATCAGTCTGATTATTTAAGCCCACAAAACAATTTTTTAGGGCTTCAATTCTATTTGAGGTAGGAAGGAAAATATCAGCTTTCATTTTGTTTTTAGAAAACCCTCGGCATTACCGATTTTATGAGGAATAATCACCTTTTTAAGAAAATAGTCAAAGTTCCTTTTTTTCATCACGGTTTTAAATAAAATTTTATCAGACAAAACTCTTTTCTCTTGAATGTCGTTTCTTTTTTTAAGATTTTTCTTAAAATTAATTATATTCCAAAAAATTCCCTGATGAATCCATATAAATTGCTTAAAACGACCAGAAAAAAGTATAAACCAAGCCAGCCCTATCCATAGACAAAGATGAATCGGTAGAATTTTGCAAAGATTAACGAAATCTAAATTTTTAAAGAGGGTTAAAATATAATTTTTTGTTCCATGAAATTTGGCATTAAAATCAGTTTTGGATTTACCTAAAATAACCGTGCTTGTCCCAAATTCATGATAGACAATTGACTCAGGGATTAATAATGTTTCATAACCAGCCAGCCAGCTGCGCCAACCCAGATCTGTTTCTTCGACATAAATAAAATAATCCTCATCAAAACCACCAATTTGGTCAAAAGTTTTCCTTCTAATAAACATCCCCGCCGATTTGGCGGCTAAAATTTTTGTCTTTTGGTCGTATTGACCTTTATCTTCTTCACCGGCTTTGGCGATTTGAACTAAAAAACCATTCTGCCCTAGAAATTCACCAATATAGTCAATCCTGTTTCTTTCTTTCGCTAAAAGTAATTTGCATTGAACAATCCCCAATTTTTTATTTTTTTCAAATTCAGGGATAGCATTCTTTATCCAATCAGGGTGAACTAAAGTATCATTATCCAAAAAGCCAAGATATTTGCCTTTAGCTTTTTCAACCCCCTGATTACGAGCATAAGCCGGACCAAGGTTTTTCTTTAAACTCAAAACCTGAAAATTTTTTCTGTTACCAAAATTTTTCTTAATCGCCTCAACGCTACCGTCGTTTGAGCCATTATCAGCCACAATCACTTCATAGTTTGAATAGTGATTCTTAAGGATACTCTTAAGGCAATTTAAAACATATTCTTTGCCATTAAAGTTAATAACAATTATGGAAACCAAGGGTAATTTTTTTTTCATCTCTTAAATTATTCTTTTATAAAGATTATAAGTTTCTCCGGCAATAATCGACCAGGTTCTTTGGTGATGTTTCTTTTTTAAATTAACAGCTATTTTTTTAATTAATTGCCTATTTTCAATTAATCGTTCTGTTTTTGAAGCCCAATCAGCAGCTGAATCTCCAGCCAATAAACCTTCATGCCCATCCCTTACTTCCTCTTTAAAAACACCAATTCGGCTGGCAATAAACGGCTTGTGGTTAGCAACAATTTGAGCTAATGGACCGCTTGCAGCAATTGAATAAGAAGCAGGTAATAAAACAAAAAGAGATTGATTGATTAACCAATTTAAATCATTTTCTTCGACGAAACCCAAAAAGACAACTTTTTTATCAAGATTTAATCTCAAGGTCATTTTCTTCAATTTTTCTGCGTAATCCTCCTGGAGAGTTCCCCCGGCAATGACTAACAAAATTTGAGAATGTTTTTTGCTGATTAGTTGCAAAACTTTAAATAAAAGCTCAACTTTTTTCCTTTTATGTAAGTAACCGTAATAAAGCATAAATTGACGGTCTTGAATTTGTTTTATTATCTGCTTAGTAACTTTTTCCCTCTTAATTAATTTAATTTTATCCGGAATACCCTCCAAAATAACGATAATTTTATCTCCATTAAGGTGATAATCTTCAACTAAAATTTCTTTTAATCCTTGAGAATGGACAATTATTTTATCTGAAAACCAACCAAGGCTTTTAAAAAGAATACGGAAAAAAATTCTCACTAGGGGCACCATAAATTTCTTTCTACTTAGCCAAAAAGTTTCTATAAATTTGAGGTCAATTTGCTTTTGAGTAACAACAGCATGAATAGTTATGACTACCCTTGCTCTTGTCATTTTTAAAAGAAAAGGCAATAGTGGGAAGATTAAAGCTGTCGGCCAATAACCAAACATAGTAATTTCATGTTGGATATGAATAATATGAGGTTTATCTCTTAGTGCTTGTTTATAGATTTGAAAAGGATAAGCTAAATTTTTAGACCAAACCAATTTAATATTTTTTAAATCTGTTTTTTTATTTTCTTTTTCCAGGTTGGTATAAACCAATGTTTTTATCTTTTGGTTAAATCTTTTTTGTAAAGCTTCAACCAAATAAGCAGTATAGTTAGTTGCCGGCAATATAGAGCTAACCATAACAACAAGTTTCTTTTTTTTGTTGTTCTTCATATTTTTTATAAACCACTAAAACTTTTCAAACTAAAATTATTAACTAAACGAAAAAGAAAAGAATAAGCCAGGGGGTTGTGGCTAAAAGAGAAATTATCCCATAAAAGATGAGCCAGATAAGAAATTGTTATTGCCCACTCCATCCCCTTTATCTTGAATGTTTTCCCCAACCATCTACCAATTAACCAAAAGATAATAATAAATTCCCATCCATGAAAAGGAATATAAACTTTTCCGGACTGATGGGCATAAGAAGCAACATTGAAAAAATTTTTAAAATTAATCATTAAACCAAAATGGGCAAAATAATCAAACCAATGGTCAATATCAATAAAGATGCCAAAAAGAAAAACCACCAAAATTAATCTAAAGTCTCTGAAGCGTCGCCAGATAAAAAAAGATATTAAAACCGTAATCAAAAGATGAATTAATTCATGAAAGAAAAACGCGTTGACGGCATTTAAGTTCATAAACGTTTACCTCCAAAATCAATTAAATGGCCAAAAAGAGCTTTACCTGCTCTGGCTAAAAATTTTAAATCCTCAAGATTATGAATGGAAAGAATTTTTCGAATTAAAAAAGCCGGTGTTATAAATGATTTGTAAATTCCTTTAGTTAAAACCATCACCCCTTCATCTTTCATTGGTGTTTTCATTACCGGATTACTCATATCATACTGAGCCCAATCATTAGTTTTCAACCAACCATTTTTTTGACATTCCTTAAAGAGAGCTGTGCCCGGATAAGGAATGACGACGGTTGCCTGAAGGGTTTGAATCAAGCCTTTGGCAAATAAATTACGAGTCATCTCAATTGTTTTTTCCGCTTGTTTTTTGGTTTCCCAAGGATAACCAACCATACAAGTCACATGTGGTTCAAGATGACCACCAACTTCCTTATTGGCCTCTTTAGCTACTCTTAATTCCTCCTTGATTGCGACAACCTTTATCCCTTTATTCAGCTTATCAACTGTTTCTTGATTGGCAGATTCTAATCCGTAAAGCAAAAATCTAAAACCGGCTTTGGCCATCAGCTCGTAATCTTTTTTCGTCAATGCCCCAAATCGAAGGTTACAATCAAAATAAATTTTTCTGTTATAGTCTCTTTTTATCATTCCCCGACAAAATTCGCGCAACCACTCGCCGGCAGGAAAAGTTCCCGTATCATCCATAATCTCTTTAACCTTGTATTTTTTAATCAACTCCCCGATTTCGTCCAAAACGTTTTCCGGTTTTCTCATCCGATAGGTTGGATATAAAACAGTCCAGGCACAGAATTTACAACCTCCATTCTTCCGCCACCAGCAATCACGACCCGCCATAAGATAGGTCCCAGGAACCCTTTTATAATTTCCATTTTCATAAGCATAAAGATGCCATTTGGTTAATTCCCGATCAATAAAAGGCAATTTGTTCAAATCGTGATTAAGTTGAAATTGGCCCGTGTTTTTAATTTTTTGACCTTCTCGATAAAAAACACCCGGCTCAAGTTTTTCTTTCTTAACCAAATGATTAATTAAATTTAAAAGTAGCCAATCATAATCACCGCCGGTTAAAACAAAATCTACTTGGGAATTTTTAAAGCTCTCTTCAGGTAGGGCAGTAACATGATCACCAACGAGTACAACCTTGATATTTGCATTCCGAAGGAATCTACCTATTTGATACTTGATATTTGATATTATTTCCCAGTGACGTTTGATAACCGGAGTTTTGGTTTCCATGACGATTAAATCCGGTTTCGCTTTTTTCAATTCCGAAAGCCATTCTTGATAAGTCCACTTTTCGGCAATGCCGTCAAGCCAAAAAACTTTATGGCCAGCATTTTTAAGCAGCGTGGCTGCTTGGGCCGGAACCATAGGATAAATATATGTCGGATGATAAAACCATTGGAACTGCCGGTTTTGAGAAAGAAGAGGCGTCCCTTTTTTACTTTCAAGAGGTGGATAAGCAATTGCGATTTTCATTTAAGATATTATACACCAGTTATGGTAAAATTTGATTAATGAATTTAACCCATTCTCAAAAAAAATATCTTAAAAAAAATCTTAAAAGACTTTCTTTAAATCAGATTGCCACCAATTTAAATGTTACTGAAAATGAGATTCTCCAATATTTAAAAAATAATTGGTCAAAAGATAAATATCGAAATTTTCTTAAAAACCAAAGCAAAAACCATGAAACAAGTTTATCGCTATCATCAAGTTACGAGGGCAGAGCCACGGGCTTTAATTTTAAAAATTTTTTCAATCAAAATTGGAAAGTCTTTATCTTTTTCTCATTTTTAGTTTTAGGAATCTATGCTAATACTATAAAAAGTGCCTTTCTTTCTGACGATATCTTCGGCATTTTAGAGAATAAGAATATCGGTAACCTTAGTTATTATCTTAAAAATCAGCCGTTAATCTTTTTGAGATCTTTTTTCTACTTCATCATCTATAAAATTAGCGATTTGAATGTCATCCCATATCATTTGTTGAATATCTTTTTTCATCTTGGATCTGTTTGGCTTGTTTATCTTTTATTTTCCTTTTTAGCAACGCCGATAATCGCCTTTTTTGCGGCCGGAATTTTTGCGGTTCATCCCATTCTGACTGAATCAATAACATGGATTTCTGGTGGACCATACTCCCAATATGGTTTTTTTCTTTTATTGGCTTTTTGGTTTTACTTGTTATCAAGAAAGCAAAATTGGCAGATTAAAAATTACTTACTTTCCTTTTTAGCCTTTTTTCTAGCTCTTTTTACTACGGAAAAGGCTGTTGTTCTTCCCCTGATTCTTTTTCTTTTTGAATTTTCTTTTAAGGGGTTGCGAAAAAACTGGAAGAGATTAATCTTTTTTTTTCTCATTAGTTTTGTCTGGATAATTCTCTTTTTTGTTCTAGGGGCAGTTAAAGGAAGAATCTCTTCTTTGGAAAATCAGTATTACCAAAGTGTCGGTTATGAAAATCCCTTTGTCCAAATTCCCATTGCTCTTTCTTCTTATCTTAGACTTATCTTTTGGCCAGACAAGTTAACGCTATATCATTCTGAATTAACTTTCACCAAGGTCCAATATTTTATGATGCTTATCATAACTCTGGCATTTTTTGTCTTCATTGGTTGGGCCTATAAAAAGAATCGTCAAATTTTTTTCTGGTCTTCCTTTTTTATTATTGTTCTCTCGCCCACTCTCACCCCTTTAAGAATTGGCTGGGTGGTAGCAGAACGCTATGTTTATTTGGCTTCTCTGGGAATTATCTTCTTAATTGCTTTGGTCATTAATAAAATTGGTAAGATAACTAAAAAACCCACTGTTGCCTTTATTATCTTTGCTATTTTGCTTCTTGCCTTCTCAACAAGAACCATCATAAGAAATATTGATTGGTATAACCAAGACAATCTATGGTTGTCCGCTGCTAAAACTTCACCCTCCAGCCACCAAAATCATAATAATTTAGGCGATCTTTATGCTCGCCATGGTGATTATCAAAAAGCTGTTGAGGAATTTCAAAAAGCCATTGAATTAAAACCCAATTATGGAGACGCCTATCATAATATCGCCAATGTTTACCATCAGATGGGACGTGATGACCTAGCCGAACAAAACTACCAAAAAGCTCTTTCTTTCAATCCCAACCTTTGGCAATCATATCAGAACTTAGCCGCCATTCATTTTAACCAAAAAAATTACCAACTATCTAGGGAGGAATTGGAAAAAGCCGTCCAGATTAACCCTGAAAGTGCAGACCTTCATGCCAATTTGGGAATTCTCTACCTTAATCTTAATGATAAACAAAAAGCCAGGGAAGAATTTGAAAAAACCCTCCAAATTGACCCACAAAACCAAAAAGCTCAACAACAGTTGAAATTAATGAAATAAAATAAATTTACCCTTTAAGCCTAGGTGAGAAAAATCCTTTAATAAACAAAAATCCATAAACTACATGAGTCACGAAAATTGAGGGGATAACCAAAAGAGCCAACTTAAAGTCTTTTTCCTTAAAGTAAACTTGGATAGCAGTCATTAGTAGGAAAATTAAATAAGATCCCATCGAAACTAAGTATAAAAGAAATAGGGGGATCGAAACCACGCAAAGTTGAAAAAACTCTAAAAGAAAAATTAAAATTGGACCGCCAAATAACCATAAGACAAAAAGACTAGGGATCAAATAACCTAGGCGGAGTGAAGTTTTGGGTAAAATTCTGGCAAAATGGCCACGATGAATCGCATAACGGGCAATTTGTTGCAAGTGTGGTTTAAAAACATCGCGGCGATGATGGTAAACCAAGACCGAAGGGTCATAAATGATTTTTTTACCTAATTTATAAACCAAGTCATGGCAAAGCTTGGTATCTTCTCCCGGCCAAAAATGGGAATCAAAACCACCAACGTTCAGAAAATCTTTTTTCCTGACCAAAAAATTTACTGACGGAAAATCATCTACCTCTCGTCTTGGATAAACTACCCCACGGTAAGTACCGGCTCCACCACTCCCCAACCAAGTGGACCAAACATAGCCAGAGGCTTTTTGACGCAAATTATTATGAGGTGGAGTTAGGGTTGGTCCACAAACAGCAGCAATAGAAGAGAAATTTAGAGATTTAGAGATATAGAAATTTAAAGATTTACTGTTGGAAGTTTTAAACAAAGAAACGGCGTTTTTGAGCCAATTTTTATCAGGGTAAGAATCATCATCTAAGAAAGCAATAATTTCTCCCTTGGCTTTTTGGACTCCTAAATCTCTTTTATCGGCCGGACCGTTTTTAGGCCAACTGGGAATGATTTTAACTCGAGGGAATCTCTCTTTTGAAGTTTTATCTGGAATAACTATTATCTCAAAATTCTTATAAGTCTGGGCTAAAATTGCCGGAATGGTTTCCAAGCGTAAATAGTCATTGATTTCTTTGACTGGAATAATAACAGAGACATTTAGAGATTTAGATAGAGATTTAGACATTTAGAGATTTAGAGATTTAGAGATTTAGACATTTAAAAATATAGACGTTTAGAATTTTAGAGATATAGACATATAGATATTTAGAGACTTAGCTTGTTTTTACTAATAAAGCTGTTCATCATTTTCATTAGTTCAGAAGCAAGGTTGATTAGCCTTTTAAAATCTATCTCATTAAGATATTCTAGATCTTTAGATAAAATTAAGAAGTAAATGACTTCGTCTAAAGAACCTCTCGCCTGATATAAAAATTGAATAAATTCTTTTTTACTTTTTCTTGAATAACCCTCAACAATATTAGCAGGGATAGAAGTTGCTGCTCTTCTTAGTTGAGAAATAATTCCATATAATTCTGACTTTGGAAAACTATTGGTAACTTTATAAATTTCTAAAACCAAAGTATGAGCTTTTTGCCAAATTTTTAAACGGTAAAAATTAAATTCCATTCTATATCTCTATATTTCTATATCTCTATATCTCTCTTTTCATCCAATATTAACTTTAAAATCTAAATCTTTATCATAAACCCATTTACGCTTATTTTTATCATCATAATAATGAAGAATCTTTAGGCGATAAAAAACTGCCAAGGTATCCCACAGCATAGACCAGACAGTACCAAACTTTATGCTTGAGTATTTGTATTTTGAAGCATCTAGCTCCACCGGTCCATCATGGATTTTTTTAAATCCTAATCTATATGCCACAGCAAGCATTTCAATGTCAAAAGCGTATTTTTTTACCAAAAGCCGGGGTAAAACCTTTTCCAAAACCTCCCTTTTGAAAATTTTTAAACCTCGTTGACTATCGGTAATCCTTAGCCCAAAAAGAACCCTGGTTAATAAATGGTAACCTCGGCTATAAATTTTTCTCCTTAAGGGATAAGCATAAACTTTTGAAGCTGAGTGACGAATTGAACCGACAATAACATCTGATTTATACCAAGTCATATGTTCTAAAAGCATGGAAAGTCCACTAGGATTCAAATCCATACCCGCATCGATAAAAGCAATTAAGTTTCCTTTTGATCTTGCCATTCCGTAACGAATTGTATAACCCTTGCCATGATTGTATTGATAACCGACAATTTTTAATTTTTCCGATTTAATCTTTTTTGCTTCTGAAAAAGTTCTATCAGTCTTGCCGTCAATCACACAAATTATTTCATAATCATATGTTGTTTTTTTCAAAACATCCTCAATATTTCTTAAGTCCTTTTGGATAGTTTTTTCCTGTTGATAAGCAGGAATAATCACCGAAAGTAAATTTTTTTTAGGTTTCATTTTCATATTGAAATAAATATAACAAAAGACTAAAAAGGAGTAAAGCTGTAACAATAAGAGAAATCAAAATGACCTGATTAAGATTTTGGTGGAAAAACCAGATAAGAACCCCTTGCAACCCAGCAGCAATTATTGGTAAAATCACTGCTTTTGTTTTTTGGATCGAAAGATAAAAATTGACGAGTAAAAAAGAAAGGGAATATAAACTCAAAAAAATCCCGAAAAAACCTAAAAAGGTGGCGGCTGGTAAATAGGCCCTGCCAAAAAGAATCTTTACCACCAATGTTGGAAACAAAAAGTAAATTCCCGTTAGGCCAAAGCAAATAATTCCTACTAATCCCAAACTTGCCGCCAAAAGATTTTTATATTTCCCCCCATTAGCATGGCGCTCAGAAATTAAAGGAAACATTACGGAAATAATCGGGCCGGAAATAAAAAAGATAATTTTCCCTAAAGTTGACAAAGCAGCATAAAGGCCTGAAGTTGCACCGGGCAAAAAATGTCTGACTAAAATAACGTCAGTCGTATACAAAGAAGTGAACGCTAAAGTCGAAAAAAAGACTGGTAAGGCAAAATTAAACATCTCTCCCGTTTTCAACTCTCGCTTTTGCTTCTGGCTCCACAAAAAACGTAAAGGAAAAAAGGTAAAAAGCAAACCAACAACCCCTCCCATTAAAATTCCCCCCAAGGCCCCATTAACTTTAAATCCTAAAATTACCAATAATAAGGCTGTGACTAATTTTAATCCCACCTCCACTACACTACTTAATGTCAAAAATCCAAACCGAAATAATCCCTGTAAAACAGCTCTATTTATCGTAGAAAAAATTCCGACAAAAAATACAACCAAAACGAGAATGTAGGGTAAAATTGAAGGAAGGTGTAAAAATGAGGCCACAAAAGGAGTCAGTAAAAGAAAAATTAGTAAAACTAAAAAAGAAAAAGGTAAAATCTTTTTTGTCCCAACTCTAAGCAACCCGCTTATTGAGGCAAAGTCTTTTTTTCCTTTAAAAGCGGAAACAAATTTAACAATCACTAAACTAAGAGTTGCCACAGGAATACTTAAAAGATAAAAAAGGGAAATTAAGGAAACCAAAATGCCATAATCAGCCGGCCCTAACATTCGCCCCATTAAAAGATGATAAAGATAATTCCCTCCCCCACCTACCACAGTACCAACGGTCATAATAAAACTACCAATTATCAACCTGCTTTTTAAAAATCGCTGAAATAAATCTTTGGAAAGTTTCATTTAAAAACGGGCTCCTTTTAAGGATTGCTGACAAGTGCAGATTATTTTTGGCGGCCAGCTTTCAATCATCTTTAAGATTAATTTTTTTACTTTATTAATATTTTCATTAAACATCTTAATCACCTGCGCGGCCGAAACAGGTCTAACTTTTCCTTCGGCCACCAACCCCGCATCGTAATCGGTAGCCACCACTACGGCACAATAGCACATCTCCAATTCTTTAGCCAAGGTTACTTCCGGATATTCCGTCATATTAACCAAATCCCAGCCCATTTTGGTAAACCATAAAGACTCTGCGGCAGTGGAAAATCTTGGGCCTTGGATGACAACAATTGTTCCCCTTTCATGCAGGGGAAGTTTCATTTTTTTGGCTTCTTGAATGGCTAATTTCCTTAATTGTGAACAATAAGGAAAAGCGGTGGAAATATGGGTCACCAGCTGGCCGTCATAAAAGGTATCCGCCCGACCGTTGGTCCGATCCACAAACTGATCAACCACGACAAAATCACCTGGCTTGATTTTTTTCTGTAAAGAACCAGCGGCGTGGGAAGTTAAAATTCTTGTTATCCCTAAAGATTTTAGGGCATAAATATTGGCCCGATAATTAATCTTGTGCGGAGGGATGTTGTGCTCTTTATGATGGCGAGGTAAAAAAGCTACCTTTTTACCAGCAATTTTTCCCAGGGCAATCTTGTCCGACGGCGGACCATAAGGTGTTTCTATCTTTATTTCTTTAAGATTGGTAGCCAAATCATAAAAGCCGGAGCCACCGATGATACCAATATCTGCTTGTTTTTTCTCCATAAATTCCCACTAATCACTAGTCACTAATTACTAATCACTAATTCATGCTACCCAATATCCCCTTGTAAACAAAAGCAGGCAAATGATAAAAAGTAGGATGGCCAATATTGGATATAAAATTCTTAACCACCGATACTTCTCTGCCCATAAACCCAAAAGAATAAAACCGGGGAACAGCAAGAGTGCATAACGTGGAAGTGAAGAAAAAGTCCCTGTTAAAGTTGGAGCAATATAAGCTAAAAGCATAAAGACTAAATATGAATACCAACGTTTTAAATAAGTAAAAATAATAAGAATAAGAAAACTTGCGGCCGCTAAAAATTCCATGACGACGGCAAAATAAGTCAAGGTATTTTTCTCAACTGTCACCAGCATTTTAAAATAACGCCAAAAAACCTGATAAAGAAGAATAATTCTGTCAGCACTTCGACCGGCCCCGAAAAATTTTTGAACGTGAATAAACATTAAGGAGTCGCCAAAGTTAACTGCCAAAAACCGCATATAATAAATAAGGCCAAACGGGATAAGCAGAAGCGGGATCAGGGTGATTAGTGATTGGTGATTAGTGATTGGTTTCTTTCTGACCACTGGCCACTGACCACTGGTCACTGATTTTTGTTGCCACCATTCAACCAAAAGGGCTGGGAATAAAAATATCCCTGGCAAACGAGTGGCTGAAGCGAGTCCCCCAAAAATTCCCGCCAGCCACCATTTTTTGGTGCGGGCAAAGTAAGAACCTGCCTTCGGCAGAACCTTGTTTCTAGCGAAATAAAAACTGGCGATAATTAAAAAGAAAAACAAAGACTCGGTGTAAACCATGGCAAAGAAAAAAGCGGTGGGAAAGATTAAAAGATAAAGCAAGGTTCTTTTACTTACTTTTTCTGAAAAATCCAAGGCAACCAGTTTGTAAAAGAAAAACAAAGCCAGATACAAACAAACTAAATTAATTGTCCAAGCAGCGACTAAATTTCTTCCGCCAAAAAGCGGAGTCAACCACGCAATTAATTTTGGATAAAGCGGGAAGAAAGCCTGCTGATAAATCCCATATCCCTTTTTGGCGATATCCAAATAATTAATGCCGTCAAAATTAGCCCGATTCCAAAGCCAGGGAGGGTTAATCATCTGCTTTTCAGTATGGGGAGGACCTTGTTTCTCACTACGCTCGAAATAAGGAAAACCTTGTTTTTCGCTTCGCTCGAAATAAGGAGAACCTTGTTTTTCGCTTCGCTCGAAATAAAGATATTGATTGGTGGTCGGAAAATATTTGACTCCTAAAGCAATAATGACTGCGACAGCTATCTGCCAAATAACAAAAGCAATTAAGGTAAATTTAATAATTTTTTGGTTGTCTTTAAACCACTTTTTGATAGACTTCATAAGTTTCTTTCGCTACCCTTTCCCAACTAAATTGACGAACCTGTTTAAAACCTTTATTAATAAGTTCTTTTTTATCATCAATTACCTTTTTAATACCCATCGCCATATTATTTATATTGTAAGGATCAACCATCACTGCTGCCTCCCCACAAATTTCAGGTAAACTAGAGGTCTTGGCCGCTACTACCGGACAACCACAAGCCATGGCCTCTAAAACCGGCAAGCCAAAACCTTCGTAAAAAGACGGCTGGCAATAAACAGTCGCCAAATTATAAATCCCCACCAAATCTTCCGTTGGTATCCATCCCAAACAAACAACTTTTTTACTTAACTTCAATGAATTATTTCGAGCGTCAGTGAGAAACAAGGTTCTTGAACGAAGTGAAGGGTTCTTAATTAATTGGAGTATTTCTTTGGCTTCTTTTAAATTTTCATCTAAAAAAGCTTTGCCAACTAACACAAGCTTGAAGCTTGATCGCGAACTATGCTCGCTTGTTTGAAGTAAGAAGCGAGAAAAAGCTTTAATCAAACCAGGAATATTCTTGTTATAATTGACATCCCCCACATATAACACAAAATTATCAGGCAGCTGATATTTACGTTTTATAGTGGTTAGTGATTGGTGGTTAGTGATTGGTTTAAATTCTTTTGCCGGAGCCAGTGGAACGACATAAATTTTTTCTTTTGGGTAGTTTAAATATTTAAAGATATCTTTTTTTGAATTCTCCGAATCAGTGATAACGGCTTTCACATTTTTAAGTGACTTCTTTTGAATTTGAAATTTCAATGATCCTCTAAGACCAACCAAGAAATGCTCAGGAAAGACTAAGGGAATTACATCGTGAATAGTCACAACTGTTGGTTTCAATTTTTTTATGGGCAAGGTTAGAAAAAATAAATCAAAATAAGGGTAATGGATTAAATCGCAATCTTTAGGAATTTTTTCTTTTTCGATTAACTGAAAAGAAAAACCATGTATTTTTGTTGACCGAAAAGATTTAGCAAGATTATCGGTATAAGCACCAATCCCCCGGTATTGATGGCCAGTTTTTAAGGGTGAAACATCAATCGCAACCTTCACTTCCACTCCTTTCGAATATCAATTTTTCGCCACTTTAATTTTAAAAACTTTAAATAAGCCCAAACATAATGAAAACCGGAAAAAAAGGCAAAAACAAAACCCTGCCAACCATCCATAAAACCTTTATGGCGAATAAAAATCATAAAAAAGGTTTTTTTTGGCAACCAAAAAACATATTTTAAAAGGGTCCAAAGATTAATCGGTAACTTTTCTTTGAACCAAAAATTGGCTTGCAGAGTCGAGTAGCGTCTTTCCCTCAACCAATAACGAGAAAACTTAGGTGTCGCCCAATGGTCAAGTTCATTTTTTAACCAACCAACTTCTCCGTTGACCGTCATCTGCTCATGAACATCCTTGGCCGGCAAAATGGCTTTGCCTTTCCTAAAAAAGCGAATCACTGGATCAGGATACTGACCGCCCTTCTTTAAGTATCTACCCAAAAAATAATTGCGGCGCTTCAGCCAATAGGCAACCGGTTGGCCGACTTT
>Ga0315274_10002091_pt1 | contig 30561 bp, 29 predicted proteins | sample YL17G02_20_MG_FD_203700 | JGI IMG/M metagenome (GOLD analysis project Ga0315274, IMG submission 203700) | Sediment microbial communities from Yellowstone Lake, YNP, Wyoming, USA - YL17G02_20 | ecosystem: Environmental > Aquatic > Freshwater > Lake > Sediment | place: USA: Wyoming | collected...
ATGTTACTTTATACAGGATGTGCCTTTTTTTGTCACGTATTTTGTTTTGTCAGTGTTAGCATCAGCATTAGCATAGGTCATGCCATATTTGTGATATTTTCTCCGCGGACGAGAAGTTTATGCTTGGTAATATTATTATATATTTGACTTGCTAACCAAAAAAATGATAATATTAGTCCATAGATTTTCACTCAATTTGTCACAATTTAACGGAGAGATGCTAGATGAACCGCAGAGAACGGCTTACAAGATGCTATTCACACGAGGAACTCGACCGCCCCGCAGTATACAGCCGAACAGGTTTCCCCGGCAACGACCCCAGTTATGATAAGCTGAAAGCCTATCTTCAGGAACACTCCGAGCTTAAAGCAGGATGGTCTGGATTTAGAGAAACACCATATCCCACCGAGTCTTACAGGGAACCTTATTCAGAGGATTTTGAACGCCACGTAACTATCCTACATACACCAAAAGGTGATTTGCAATGCTCTACGATGGCCAGCCTGAAAGGACAGCCGGGCATGGCAGAAACCTATTTCATCAAAACCAGGGAAGATGCCGAAAAATACTTATCGTTACCTCTGCCAAAGATTCACGGCGACGCATCATCTTTTTTCGTCTCCGTTGAACAAATCGGAGATGATGGGATCGTGGACGTTTCACTTGGAATGAATCCCGCTGGTACTGTAGCCACGCTGTTAGGAACTGATGCCTTCGCAATAATGTCTGTGATGGATAGAGACGTCATACATGATTTATGCCAGAGAGAGATGAATATTATCATGAGACGACTTAAATTCATACTGGATAACAAAATCGGTCCTTTTTTCTCTATGGCAGGCGAGGAATACATTGTCCCCCCGATTCATGGTCCGATTGACTTTCACGACTTCAACGTAAGATACGATAAACCGATAATTGACCTGATCCATGATTCAGGAGGATACATTCACATACACTGTCATGGCTCAATTAAAAAAGTATTTCACGAATTTATAAACATGGGGGTAAACGTGCTGCATCCATTTGAAGCCCCCTCTATGGGTGACATAACGCCTCATGAAGCAAAGGAACTCGCAAAGGGTAAAATATGTCTTGAAGGGAACATTCAGATCAATCGAATGTATGATGCCACACCAGAAGAGATAAAGGAAGAGACGGAATTATTAATCCAAACAGTATTTGATGATCACAAAGGCTTGATAGTATGCCCCACAGCTTCACCATACATTCGTGGCGAAGGTGAGGAGTGTTTCCCGCAGTATAAGGCTATGATTGATACTGTATTTGAATGGAATCGGAGAATGAAATGAATAAAATTGATGATCGCTTTTTACATATACGCAACCTGATAAACACAGAATTGGTCGAAAGCGGAACTGCCTCTCTGGCAGTTGCAGTAGCTCAAGATGGCAGTATCCTGTGGGAAGACGCTTTTGGCTGGGCTGATCGTGAGAGAATGAAAACGGCTAACATTCACACCATGTATTCCCTTGCTTCAATATCCAAGCCGATCACAGCGACAGGGCTTATGATACTCAAAGAGCGTGGACTCATTGACTTAGACCGCCCGATCAATGACTATCTTGGAAAGGCTAAACTCAAATTACGTATTGGGAACGCAGATGAAGCTACTGTAAGGCGAGCATTAAACCATACTTTAGGGCTTCCACTGCACTACCAATTTTTTTATGAAGATGAATCATATCCCAAGCCGACGATGGATGAGACTATTCGCAGGTACGGCAATCTCGTGACTGCACCCGGTGAAAGGTATCAGTATTCCAATCTTGGATACGGTGTCCTCGATTACGTGATCTCCAGATTGTCGGGCAAAAGTTATGAGGACTTCATGCGTCAGGAAGTTTTTCTTCCGCTTGATATGACCCGTTCCTCAGTGCATATCGGTTCAGGATTGGATAAATATCAGGCGATCAGGTATGACACAGATGGATTGAGGATACCTTTCTATGATTTTGATCACCCCGGCGGGTCAGCAGTATACAGCAGTGTGCATGACCTTGTGAGATTTGGCATGTTTCACCTGAAAGCTCATCTTCCGAATCAGAAAGCCATACTCTCTGACGAAGCCATTGACGAGATGAAGGTCGGAACAGCAGAGATCGGCAACAACAATTTTTATGGTATTGGCTGGGCGTCCAGTAGTGATCTCATGGGCTATCATGGCGTCTGGCATAATGGCGGAATGGGTGGTGTAAGCACGACGCTAATGCTCATCCCTGACGAAAAGATCGCTGTTGCAACTCTTGCAAATTCATCTTCACCACTGCCTGATATGATCTACAAAGAGATTCTATCAGCACTTTTACCTAAATATGCAGAAAACAGAGCGATCCGTGAAGCAAATCAGAAAAAAAACCAAATACCAGAGGATTTCAAACCTGTTACCGAATTAGTCGGCGAATGGAACGGAAGCGTTCACACGTACAAAAGGGACATCCCTATAGCGTTCTGGTTTAGAGAATGTAGCGATATTGTAGTTAAGATGGGTAATCAATTCAAGACATTACTCAATGACCCCATCTTTAAGGATGGTTACCTTTCTGGACGAATGACAGGTGATATTGGCACAGAGGATGCGAACCGCCGTCCGAACCATCTTTTCTTAACGCTGAAACTAAGGGATCAGGTTTTGAATGGTGCCATGACTGCCATATCTAATATAGATAAACGAGGGAACGCTTTAAGCCACTGGATTGAGATTACTAAAAGTAATAGATAAAAAAATTCGATGGTTATTGGAAAGTGGAAGTCTGAAGCCTTCCGTTACAACGATCTATAAATGCAGTGGATAGCTTTAGACTTCAAATGTAGCGGATGGCTTTAGACTTCCGAAAAAGGAGCGTGAAAAATGTTAAGTAGTATTTGTTTCATGATTTTTATTGGAGGGGTAGCTATGGGAACTGATGAATCAGGGATTAATGCAATCGTTGAACCTGACAGCCTGAAACAGATTGCGAAGGATTTACAGTTTACTGAGGGACCTGTGTGGAAAGATGGGTATCTTCTATTCAGCGACATTCCTGCTGACACTATATACAAATGGACTCCTGATGGCAAACTTGAAAAATTCCGTTCGCCAAGCGGCAACTCTAATGGTTTGACTTTAGACCGGCAGGGACGGCTGATCGCCTGCGAACATGGTAACAGGAGGGTCTCAAGAACTGAATCAGACGGAACGATCAAAAGCCTTGCGGAGAAATACAAAGGCAAAAGGCTTAACAGCCCTAACGACGTGGTAGTTAAATCCGATGGAAGCATTTACTTCACCGACCCGCCTTATGGCGTTCAGGATGAACAAAGAGAACTGGACTTTCAGGGAGTATACCGCATCGCTCCAGATAGAATGCTGACGTTAGCGGCTGGCGATTTTGACAGGCCCAATGGGCTGGCATTTTCACCTGACGAAAAGGTGCTTTACATTGCTGATACAGCCCGCAAGCACGTAAAAGCTTTTGACGTTAAATCTGATGGCACGTTAGCTAACGGTCGTGTTTTTGCCGATCTCAGTGCAGAAAAAGTACAGGGTCCCGATGGCATGAAGGTTGACGTGAATGGCAATCTATACGTCACGTCAGGAGTGGTGTGGATATTTAATAGCGCAGGAAAGCATTTGGGAGATATAGCGATCCCCGAACCGCCTGCAAATTGCGCCTTCGGCGGTATAGATTATAAAACGTTGTTCATCACTGCACGCACATCAGTATACAAAGTCCAGTTGAAGATAGCAGGGATTAGCCCAATCAGTTTAAAAGCCAAAGATTGAAAGCTATACCCATACGGAAGACCTATTTACTTGGTGTTGAGTAATCATACCATTCAAGTATGCGCCATTCACTTTTTCCTCTGGATACTTCCCGACGTGCCAGAACGATAATCATGTTGCCTGAACCATAAAATGTTTCAAAAGGGGAGTCTGGAGTAGGTACTTTAGATGCTTTAAGTTCATAGTTATACTTAACCATAGCGTTTCTATCACTTAGGAATTCGACATCTGATTGTGGAGTAATATTCAACTCGATCTTTTTGGGGTAATTCTTAAATACCTTTATTGCCGATTCTCGCTCTCTTTGTCCTCCTCTGAATATAACATCGTCTGATAGATCAGGGGTTCCCATATCGCTGATATAAAAGAAACCATCTTCCCATATCGAGGACATATATCGTTCAACGTCACGAGTTTCGTATCCTTTTTTCCATTGATCAAAGATAACTGATTGCACTTGTGTCTTTTCTTGATCAACATCCAATGTCCGTTGCTGTGTATTATCAACTTCCAATGATTTACTGAAAGTATCCTCTTTACTCCAGCTTGAAACCCAGGCGGAGAAATTCCTGATCTCATCATCATTGCTTTTTGCAGTAGGTACTGCCTTTGATATATACGATAACTTCACATCAGAAATCTTAGTATTTATTGTTTCTTTTTGAGTTTTGATTGCTTTTGGAGTTACTTTTTGTGTAGGTTGTTTGATGAATTTTGTTTTAACGTTAGTCTGTTCAGAGTTATTTGCCTGTGTTTCTTCGACAACAGTATCATTCTGACGAGTTGACATTTGGATTCCTATGAATCCTATGGCAATAATGCCTATAACACTAATAACTATCTTAATAGTCGTTCCTGCTTTCACTGTCATGACACCTCCTGAAATTACTTTTTTAAGAGATGGCAACTTAAAGAGGGCATAAAGCAGATGCTTCACGTAAACAAAGAGTTTCTTACGGATACGAGAAAGCCGACTCATAGAAGCTTGAACCGACATATCAAAACGTTTACTGATCTCTGCGTGGTTCAAACCATCAATCCGTGCCTGAATAACCTTTCTATCCACGGTGGGTAAGTTTTCTATGGCTTCCATAATTTCATTAGTCAACTCTTGTCTGATAAGATATTCATCAGGAGCCTCAACAAATGTTGCCGAATTGACTAAATCTAATGTAATTTCTTTTGCTCCAGATCTCTGCAAGTAATTTTTACTGCGATTCAGCGTGATTTTCTTGAGCCATGGATAGAATTTTTCGGGGTCTCGTAATTGATCCAGTTTGAAATATGCATGGACAAACATTTCTTGTGTGAGTTCTTCAGCTTCTTGCGGATTGTTGAGCATAGAAAGGCAAATTGCGTATATCTGCAAATAGTATTTGCGGAAAAGCGTTGAATATACCTCTCGATCTCCGTGCCTGATCTGTTCAACTAGCTCTTTATCGGTTGCCATGTTATATCACCTCATGTATTATAGACACATAATCAGGAGGGGTCTGGCAAAAATTCCGTCAGTTATGACACTATATTATATGCGGCAATATATTCATCCCTTACCCATTCGTCTTCATCATTTGGGATAGCGTCTCATACATTGCCATTATATTCTCAGGTGTAACATCAGCCTGAATGTTATGGACTGGACAGAATATAAATCCGCCATTCGGGGAGAGGCTTTCTATCCTTTGCTTTACGTCCTGACTGACTTCCTCTGGCGTTCCGAAAGGTAATACCTTCTGCGTATCACATCCACCACCCCAAAACGATATACGGTCGCCAAATTCACGCTTTATATCTTTCAGACTCTTGCCTGTAACCTGCACGGGATTTAGTATATCCATACCTATCTCTATAAAATCATTCAACAGATCGTAGACCTGTCCATCAGAATGGAAGAAAACATAAAACGGCTGTGGAAAAATCTCTTTCTGAGCCTTAAACAGTTTTTCATGTCGGGGCTTAATCAGCTTACGGTACATATTCATGGAGATCATCATAGTTTCCTGCCCGGCTACGTCATCGCCTTCTCTTATGAATTGTATATACTGACCAAGCTGTTTTGACGACATCTCGTAGAATTGGATTTTTAACTCAACGAGCCTATCCATCAGCTTACACGCCAGTTCAGGATTCACAGCCAGATCCATCAAAAAATCCTGAGTGCCTCTGATCCGACAACTCATCTCGAAGATACCAGCGCACACGCTCTCAAGGATAACCGCATATCCATCCTCGTAATACTTTTTAGCTTTCACATCCAGCCCATCGAGGAGTTTCGGATCATCAGTATCAGGAAATGTGAAATTATCAATATCATCCTCTGTAATCTCGCCAGCCAAAGGGCTTTTGACTAGATTGAAGTACAAAGACCCTTCGGGCATCTCCCATCTGACGCCCCATTCGTCAGTGAACACCCTTGTGCTTCCTGTTTCCTCTATTTCAGGATTTTTTCTGGTGATATTCGGTATCAATCCCCTGACGTCAACCTCTAATTCCTTTAGAAGTTCATCGTCTACGACAACCAATTGCTGAAGCGTATCGTAAAACTCTATTTTTATCTCTTTACCAAGATATTTCATCAGATTGGTATACGCAATTCTAGCTATACCGGTCACGAATGAACTGCCAAGATCAAGAGGTAGCCTGTCAGGTTCCTCGTGATTCAAAGCTTTTAAAATTCTATCTCTTGAAGTCATCATAGGTGTCAACCTTTCAATCATAATTGCAAAACTCCCCTCTTGAGAGGGGTCCGGGGGTGTGTTAAAACATTTTTTTGTATTCTTTAATGATCACTTTCAGCTAGATTTTCCGTGTTCTGGGAGGTCTTTTCAACCCCATCCTTCTAAGCTTCTTGGATACAGAATCCTGCGTTGTAATTAAACTATCAGCCATATCGCTGTCAGACATTTGCAGATAGTTTTCAGCAAGGAATTTCTCTGCTTCAGGCGTCCATTTAAAAAAACGCCTTAATCCTAATTTTATAAGACGATTGTTGATAGCGAGTGGTGTTGTTTTCAGTCGTTTCGCAAGCTCTTTATTTGTCATAACGAGATAGTTGGTTCTCAGGTATTTATCCTTTCTCTCGTCCCATCTGTTTTTCCTGACAAGTCCAAGCTTATGTAACTGGTAGGCGATGGAATAGATTGACGTGCCGAAATGTTTTGCGAACTCGGCATTATCCATGTTCACGTAATTAAGTGACAAAAACTCACGATCTTCATCCGTCCAGCGTTTTCTGGGCGCAGTATTATCTTTTTCAATGTAATTCATATTCATAAACCATATCCGCAGTTAAATTACCCAACAATGAAATCAAGACCTTTATAATTATCCCATATCTAAACAGACTTTTCAACGCAGAAAACAAATCATGAATACTTATTGACGCTCGAACTGGAACTATGTAATAATAAAGTGCCAGACACACGAAAACGTTTATTAAAGTAGATCATTGTAGTGGAAGGCTTTAGACTTCCACTTTCCGACTTCAAGGAGATCATTAACATGAATCGAAAAAAACTAAAAGTTGAAGGAATAATCCCCGCCCTCGTTACGCCAATGAATGATGATGAATCCATAAATGAGAGCGGCCTAAGGACAATAATTGATCACGTTATCAAGGGTGGAGTTCACGGTATTTTCGTCTGTGGTAGCCAGGGTGAATCTTTTTCTTTGACTAACGAGGAAAAAAAGCGTGTCATAGCGACATCAATTGAGGCATCGGCTGGGCGAGTTCCCATATACGCAGGGACAGGGACGGTCACGACTGCGCAATCTGTTCAATTGACAAAGATGGCAAGGGAATTGGGTGCTGATGCCGTTTCAGTGACAACACCGTATTTCATCAAGCCATCCCCAAAAGAGCTTGTTGATCACTACAAAGCCATCTCAGAAGCGGCAGAAGATATGCCCATCATATTATACAGCAACCCAACCCGTACAGGAGTGATTATTGACGTAGATACTGTGGTGAAATTAGCTAAACTAGATAACGTAGTCGGAATGAAAGACAGCAGTGCGGATATAGTCCAGACAACTGCTTACATTGAAGCAACAAGAGGAATGGATTTTTCTATACTTGTGGGGAATGATGCCTGTATATTTGTTGCGTTAATATCCGGTGGCAAGGGTGCGGTTGCCGCAACGTCAAACGCCGCTCCTGCGCTGGTAGTTGGCATATATAACGCTGTAAAATCTGGCGATATAGATAAGGCGAGGGAATTACAGTTTGAGCTATTGCCAATAAGAAGAGCGTTCACTATGGGAACTTTCCCTGTCGTAATCAAGGAAGCGTTGAATCTGATGGGTCTACCCGCCGGACCTGCCAGACGCCCAATTCAGGGATTGCCGCCTGACAATAAAGAGGAATTAAGGAAGGTTCTTGCCAATGCTGGATTGTTAAAAGGCTAATATTATTGATGGTTACAAGACTTTCTCATTAGGTAGCATATTTGTTGTCATTCCAGCGCAGAGCCAGCCCTCGTGAAACTTGTCCTCGACCTGATCGGGGAACGGGGGCTGGAATCCAGTTTCTAACCATTAACCGATTAATTATTTACTTTGACTTCTCCCCACTTTGTGGGAAGCTTGTCCTTTGCCTCAATTCCCACAGAGCTAGGGTCAAATTCCTCCACTATGTTCAAAAAGTCTCTTGGCGAACCACCTGGCCAGCCAGTTGTTCCGCCGATTACAAAAATCTTATTATCTACTGCGCAACCAGAAGTATAACCCCTTGGATGAGGCATATCAGCCTTTTTCTCTATAGTGTTTGCATCAATATCATATTCTTCAACGTCTGAAACTCCTTCGAGAGATGGAGGTGATCCCCCAATAAAATAAACTTTCCTGCCAATCATTACGGCACTCCCCCCCATCCTAACTAAAGTTAATTCTGCCTTTGTTGACCATGTCTCATTTTGGATATCATAAACTAAGACATTTTTGCGCATAGCGTTGTTAATAGAATTCATCCCCCCAAAACAGTAAATCTTGTTATCATCAGCAACCACTGCAGTTGCGCCTATAGCATATCCCTCAGGAATATCTTTTAGCCTTGACCATTGATCAATCGCCGGATCATAAGTAAGAACTGAAAGAGAAGGAATATTATTATCTAAGTTTGCCCAACCACCAAGAACATAGATCATATTATTAACGGCTACTGCTGAGTGGTAGGCTTTTGCCTCCGGCATTGGCGCTTTATTTTTCCAAATGTCATTTATCGGATCATATTCTTCTACACTCGATAGGGTTGGACCATTATATCCACCGATTGCATATATTTTCCCATTCAATGCTGTTACAGCAAGTGCATGTCTCGTAGTATTCATATCCGCTTTTTTCGTCCATTTATCCAATTTTGGATCATATTACTCAGCTTTTGGGCTGTAAACCCCTATTGCACTTGCCCCGCCTATTGCATAAATTTTTCCATTTACTTCCGCGCAGGAAATGGCTAACCTGCCCGTCGGCATATCAGCTTTCTTAATCCATGTCCCGCTTTCTCCCTGCGGAGCCATAGAAAGAGCGTTTTGTATATCAGGCTTTAATTCTTCGCCTTTGCCTTTACCCATCTTGCTTGATAAGACTGCTACGTTGGAAGTTTTCACTACATCAACAGAGATTTCCCCAATTTTCAGCACCTTCGTCTCGCTGGGAAGCGGTGAATATATGGGTGTGCCTATATTATTGAATGAGATAAGAGTAGGATTAAGGCTCATGACTGTGATTATGATCCCCGCCGCTAATGATAATCCCCACGGCAGACCTTTCATCGTTGATACTGGATTAATCTTGATTCGTTTGACCGCTTCAATAATACGGAAAGTAAAGCTTGCCTGTAGCTTTTGCTGACCGAAAGTTTCGCTCATCATGGCAACTACCTCCTCTTTTAACTGTGTTCGTCCTCGACTAAGCCGATGTTTGATAGCATCAGAAGACGTACCAAGGAAGCGAGCGATCTCAATAACGTTCATACCGCCTAGATAATGAAGCGTTAATACCTGACTGTATATCTTTGGCAGAGAATTTATCGCCTCATTAAGTGATTCGGTAATTATGCTTTCACGATAGGAATCAATTGACGGTTCCATCAAAGTCTCAGGTGCTTGATCCTCGATAAATTCTCCATCAGGACGGTTTCGCTTTGATCGGATTAGATTTTTGCACAGGTTGGAAGTGATGGCATAAAGCCATGCAAGAAAGCGGTCGTATTGCTTTAAGGTGTTTAGCTTCTGGTAGGCTTTGATAAATACATCCTGAGTTATATCCTCAGCATCGTGAAAGTTGCCCAGTTCAGAATAGGCGAACGCAAAGATACACGCCTTGTATTTATCCACAAGGAATCCAAACGCCGCTGGTTTTCCGTTAAGGCATTGATGAATGATCTCCCCGTCTTCCGTTCGCATTTTATCGCTCCCTGATAAGATTATGTCTCTTTGGCTCTGTTACTATGACACAGTAAAAGACCAAAAGGTGCCAAAGGATTAGAATTTTTTTTCTTAGGGAGTTTTTACTTAACGTCAGTTTGATATAATGTAATCGTCAAAAAATGCCAAACTTTGCTATGTCATTTCCTTAAATAAATGGTTTTTCTATGGAGTGTGCAAGCTATCGCTTGCGTAGTGCTGAAGTTTTCTTCAGCACTCCAAAATATTAACTCCACAATCTGTCATGGGACCACTCTTTGTCCCATTCAGTTGTTGGCTCAAAATAGCCGGGGTTTTTCGGATCAAGATGCTCTTTCATCACGTCGGGGTTGAGGTCAATGCCAAGCCCGGGTGATTCGGGAACATCAATGAACCCGTTCTGGATGATCGGGTTTGGCAGACCTGTCACCATCTCATTCCACCAGAGAGTGTCAATGGAGTGGTTCTCCAGAGCGAGGAAATTCTCCGTTGCGGCAGCGCAGTGGACGCTTGCCATAGCTGTGACAGGACTTCCAGCCATGTGCATCGCCATAGCAATCCCGTGTTCCTGAGCCAGATTGCCTATCTTTTTAGTTTCTAGTATACCACCAGAACTTGCCAGATCGGGATGACACACCGCTATTGCCCTTGCCTTAAACAGATCCATGAAACCTTCTTTGAGATATATATCCTCACCTGTGCAGATAGGTGTCTCACATGAGTTAGACAGGCGGACGTATTGATCCGTAAACTGCCAGGGGATCATGTCCTCCAGCCATGCGAGGCGGTATTTATCCAATGCCTTTGCGGCTCGAATGCAATCTTCAACGCCAAGATGACCGAAATGGTCTGCGGCAAGTGGGATCTCATAGCCAATGATGCTTCTTACTGTATCAACGTATTCACAGAGAACGTCAATACCTTTGTCTGTTATGTGTATTCCAGTAAATGGGTGCATGATAGTCCACGTATTCAGCATCCCCGAAGGTGCGTTTAGAGTATCAGGCTTTCCATGGCACAAACCGATCCCGACGTCCATCTTCAGAAAGGTGAATCCCTTCTGCATCCTTTCCTTGAGTTTGTTACCCATCTCGGTTGCGCTTCGTGCATCAGTGTCGCAGTATATGCGTACCTTATCACGGAACTTTCCACCTGCAAGCTGATACGCAGGGACACCGTAAACCTTGCCCGCAATGTCCATCAGAGCCATTTCGACAGCGCAGACACCGCCTGCCTGCCTTGCGTGATACCCAAACTGCTTAATCTTACGGAATATTTTATCAACGTTGCAGGGATTTTCCCCAATAATCCTGTTCTTGAGCATCAAGGCGTAGGTCTTGCTTGCGCCGTCACGTACCTCGCCATAACCGCATATCCCTTGATTAGTGTCAATCCTGATGAGCGTGCATCTCATCGGTGCGCCGACTACTGTAACGGTACGCATATCGGTGATCTTTAGCTCAGACGGGCGTGAGTTCGTGTTTATGTTGCTTTCAAGTTCTAGCGACATAATTCTCCTTTCCGTGTTAAATATCACAATTTTATTAGCCACTGAAACACACGGAATAACACGGAAATAATAATTCAAAATTGAAAATTGCTTTTTTATCTTTTCCTTTTTCCGTGTGAATCTGTGTCATTCTGTGGCTAAATTCCTAATTTAAAAAGTGCGAAAGTATAGAAATGTATATAAGTGAAAAAGTCGCATAACTCACCATTCTTTCCAGAGAACGTATTGGCAATATAGCTCCTTGTAGCGCTTGAGCATCTCATTTTCAGCTTCAAGAGAGGCATTTTCCTTCATTAGATACTCTAGCTCTTGATGTAATATTTCATTTTCTTTACTGATCTTTTCGCTTTCTTCCAGCATATTAATAACAGACAGTATCTTCTGCATCTTGCCCTATCCCTCTAATCTTTGACGCTACCACATTCTTTTAACTCTAAACCATCACTAAGCACAAATTATGCCAAGATTACGTTTTAATTTATTAATTGTGCATTACAAGGCACGCATCAGCGTGACACTATGAAATTTCTACGGTTATTTATGCACAACTAATTGTTGGAATTGGTGTAAATGACTCAAAATGTAACATAAAAATAGCGAATTCAAGGCAATGTGTTACATTCTGCAATACGCAGTAATTTGTGGAGGATGCTTCGTTAAAATGGTATTATCTAAGCAGATTTAAAGAAAGATATTAAGCTTATCAAATCCCCTCTAACTAAAGGGGAAAACCAAATCCCACTTTTTCAAGGGGGGATAAAGGGGGTTGTGAAAAACGTTGAATTACAATGTCAAAATGGCATTTTTTAACGATTACGATATAGAAGCATTTTTTCTTCAATAATAAAGAATTAAGTGAGTTTTTAGAACATTAGCCTGACTTGCGTAATTCAACCTTTGCCAGTTTGTAAAACTCCATAGCATAGCTGATAGCAGATACGCCAGTAAACATAAGCGCAACTGTTAATGGATAACTCCTGAAGGATAATTCAAAAGCATAAGCCATAACAGAAATTGCCTGAAAAAAGGACGTTGCTTTCCCCCATATATTGGAAGACGTAATCACTGTCCAGCGTTCTATCATCAATACCCCACAGATTAATATCCCTAGATCACGAAAGATGATGAATCCCATAGCCCACCACGGGAAATCTCGGAGAATGGTAACAGCTATTGTAACAGAACCGATCCAGAACTTATCGGCGACGGGATCGAGTATTTTTCCAAGAGCGGATTCTTTCTTAAGCTTTCTCGCAAGATACCCATCAAGACCATCAGAGATAATTGCAACTATCATCAGTGTGATGGTTAGAATCCTGTGGGATGCAGAATCCTTTGTGAGACTGTAAATAATCGCAGGTATTATCACAATGCGTAATAACGAGAGTATATTGGGTATGTAAAGAAAATCTCTTGGATTTATAGATACTCTCATCCATTTTACTGCCATGTGATACATCCTCAAAAGGTAGGAATATACTTTCTATATGAACGTTGACATAGTTTAACATAGAATATTCATCAAGTCAATAAATACTTATGTTATGAGTCCTGATTGAAGGCTTTTGGTGCTATCCAGACTTGTAATCCGTCAAAATCGAAGTTAAAATCAGTCACTAACTCATCTTTTTATGCAGGAAGCTGACGCAATTATCTACGTCTTCCTCACCCAGTCCATGAAGTATTATGGGAGCGTCAATATTGTGCTGTTTAAAAAGCGATAGATAGTGATCGTAATCTAGCAAACCTTTTCCCGCAGGGAGATTACCGGCGTCGCCATCATGATCAAGGTCTTTGGCATGAGCGAGGACTACGTAATCACCGAGAAGATCAAAGGCTTCGCTAAGTATCTCACGCATACGTGGCAGTTCACCTTTGTGGAATATATTGGCGCCGTCCATCACGACCTTCAGATAGGGGGATTTGAAATTATCTATCAAGCGTCGTCCCTTGATCGCTGAGTCAATTACGTTGGATACTTCAGGCTCAAAAGCAAGCATCACGTTATATTTTTCTGCTATTTCCAGTGCTTTTTGCATAGAAGAGATTAGATCATTCCACGCCTCTTCTGAATCATTGTCTGGATGCCTGCGCCACATATTGTAAGGGTCCCTCGTGCCAGTACAAAGAGTAATAACGGATGTGCCAAGACAGTCACAGACAGATGCCAGATTTTCCAGCTTTCGCAAACTATCCTGCCTTTTGCGAATATCGGGGTCTATCATATTAAAGGTGCCAGAAAGTGCTGACATTGTTATTCCATGCTTCGCCATCTCATCATTAATTTCGTCACATAGTTTCGACTCAATGTGATCTGGTAATTCCGACAATCCAACGCAGGCAAAGCTGAACTGTACGCAACAAATTCCATGACTAGCAATCACACTAAATCTTTCACTGAGCATTGGGCGGTTAAAGTTTCCCGCCATAATTCCGATTTGCATATATCTCTCCTATATTCATTATAATGAGAATTGACAGAGGTAGGTAATCTTTTCGCTAATGATAATAGTCATGAATATACAACAGCGGCATCAATTTGTCAACGGCTAAGTGGCTCTCCGAATATAATCTTTTTGTCTATAGGATTTGATGGTTGATGCAATTCATTGTGCTGGTGATCTAATATGGAGTGCGTAAGCTTGCTTACGTAGTGCTGTGACAAGTTTCAGCACTCCAAATATGCCTTGCGGACAAAAATACTATGCTTGGCTTAAATAGATCAAGCATTGACATAGCCCAGTATCTCAGATAAAATAAATGACGTTCCCTCATTAGCGGAACGAACAACATAATACTGGGGATTTTTGGAGTTTTAGTAAACAAGAAAGGAACTTTGATACTTGACAAATCTCTAGTGTTGAAATATCATTATCACGTGTACCACTAGGATCAAATAACGATGGAATGGTGAAAGAGATGATTCGAGGAACAACTATAGTTTCAGTAAGGCATAAAGGTTCTGTTGCTCTGGGCGGTGACGGGCAAGTGACCATGCAGGATGCAGTGATCAAGAGCAATGCCCGCAAGATAAGGAAAATTTACAAAGGTAAGGTGCTTTTGGGATTTGCTGGCTCAGTTGCCGATGCTATGGCACTATACGAAAGGCTGGAGAGCAAGCTGGAGAAATACAATGGCAATTTAGTAAATGCGGCTGTTGATCTAGCCAAAGACTGGCGTTCAGATCGCATACTGAGAAGGCTTGATGCTATGCTTGCAGTAGCAGATGCCGAAAATTCCTACGTTATATCTGGCAATGGAGACGTGATCTCAGCAGATGATGGCATAATGGCAATTGGCTCAGGAGGCAATTATGCTTTAGCATCAGCAAGAGCTTTAATTCGATACTCTAATTTATCTGCTCTTGAGATCGTCAAGGAATCTTTGAAAATCGCATCCGAAATATGTATCTACACTAATGACCAGATACACGTAGAAGAGTTGAATCTTACTAATCCACAAACCCAAGAGATTGAATTAAAAGATTAACTTGACAATGTTAAATTCCAAAGTAGCCCAAGCTTCCAGCTTGGTTTTCGATACAGGGTTACTGAATTGCCAGCTTAGAAAGCTGGGCTACAAGTGCATTAATTATTATCCACAATCTGCTTAATTTTCTTTTAGGAGGTAAAACGTGGGACTTGAAAACGAATTAACTCCACGTGAGATAGTAGAGGAACTTGATAAATACATCATCGGACAGAATGAAGCAAAAAAAGCTGTAGCCGTAGCACTCAGAAATAGGTCTCGGCGTCAGATGTTACCACCCGAAATGCGTGATGAGGTAGCTCCGAAAAACATATTGATGATAGGCCCTACAGGGGTAGGAAAAACAGAGATCGCTCGAAGGCTGGCAAAGTTGGCTAATGCCCCTTTCCTGAAGGTAGAGGCATCTAAATACACAGAGGTAGGATACGTCGGCAGAGATGTGGAATCTATGATCAGAGATCTGGCTGATCTTTCTGTAAACATGCTGCGTTTTCAATACTCCGAATCTGTAAAAGAGAAAGCAATCAGAATAGTAGAAGAGCGTATCCTTGATATATTGGTTCCCCCTCTGCCCATGAGGACAAGGAGACGTAAGAAGGACGAAGGAACGGCAAACGTTGTGCCTGAACAGGACATATTGGCGAAAACTCGTGAAAAGTTCAGAAAAAACCTCAGACTGAAGAAACTCGAAGATACGATCATAACTCTGAAAGTCCAAAACCGCGCATTTCCGATGATTGAAGTATTCTCGCCATTTGGATTTGAGGATATGGAACTTAACTTCAGAGAATTGTTTGGCGGGATGCTTCCCAAGTCAACTAAAGACAGAAAGGTTACGGTTTCCGAAGCTCGTGAGATTCTCATGGAAGAAGAATCTGAAAAGCTGGTTGATATGGACAAAGTTGTTGCAGAAGCCTTAGAGAAAGTTGAAAATGCCGGCATAATCTTTCTGGATGAGATTGATAAAATAGTGGGAAGTGATGCAAAGACAGGTCCTGACATCTCTCGTGAGGGTGTTCAACGTGACATTCTCCCAATTGTAGAAGGCTCAACAGTGTCAACTAAATATGGTATGGTGCGAACAGATCACATACTTTTCGTTGCGGCTGGTGCTTTCCATTCGGCGAAGCCCTCGGACCTTATACCTGAACTTCAAGGAAGATTCCCCATACGAGTAGAACTAAAAAGCCTTGGCAAGAATGATCTCAAAAGAATTCTGGTTGAACCACAAAACGCACTTATAAAGCAGTATACTTTGCTATTAGGAACTGAAGAGATAGAGCTTGAGTTCACAGATGACTCAATAGAAGAAATCGCATCACTGGCGTGTCAAGTGAACGATCAAACTGAAAACATTGGTGTGAGAAGACTTCACACCATTATGGAGCGTCTGCTCGGTGATATATCATTTCTCGGACCAGAGATGGCAAATCGTAAAGTGATTATAGATGCAAATTACGTAAAACGTCAACTCTCTGATATTATCGAGAACCGTGATCTGAGCAGATACATCCTTTAGCAGTAGGAACGACCCGTCGGGGCGCTCCTACAAAATAACAGCACAGCTTCTTGATTCGGGCACGGGTGCTTTCGTTGAACGGAGGTTAAGCTCGAAGATGATAGAAGCTTGAGATTTAACCCATGACTGCATTTTAATGCAGGACTAATTAAGGAGGTACGATTTTGGCAATTGTCACAATGAAAGAATTACTCCAGGCTGGAGTACATTTTGGGCATCAAACACGCAAGTGGAACCCCAAAATGGCTAGGTACATATTTGCAGAACGGAATGGTATATACATTATAGACCTACGCCAGACGGTCAAAACACTGACGGAAGCGTATAACTTTTTACGAGAAATAGTATCACAAGGAGAGGTTGTCCTGTTCGTTGGCACTAAAAAACAAGCCGCCGAAACTTTAAGAGAGCAAGCACTCAGTTGCGGTATGTTCTACGTCAACGAGAGATGGCTGGGTGGAATGTTGACGAACTTTGAGACCATTAAGAAAAGCATAAAAAAACTAAAAGACTTTGAGAAAATGGAACAGGATGGCACTTTCAATCTGCTACCAAAAAAGGAAGTAACAAACTACAAAAAGCAAAGAGAGAAACTGGCGAAAAACCTTTCAGGAATCAGAGAAATGAATAAGCTCCCGGGTGCAGTCGTAGTCATGGATACGCTTAATGAAAAGATTGCAGTTGCAGAAGCAAATAGGCTTATGATTCCCGTCATAGCAATCGTAGATACTAAATGTGACCCTGATCAGATAGAGTATCCCATCCCCGGAAATGATGATGCGATCAGATCCATCAAACTTATCTGCGAAAAGTTAGCTGAAGCTGTAATTGAAGGCCAGGCTAATTTCAATATACAGCACGCACAAAATGAAGCTAGCGAAAAATCAGGCGGCAGAGAATCCGAGGTTGCAGCAGAAGACGAAAAATATGAGAAATACGAAGAAAAAGGTTCCAAAAGGCGATCTCGAACACCTGCAAAGTGATAAGTAAAAAATAAAAAGTAATGAGTAATGAATACTAAAGTTTAGAATGAGTGCCATAATAATCACTTTTTGCACATTACTCATAACTGATTAAAAGGATGGAGGATTTATGGAAATAACAGCCGCAATGGTAAAAGATTTAAGACAGAAAACCGGTGCAGGTGTTATGGCTTGCAAAAAAGCATTGGATGAGTGTGAGGGCGATATTGAGAAAGCAATCAAGCACCTGAGAGAAAAAGGCACTGCTGTCGCTGAGAAAAAACTAGGGCGTGTAACTCAGGAAGGTGCTATTGCTTCATACATACACACAGGAAACAGAATAGGAGTTTTGCTGGAGCTTAACTGCGAGACAGACTTTGTTGCTCGAACTGATGAGTTCCAAAACCTCGTGAAGGACATCGCCATGCAGATCGCCGCTAAACGTCCTTTATACATAAAGAGAGAGGACGTGCCAGAGGCAGAGATTGATAACGAAAAATCCGTTCTCAAAACGCAGGCTCTTAATGAAGGAAAACCTGAACGAGTTGTTGATAGGATCATTGAAGGGCGTCTGGAAAAGTTCTTCTCTAATGTTTGCCTGTTAGAACAGGAGTTCATCAAAGACCCAGAAAAAACTATCGGGAGTCTCATTACCGAAAAAATTGCCACTATCGGCGAGAATATTGTTGTGAGAAGATTCACCCGATATGAGCTTGGTGAGGAGCTTTAGTCTCACGAGGATTTTACATGAGAGACCGTCCTGTTTATAATAGAGTTCTTCTTGAACTCAGCGGCGAGATGATGGGATCCGATGGAAAAGCCATTGATATGCGAATGCTTAATTCCCTGGCATCTCAATTGAGTGAGCTTAAAGAATGTGGTCTGCAAATAGCAGTGGTAATAGGGGCTGGCAACATCTGGAGAGGCGCCGGTAAGCAAAGCACAATGAGCCGTAACAAAGCTCATATGATCGGGATGCTGGCAACAGTGGTGAACGCTATGGCTCTGCAAAGCACTCTTGAAAACTACGGCGTTCCAGCAATAGTTCTCAGTGCCATAAAATTTGAACCCGTCATCGAGGCTGAATATATCGAGCCTTTTGTAGCCAAAAACGCCATCAATCACCTTCAAGAAGGCAAAATCGTTATATTCGGCGGAGGTACAGGGAACCCTTATTTTACCACTGATACGGCTTCGGCTCTTCGAGCTTTACAGATTGGCGCAGATGCCTTATTAAAAGCCACAAAAGTTGATGGTGTTTACACATCAGACCCGGCGATTGATTCATCCGCTAAGAGATTTGATTCTCTAACATGCGAACAGGCTTTGAAAATGGGTTTGAAGGTTATGGATGCCGCCGCTTTTTCGTTATGTAAAGATAATAATATGCCCATAGTAGTATTTAGCTTAAATCCTGAAGGAAACGTAAAGCGAATAGTTTTCGGCGAAAGGATCGGTACGATAGTGACTCCTTCGTAAGCCTAACGCCGTATATGACTATTGCTTTTAATTAAAAATAAGGGGTTGAAAATGCCAAAAGAGACAATTATACAAATGCGTAAGGAAATGGAGAAAATACTGGAATCAACAGCCAAGGAACTGTCCAATATTAGGACCGGAAGAGCGACGATATCGTTATTGGATGGCATCACTGTTGACAATTATGGTGCCAAATCTCCAATAAATCAGATCGCAAGCATTTCTATCCCCGAAGCTCGACTCATGGTGATTCAGCCATGGGATAAGTCCAAGTTAGGTTCGATAGAAAAGGCAATCCTGAAAGCTAACCTTGGATTGAACGTCAATAGTGATGGAAATGTCATCAGAATTACGGTTCCTGAAATGACTGAAGAGAGAAGAAAAGACCTTGTCAAGCACGTCAAAAAACTTGCTGAAGAAGGGAAAATCTCTTTGCGAAATGCCCGACGGGATGCAGTTGACGCCATTAAGAAACTGGAGAAAGCGGGCAAAGTTCCGGAAGACAACAGTCATAAAGAGCAAGATAACATACAGGAAATAACCGACGATAACATAAAGAAAATAGATGACATGGTAAAGGAAAAAGATAAAGAGATCATGCAAATCTAATATCGGGGCCAACTATGTCGGTAGAGACTATAAGCGAAGAGGAACTGCGAAAGTCCCTCGATATGAAAAAGTTACCAAAGCACATAGCCATTATTATGGACGGAAATGGGCGCTGGGCAGATCGTCGGAATCTGCCCAGAGTTGACGGACACAAGGCTGGAATAGATTCTGTTCAAGAGGTTGTGAAGGTATGTGGAGAATTGGGTATCCAGGTACTCACTCTATACGCATTTTCTGCTGAAAACTGGAGACGTCCGACTCTAGAGATAAATGCTCTTATGAAGCTACTCCTCGATCAGCTACATGAGCAGACTCCTGATTTAAACGAAAAAAACGTTCGGGTAAACGTCATTGGAGATACTGATCGCCTGCCTCGAAAAGTGACTTATGAACTTCAGCGGTCTATTGACATTACCAAAAATAACACCGGGCTTATTCTTAATCTAGCTTTAAGTTACGGAGGGCGTCAAGAGATCCTGAGAGCGACAAAATCCATAGCGTCCGAAGTTGAAAGTGGAAAACTGAAATTTTGCGATATAAACGAAAACGTCTTTGCCCGATACCTTTATACTTCCGAATTTCCCGATCCAGACATCATTATCCGCACAAGCGGCGAACTCAGGATCAGCAACTTCCTCCTGTGGCAATGTGCTTATTCTGAGTTTTATATTACTGACGTACTGTGGCCCGATTTCCGTAAAAAGCATCTGCTTTTAGCACTCATATCTTATCAGCGGCGTAAAAGGAGATTTGGAGGAATCTAACTAATAAAGTATGTTCTGGAAAAGAGTTGTAAGTGCCATAGTTTTTGCGGCTGTTGTGATCCTTGTCATCCAGAAAGGCGATTTATGGGGGTTTCTCGCTATAGTAAGCCTTGTCGTAATTCTCGGAACTCTGGAATTTTCAGAACTTACTATCCCCAGAGGAAACTCTTTACTGCTCTTTTTCAGTATACCTATTAACTTACTGTTCTGTTTCTCTCCGTTAAAAAACCTTATAGACATTCATCTGGTTTTGGGTCTCGCTGTTGTATTACCCTTCGTATATGAAATTATAAGAAGAAAACCTCAGTCAGCGTTACCCAATATATCTTCTTTTGTTCTTTGCATACTTTACGTAGGCTGGCTATTTGGCCGCCACCTGACCCTGATCAGGCAGATGCCTGATGGAATAGAACTCATTTATCTGTTGTTAGGCATAGCGTGGGGTAGTGACATAGGAGCATATCTGATAGGAAAGAAATTCGGAAAACATAGAATCATACCTGCCATAAGCCCCGGGAAAAGCCTTGAAGGCTATATAGCAGGTATATTCTTCGGGATTGCTGTATCTCTGGCTATTTGCTGTTGGCTGCTGCCAAGTATAGGGCTACTTCAGGCTTGTATTATAGGATTGATCCTTACGATAATAGGACAGATAGGGGACCTTGCAGAATCAATCCTTAAACGTAGCGCAAACGTGAAAGATTCAGGAAAAATCATGCCCGGACACGGCGGGGTCCTCGATAGATGCGATAGTCTGATATTCATGACTCCAGCTTTGTATTATTATTCTTTATATGTGATCCACATTAACTGAGTTATAATTTTTACATTATGAAGTATGTAAGCATACTAGGTTCTACCGGTTCAATTGGTGTGCAGACTTTGCAGGTCGTAAGCAATTTAAACTTTAAGGTAGTTGGGCTTGCGGCTAAAAGTAACGTAGACCTGATTGAGCGACAAATTGAGCAATTTAATCCCGAAGTAGTGGCTCTGGAAGATGAATCCAGTGCAGAAGCTTTGAGGATGCGAATTAGTAACAAAAACATCAGGATTCTTAGTGGGCATGATGGCATTATAAATGTGGCGACTGCCCCTCAATCTAATATCGTAGTGTCTGCTATGGTCGGGATAGCCGGACTGACTCCCACGCTGGAAGCAATTAAAGCAGGTAAGAACATTGCTCTGGCAAACAAAGAGGTACTGGTTACTTCCGGTTCTTTGGTGATGAGAGCCGCTAAAGAGAATGGCGTTCAGATACTGCCTGTTGACGGTGAACACAGCGCAATATTTCAGTGCCTCACAGGATGCAGAGACCATAGCAATATCAAACGCCTGATCCTGACAGCGTCTGGTGGACCTTTTCGGGACAAGACCTTAGAAGAACAAAGAAATGTATCACCAGAGCAAGCCCTGGATCACCCAACGTGGAAAATGGGCAGGAAGATCACGATAGATTCAGCAACACTGATGAATAAAGGGCTTGAGGTCATTGAGGCGAGATGGCTGTTTGACGTTGACGTTTCAAAGATTGACGTGATAATACATCCAGAGAGCATCGTACACTCAATGGTGGAATTCACAGACGGCTCGATATTGGCTCAACTTGCCGTAACAGATATGCGTCTTCCAATTCAGCTTGCGCTGACGTATCCACAGCGGATGCCATCCCGGTTGCCGAAACTTGATCTTTCAAAAGTCGGTAAATTGACTTTTCAGGAAGCCGACGTTGAGAAATTTCCATGTCTGAAATACGCTTATGAAGCAATCAGATTGGGAGGCACTGCGCCAGCAATTCTCAATGGTGCTGATGAAATTGCTGTGGATGCGTTTTTGAATGGTCAGATAGGATTTTTAGATATTTCAGAAGTTATTAAAAAGACGATGGAAACATATAAAGAAAGCGTTTTTGCATCCGAGTCTGAACCATCTTTGCAGGACATAATATCCGCTGACCGATGGGCAAGGGAATATGCCGCTAAAATTATAAAAGAACGCGATTAGTAATTAATAGTTCATTTAATCAAATCTCCCTTTTCCCCTTTAGCTAAAGGGGTAGTTATAAATCATCTATCCACAAGGGTTTACAGACTTGTGGTTAATGAAAGGGGATTAATGGGGATTTGGTGCCCTATCATAACACAAAATAAGGTGATAGAAAATGCACGTAGTAAATATTGTATGGGACATCATTAAAACACTGCTTATCGTGGACATTATGATATTTGTCCACGAGCTTGGACATTTCCTTGCGGCAAAAAAATCAGGCATTAAAGTTCTTCGGTTTGCTATCGGTTTTGGTCCCAAGCTTGTGGGTTTCACAAAAGGAGACACTGAATACTGTATCCTTCTATTACCGTTTGGTGGTTACGTCAAAATGGCGGGAGAAAATCCCGCAGAGGAGATACCAGAAGATACGAAGGGGCTTTATACGTCAGCCACTGTATCTCAAAGAGCGCTTGTAGCCTTTTCGGGACCAGGAATGAACGTTATATTTGCAGTTATTGCGATAGCTCTGGCATATATGGTTGGATTGTCGCCACGCCCGGGAACCGAGATCGGTTATGTATCGCCAAACTCCCCTGCCGCAAAAGCGGGCATAATCCCCGGTGACAAGATATTGTCTATTGAAGGTTACAAGACAAAAAACTGGGATGATATAAGAGAATCCGTTGGTGTGAATCCCGAAAAACAGTTAGAAATTACTCTATTGCGAAATGGAACTGAAACTGTAACAACCCAAATTACACCTGAACGAGTAGAAGGAACTGAATTTGGCAAAATAGGGGTATCACCTCCGATGGCCCCTGTTATCGCAGAGGTAAAACCGGGAAGTGCGGCGGATTTTGCCGGTTTCAAAACAAACGATGATATTTTGACGGTTAATAATAAGCAAATAACTCACGCTATTGAGCTTGTTGATGAGATCGAAAAAGCCAAAAACAAACAGAAATCAATAGGGCTGACTGTGACACGAGATGGAAGCATAGTTGACATAAAGCTCAAGCTGGATTTTGACGAATCAGGTCAGCTTAAAACTCTCAACGGCATTTCTTTCGGCAAGCTAGTAAGACTGAACCCTATTTCCGCATTTGGCGCTGCCATTCCAGAGACAATAGAAACTGGTGGAAAGATATTTCAGTTCCTGAAAAAGCTGATTGTGCGAGACGTCTCTGCAAAATACGTGGCTGGACCTGTCGGGATAGTGCAGGTAACAATGACCGCAGTGAAGACCGGGCTTGCTGGTATGCTGTGGTTTACAGGATTCCTGAGCATTAACCTGGGTGTTATCAATTTACTACCTTTATTTATAACTGACGGTTGGGTTCTGCTCATGCTACTTATCGAGAAACTAAGGGGTAAAGCCTTGAGTATGCAAAGACAGGCGCTTATCCAGCAGGTCGGGATCGGATTCTTCATACTTCTTTTCCTTCTAGTCACTTACAACGATATCCTTCGTTTATTCACTAACTCCTTTTAGATGCCTGTCCACAAGAGATCAGGCACTCAGTATCAAACAATGAAAAGACGACTTTCTCGCCAAATAAAAGCAGGTTCATTAAAAATAGGTGGGGATGCCCCAATATCAGTGCAATCCATGACAAACACTGATACTTGTAACGTCTCTGCCACAATAGCACAGGCAATAGCACTTGAATCCTTTGGATGTGAGCTTATACGAGTGGCTGTCCCTGACATGAAAGCGGCATCTGTTCTGGGAGAGATAAAAGCAGGTATATCGGTTCCACTCGTTGCGGATATTCATTTTGATCACAGGCTGGCACTGCGGGCTATCGAAGAAGGGGTAGACAAACTCAGGATTAATCCGGGCAACATCGGCGATCATGAAAAGACAAAAGCTGTCGTCGAATCTGCAATGAAAAATGGTATTCCTATAAGGATAGGCGTCAATTCTGGCTCGCTTGAGAAGGATTTGCTTGAGAAATACGGTCATGCAACGCCCGAAGCAATGGTCGAGAGCGCAATGCGGCACGTAGCAATCCTCGAAGGTATGGGGTTTTACGATACAGTCATATCTCTGAAAGCATCTGATCCGTTACGAACCATTGAGGCGTACAGGCTTATAGCAGAGCGTATGGATTATCCATTGCATTTAGGTGTGACAGAGGCTGGAACAGCTTTTGCTGGTGCGATCAGGTCAGCGGTTGGTATAGGCGTTCTATTGGCAGAGGGAATCGGTGACACGATTCGGGTATCGCTCACAGATGACCCGATTCAGGAAGTGCGTGCAGGCTACGAGATACTCAAATCGCTTGAGTTACGTGAGTATGGTGCAACGGTTATATCGTGTCCGACTTGCGGAAGAACTAAAATAGATATTGTCAGGATAGCTCGTGAAGTTGAGGCAAGGGTCGCTGATATTAAAAAGCCTATAAAGATCGCTGTTATGGGATGTATAGTCAACGGCCCCGGTGAAGCAAAGGAAGCGGATATAGGTATCGCCGGTGGGAAGGGCAGAGGTATTCTTTTCAAAAAAGGGGAGAAGATTCGCACTATACCTGAAGATGAATTGGTTGATGAACTTGTAGAGGAAGTAAGGAGTATGCTAAAATGAAAAAGATACATAAAGGAAGTTATAGAAATGTGTCTTGAAGAAAGATTGAAGAACTTAACAGATTCGTTGGATCTAGAGAACTGGAAATATCACAGAATGCCTAAATTACCAAATTCGAGTTACAGAAATGGAAGATGAAAAACATGAATCTGGTTAAAGTTCATGAACAGGAGAATGAGTTATGAAGTTTATCGTAACAATTGATCGTGATGAAGATGGGATATTTATAGTCGAATGTCCTTCTATCCCTGGATGTGTGAGTCAAGGCAAAACCGAACGAGAAGCAATCGAAAATATCAAAGATGCAATAAAGCAGTGCCTTGAAGTTCGAGCCGAAAGGGGTATGCCTCTCACTGTCAGTATGCGTGAAGTAGAGGTGTTAGTTTAATGCCGAAACTTCCAATTCTAAGCGGACGAGAGATCGTGAAAATATTTGAGCGTTTAGGGTGGGAAGTTGCAAGACAACGAGGTAGTCATATTATTCTTGTAAAAGAAGGACATATCGCTACATTATCTGTTCCCGATTATCGTGAGGTTGCAAGAGGAACTTTAAGATCGCTTATTGCTCGTGCTGATATGACAGTTGAAGAATTTATTTCTGCAATAGAATGATATAGCGTTTTTATTGTTAGGAATCATACAATGTCTAAGTCAAAAAATCCTTTCTCTAAAACTATCGAAGCAAAGCAGCATACCCCGGTTTACAAAATGCACCGTTATTTTGCCAGACGTCCGCATAACGTCTTTTCAGAACTGATTAAACACTATACCCAAGAAGGTGACATCATTCTTGACCCATTCTGTGGCGGTGGGGTTACGGTTGTCGAAGGATTACTGCTCAATCGAAAAGTTATATGTGTTGATATAAACCCATTGGCGACTTTCGTAACGGAAATGGAAATCTTACCTCTGGATATTGATGAATTCAAAAGGGAGTTTGACTCTCTCAAACAGAGGGTGCAAAGTACCATAAGTTATCTTTACAGGACGGCTTGTCCAGAGTGCTTGGTGTCTCCATCACTTCATGGACTGGCTTCTGAAGCATTTCTCGATTGGGTTGAGTGGGAAGATGGGCAAATACTTAAATGCAGGTATAAATGCTTAGAAGGACATTCTGGAGAAAAGGAACCTGATAACAATGACATCATCCTTGCTCAAGAGATTGAAAATCGTTTTGAAGAAATAGTTGCTAGAGAAAATCTTAGTTTTCCCAAGCAATCAATCCCAGACGGCGATAAAACAGATTCTATTTTAAGAAAGGGATATGATTATTTCTGGCAACTTTTCACAAAAAGGAACCTTATCGCACTTTCCACTTTAGTCAAGGAAATTCGCAAAGTTGATAATCCGCAGATTCAAAAATTTCTTTTGTTTGCTTTAAGCGGTACATTAAAATGGTCAAGCAAGCAAAGCCATCTCAGGGGGGATGTAGTCGAAGGCTGGGCTATGCATGCTTATTGGATCTATCCACGCAACCTTGAGATCAACGTCTGGGAAACATTCGCCAAGAGATGTAAGGCTATAATTGCAGGAAAGGGATCTGTTAAATCTCTAAATAATCATTACAAAAGAGCATCATTATTTGATGAAACGTTAAAAGATGCAAATGTTATGGTACTTAATCAATCCTCTGATAATCTACCACTACCAGATAAATCTGTTGATGTAGTTATAACTGATCCCCCTTATGGTGGAAATGTAAATTATGGAGAACTTGCTGATTATTGGCTTGTTTGGTTAGATGGTGTGATGGATAAAACCAGAGAGGCTGTTATTAACTCAACACAAGGCAAGGATTTAAAGGATTATGAAGAAATTCTCCTTAGTGTTTTCAGAGAATGTCATAGAGTATTGAAAGATGACAGTCATTTAGTTGCAACGTTCAACAGTAAGGATTTAGTTATTATATCCAGTTTCGTCAAAGCTGTTGTCAGAGCAGGATTCAGATTAATAGATGGTGGTCTATTATATCAGCCGCCGATTAAGGCTTACGTTACAACTGTTCACGCCAAAGAAGTTGGTGCGTTCACTGGTGACTTTATATTTACGTTCTATAAGGAAACAGAACGAGACAAGCTGATAGAAATGGATGCAGAGCAATGTAAGGTGATGGTAGATGAGATCATTGATAAACACTCAGAAAAAGCAAAGACAGAGATCCAATTTCGGCATTGGGTTTATGAGGAGATAATTCCTTTACTTGCTGAATGGGCAAAAAGTCCTGATGGCTGGTTGACTGAGATTGCCAGGTATGCAGAATCACAAATCAAAAAACGTAAGTTTGAGAATCTGCATTTTGAACATGCAAGGTCTGTTGCTAGATAAAGGGGGTCAAAATGAGTCCAATTGATTTCAGTAAAGAGAATCACAACGCAGGTAGATTCGCTCACGATCTGTTTCCAAAGTTTTTTAAGATTCTTGAGGTAAAGGAACGCTATAAGAGAATAGGTCCTGATAAGCACTTGTATTTAAAAGATGAACTCGTTGCTTATGCTGAATTAGAAGTTAAGAGAGTTTGGATAACAAAAGAATGGAATTCTGAATGGTCAACGATTCAGTTCCCTGAGAGAAAAGGAAAATTTGCAACAGATGAATATTGGGAGGGGAAACGTATTAAGGATGCCTTACCTAGAAAGCCTGTTTTTCTTGTTATGTTTAACCATGATGGAAGCAATGGATTGATCGTAGACGTTAAAACTGTTGCTGAATCTCCATGTCCTTGTCTTTGGAGCAGAAGAGGTGCAGAGCATTTTTATCAAGTTCCAGTAGAAAAGGTATTGTTTGGTCCAGAGAACTTTGAAAGCTATATACGGGATTATCTGAATACAAAGATTTAAAAATATGAACCCTATAGAAAGATCAATAAGGACTTTAGCTGAAAGGCTTATCAAAGGACAGGAGTATTACGCGATAGTTGTCACTTTGACTGACGCTATGTTTCTACAATACAAAAAAGAAGAGAAAGAACTGGAAAAGTAATTTCCAACTTTCAAAAGGCGGGGAGAGCATGTCATTCTTTATACCAAAATATGACTCATTAAGAATTCATGATTTAATGTTGTCAGATAGTATACGGACACAGACTTACCAGAGAGCTATCAAAGCCAATGTGAAAGATGGTGACGTAGTCGTTGACGTAGGCACAGGAACAGGAATCCTGGCCATGTTTACTGTTAAGGCTGGAGCCAGGAAGGTATATGCCATTGAGCCTACGGGTATAATAAATCTAGCTCAACGTATAGCAAAGACTAATGGCCTTGGTGATCAGATAGAGTTCATAATGGGTAGGGCAGAAGATGTTGACATTCCTGAAAAAGCTGATTGTATAGTCTCTGAATGGCTGGGCGTTTTTGCTATTCAAGAGAATATGCTGCCTAGTGTCGCTTCTGCAAGAGAACGTTTTCTGAAACCAGAGGGGAAAATGCTTCCGGAAAAGGTAAGTTTGTTTCTATCACTGGTTGAGAACGAGGAATCATACGAGGAGAAGATAACTCGGTGGAACAGAAAACCTTATGGAATAGATTATTCGGATTTTGCATTCTGTCAGGCAAATGATACTCACGTTATTACCTTTGCCTCAAACAATCTATTAAGTGACCCTGCCTGTATAATTGATATTGATATGAGGTATGCTATAGATTCTAACTTCAGGATAGAAAAGCTTTTCAAAGTCCAGAGAGATGGGATTTGTCATGGTCTTGCTGGTTGGTTTCAGGCTATATTTCCAGAAGGGATCATATTAAATACTGCTCCAGAGCAACCATGGACAGAATGGTGCCAGACCTTTTTCCCAATTAGCGAACCCATACAAGTGAATCAAGGTGATGAAATAATAGTTAGATTTGCTGCTGAAGCAGATAACAAGGTCGTTCATTTTGTATGGGAGATTGCTTTTATGAATTTGAAAGGAGCGACTTTTATAGGTGATACCCGGAAAGTAAAATTTAGTACAGACTATTTTTCGATATAAAAAAGAACATTTAGACAACATCCTCGCAATAACCAGATACCCCATGGGCAGATAATATCAGCCACGGGGAATTAATTCGGGTTGGCTGTGATGAGACGCTTACGATTAACCCCCAAAACTTGCAATTTTTGATACAGGGGGTATCTGACAAGCTAAAAGCAGGCAAAAAATATGGTGAGATCCCCTGGCAGTTGGGATCGTTAATACGAGTAAGCCAATGATATTAAGGATTTTTCAGTTAGCTCCATATTTTGCTCGTTTTGGATATTATACCTTCAAATAATTATGATTCTTTCCTTTTTGTAGAGCGGAATTTCAGCATGATAGGAGACCCCTGAAACCCAAAAAGTTCTCTAAAACGGTTTATCAGGTATCTTTTATAAGGAGGTTTAATCAGTTCAGGATAGGTCGTAAAAATGACAAATGTCGGAGGATTGGTTAATACCTGGGTGATATATTTAGGAGAAGGTCTTTTCCCCGAAACTGATGGAGGGGGAATTTCGGTTATTATATCTCCAAAAGCCTTGTTTAGAGTATGTGTAGTCACTCTCGTAGAGTATTCTGTAAAGATTGATTGGGTTAGGTCAAGGATCTTGTTAACTCTAAGATTATCTTTTGCTGATATGGACAGTATCGGAACGTAGTCCAGAAGTGCAATATCCGCCCTGATGTATTTGCAAAACTCGTCAAAAGTCTTGTGGTCCTTCTCCACTAAATCCCACTTGTTCATTACGAATATGCTGGCTTTGCCCTGCCTGTCAATATACGATGCGATTTCTTTGTCCTGCTGACTGGGTTCTTGAGTAGCATCAAGCACCACCCAGGTAACGTCACTTCGACGGATGCTCTCAATCGCTTTGCCAACGCTTGACGATTCTACTTCATCAAATATTTTCTTTCGGCGTCTCATGCCTGCTGTATCAATGATCTCAAAGTCCATGCCATCTTTACGGAAACGAATGTTTATGGCATCCCTCGTGGTTCCCGGGCGTGAGTCAACTATTACCCTTTCTTCTCCGAGAATAGCGTTTACCAGCGAGGATTTACCAACATTTGGCCGTCCGACAACTGCGATCCTTATCGGTCTTTCGATCTCTAGCTTATTCTCAACTTCTGGTAATCCAAACAACACCTTTTCTAAAAGATCATCCACTCCAAGACCATGCAATGCAGATATAGGGAATGGATCACCAAAGCCCAACTCACAGAACTCAATCGAGTTATCTACTCTTTTGAAGTTATCTGACTTATTGACAGCAACGTAAATGGGTTTGCCTGATTTCCTCAATCTGTTGCCTACCTCTACGTCCCATGACGTCACCCCATCCACAACGTCAACCACAAGGATGATCGCATCAGCCTCTTTGACAGCAATGCCCACCTGTGTTTTAACGCTGGCGATTAGATCGTCGGTCGGAGAGAGATCGAGTCCACCAGTATCAATGACGACGAAACTCTTATCATTAAACGTAGCTTCAGCGTGAAGACGGTCACG
>Ga0315274_10002092_pt1 | contig 30551 bp, 28 predicted proteins | sample YL17G02_20_MG_FD_203700 | JGI IMG/M metagenome (GOLD analysis project Ga0315274, IMG submission 203700) | Sediment microbial communities from Yellowstone Lake, YNP, Wyoming, USA - YL17G02_20 | ecosystem: Environmental > Aquatic > Freshwater > Lake > Sediment | place: USA: Wyoming | collected...
TTGCAGGCGGCGACGTCGTGATCGGGCCATCGAGTGTCATCGAAGCCATTGCCCACGGCAAGCGCGCCGCCAAGGGCATCGACAATTACCTGAACAACCGTCCACTCGACACGGGCCTGTCCAAGCGCGTTGAACGTGAGAATCCTCTGTCCGAGGAAGACCTCAAGAAGCTCAGAAAGAAGCTGGAAGAGACGGAACGCGTCCCGCAGGCCGAGCGTCCGATTGCGCAACGCGTAAGAGACTTCTACGAAGTTGAACACACCTATACTGCCGAAGAGGCCCAGCGCGAAGCTCAACGGTGCCTCAACTGCGGTATCTGCTGCGAGTGTATGCGTTGTGTCGAAGCGTGCAAGGCGGGCGCCATCATGCACGATCAAGTGGCAAAGAGATTGGAGTTCGATGTAGGCGCGGTGGTGTTGACTCCCGGGTTTGACGCCTTCGACGGCGCCCAACGCGGCGAGTTCGGCTTCGGTTACGCGCCGAACGTCGTCACGAACGTCCAGTTCGAGCGGATTCTCTCGGCGTCCGGCCCTACCCAGGGCCATATCGTCCGCCCGTCAGACGGCAAAACGCCCAAGCGCCTCGCCTTCATCCAATGCGTCGGGTCGCGCGACGCCGGCTGCGCGAACGACTATTGCTCATCGGTGTGCTGCATGGCCGCAACCAAGGAAGCGATTCTCGCGAAAGAACACGAACCTGACCTGGACATCACCATTTTCTTCCTGGACCTCCGCGCATTCGGCAAGGATTTCGACCGCTACTACGAGCGTGCTAAGAACGAGAAGGGCATCCGTTACGTCCGGTCGTTCATCTCCCGCACGTTTGAGATGCCCGGCACGAAGAACCTTGCGCTCACTTACTTCGGCCCGGACCTTAAGCAAGTCGAAGAAGAGTTTGACATGGTCGTGTTGTCGGTCGGTCTTGAACCGAGCGCGGCCCTGCTCGGCCAAGTGGACAACATCGGAATCGCCCTGAACAAGTGGGGCTTTGCGGATACCGCCGAACTGCGGCCTTTGGATACGTCGCGGGCCGGCGTATTCGTCGGCGGCACATTCCAGGAACCTAAAGACATTCCCGACACCGTCATGCAGGCCAGCGCGGCCGCTGCGCGCGCTATGGCGCTCCTCGCGCCCGCCCGCGGCACGCTCGTCCGCACCAAACAGTATCCGCCGGAACGCGACGTCACCGACGAACCGCCGCGAATCGGCATCTTCGTCTGTCACTGCGGGAGCAACATTGCCTCCGTGGTCGACGTCGAGCGCGTCGTCGAGCGCGCGAAGACACTGCCGCACGTTGTCTATGCCGAGCACACGATTTACACGTGCGCCGACGACAGCCAGGTCCGGATAAAGGAACACATCCGTGAACACCGGCTCAACCGCGTGGTCGTGGCCTCATGCACCCCACGCACCCATGAACCCATTTTTCGGGATACGCTGCGCGACGCAGGTCTCAACCCGTACCTCCTCGAGATGGCTAACATACGCGAACAATGCTCCTGGGTCCATGCCGGCGATGGTGAAGCGGCCACGCAAAAAGCTTACGAGCTTGTGCGCATGATCGCTGCACGCGCATCCGAGTTGCTTCCGCTCAAAGACGAGACCGTCCCCGTCAACAACGCCGCGCTGATTGTCGGCGGCGGCATCGGCGGCATGACGGCCGCGCTGGCCCTTGCCGATCAGGGCTTCCCCGTTCACCTTGTCGAGAAGTCCGATGCCCTCGGAGGCACAACGCGCCGAATCCACCGCACGCTTGATGGAAGAAATGTTCAGGCATTTCTCGATGAGACAATCGAAAAGGTCATGTCAAATCCGCGCATCACCGTCCACCTGAACTCGAAAGCATCCCAAGTGGAAGGTCATATCGGCGCTTTCTCATCCACGATCACTTCAAACTCGGAATCCAAAATCCAAAATCCAAAATCCAAAATCAAGCATGGCGTGGTCGTTGTGGCTACGGGCGCTACTGAACACGTTCCGCATTCCTATGGTTACGGCAAGAACGGCAAGGTATTGACACAATTGGATCTGTCGGAACGGCTCGCACGCGGCGAGGTCAAATTGCCCGACTGGGCGACCGTCGTGATGATCCAGTGTGTCGAGCAGCGCAATGATGAGCGACCCTATTGCAGCCGCGTGTGTTGTACCACCGCCGTGAAAAACGCCCTGGAATTGCGTGAACGCTATCCGCGCGCCCGGATCATGGTCCTGTACCGCGACATGCGGACCTATGGATTCCGAGAGGCCGCATACCGCGAGGCACGAGAGAAGCGCATCCTGTTTATCCGTTACGAGCCGGAACGACCCCCCGAAATAGAGTCGAACGGCCGCCTCTGCGTCTACGAGCCGTCCTTGGGCAGGTCATTGGAGGTCGTTCCCGACATGCTCGTCTTGGCCGCGCCCATGGTCCCCCGTGCCGACCGCGCGGAGCTTTCCGAATTGCTCCGTGTGCCGCTCAATGCGGACGGATTCTTCCTCGAGGCCCACGTCAAACTTCGGCCCGTCGATTTCGCCAGCGAGGGACTCTTCCTGTGCGGTACGGCGCACGCCCCGAAAAGCGTCAGCGAAACGATCTCTCAGGCCAACGCCGTTGCCGGACGCGTGGCCTCGATCCTCTCACGCAAGACCATGCCGGTCAGCGGCCAGATCGCTTGGGTCGATCCTGACAAGTGCATCTCGTGTATGACCTGCGTCCACGTCTGCCCGTACAATGCCCCGACCGTGGGACATAACAACAAGGCGGAGATCCAAGGCGTCGTCTGCATGGGATGCGGCAGTTGCTCCGCCGAATGTCCGGCCAAGGCCATCGAATTGCGGCACTACCTCGACTCCCAGATCCTGCGCGCGCTCGACTTTCTTCTCACGGGGGATTCGACCGAGGAAACCGTCGAACTCGCTTATCCCGAGCAAGTTGGAGTGACGCCGCCGCGGTGGCACAAAGGATTAGACTAGATCATGAAAGACGAACCCGTAATTGTCGCGTTCTGTTGCCACTACTGCGCCTATGCCGCGGCGGATCTGGCAGGGACCATGCGGCTACAGTATCCCGGTTCCGTGCGCATATTGCGCCTGCCCTGCACGGGCAAGATTGAAGTCAATTACCTGCTTGCCGCTTTTGAACGCGGCGTCGATGGCGTGATAGTGGCCGGCTGCCTCGAAGGCGGGTGCCATTTCCAGGAAGGCAACCTCCGAGCGCGACGCCGCGTCGAACGCGCCAAGCAGATTCTCGAAGAGATTGGCCTCGAACCCGAGCGCCTCGAAATGTTCAACCTCTCTTCCGCCGAGGGAACGCGCTTCGCGGAAATCGTCACGGAAATGAACGGGCGAGTCGCGCGATTGGGACCAAGTCCTCTTCGGCGCAGCGCGGAACACGTTGAGCATGCAATCGATGGACTTCGGAAGGAAGCTGAACAAGCTATCGCAGGTTCAAAATGATTTCGGACCTACATGGAGAAAGACGATGATAGTTGCTGATCGAAAGAAGGTGCCGGAAATCCGGGACATGATTAAGAAGCACGAGCGCGTGCTCCTCGTCGGGTGCGGCACTTGCGTGACCGTATGTTTGGCCGGAGGCGAGCGCGAGACGGGCATACTCGGTTCCGCGCTGCGCATGTCCCTCAAGCTGATCGGACGCGGCAACGTCACCGTTGACGAGTGCACCATCGAGCGACAGTGCGAGGATGCCTTCATTGACGTCCTTGCGCCGCGCGTGGGCAATTATGATGCCGTGTGCTCGCTCGGTTGCGGCGCCGGTGTCCAGGCCCTCGCCGAACGGTTTCCGAACACCCCGGTCTACCCTGGCCTCAACACGCAATTCATCGGGATACTCGAATCGCAAGGGGTCTGGGCAGAGAAATGCGCCGGATGCGGCGCGTGCCGCCTGGGTGAATTCGCCGGCATATGCCCGCTCACGCGATGCGCCAAACGCCTTCTCAACGGCCCTTGCGCCGGCTCCCGCGAAGGCAAATGCGAAGTCCGCGACGACCTCGACTGTGCTTGGCAGCTCATCTATGATCGCGCCCGCGCACTCGGGATCCTCGACACCCTGGAAGCGGCCGCGGCGCCTCAGGACTGGTCCACCAGTCTCGATGGCGGCCCCCGAAAAGTCATCCGCGAAGATCAATGCATTGCGGGTCTCGGCCCGAAAGCTTAGGCCGAGTTCCGTGTCACGCTAAGCTGCATCCGCAGAGTCTTTGATACGCCCCGGAAGTCACGGCTGCACGCGACGCTTCCCCGCTCGCCGGACATAAAGCGCGCCGGTCAGGATTGCGATTCCTGCGAACGCAAACACTCCGATGCGCGATATCGCCGGCAGGCTGCCCATGGGGAAAACACTCACGTAGACGTGGGCGGTCTCGTGCACGGCCTTCTTGGGGTCGGTGACTTGGCACCAGTACCACCCTTCGTTGCCAAACTCCAGCGACGCGATTTCCAACACATCCCCGGTTTCATCTGGAAGTTCCGCGTCATCCTTGAACCATGCATACGTAACGCCCTCGACAGCGCCCGGAAACACCACGGTCAGCCTAAGCGGGCTTTGCTCTTCCTTCCATCCGGCGCCCGTGATGTACGGTTCGCCCTCGCTCTGGCCCGGCGCCACGTAATGAAACACGTCACTCGTCGCGGCGTATAGATTCGTACCCGTGCGCTGTTTGAACGTCAACGTGACATCAAGCCCGTCAATGTCCACAACAAGGTAGCCATAGTTCTTGAAGTGGGTAACAGCCTGAACGAGTGGATCGGGATAGCTGCCGGACCAATCGTACAGAGGCGCTCCCGCGCTGCCGACAATGTACTGCTGAATCGGCTCGCCATTGTCCGGCGGAATGGATGCATGATTGAAGAAGTGGTCGTGGCCCGTAAAGTAAACCCTTGCCCCTGCATCCGCCAGACTATTCCAGAACGCATCGCGCGCCGACGGGTACTCCGCAAGGCAACTCGCGTGGTATACCGCGTATGCCGGATAGTGACCGAAGACGAACACATGGGGGACGGTGGATTTACGGAGTTCCTCATCAAGCCACGTCTGGTTGACCCGTTGAGAAAGAACGACTTGGTCCAAGCCGATAAACAACGCGTTGTTGTGGACGAACGAGTACGTCAGGTTTTCCTCTCCCGGCGGACCGTTTCCCGGTAACGCATGCGCCCCAGAGAAGACCGTATTCCACGCGGGAACACTTGAATCGTGGTTCCCACGAATCGGGTAAACGGGGATACCCGCCGCAGCCAAGGGATCCATGAAAACTTCAACCCAATGCTGCAGTTCGGTCTGCGTGCCACCGCTTACCAAATCGCCCGTGAAGACGACTAAGGCCGGGTCCTCCGCGATGATGGCAGCAGCGAGTTCCTGCAGGATCGTCCCGTTGATCCCGTTATCGCTGCCCCGGCTGTCACCCACCGCAACAAACCGCGTCGTTTGCGCGAACCCGATCGTCGAGACAAGAACACAAAGGACACCTATCGAACACAGCGTTTTCTTCTGCATGCCACTCTCCTCAAGAAATGCCGCCCATCAGCCACCCGAATCTTAACACGCAATCACCATATCCGCAAACGGGCCTCCCCAATGCGCCTCTTGCACACAAAAACGCGAATCGGTTTCGAGTGGATTCTTATTTGACGCAACGGGGTAGGCTCGGGGGGCTTCAGTCCCAGGTGTCCTTGAACCAGCTTATCACGAGGTCATCGACGCCCAGTGCGCGCACGGACCCTTCGCAGGAGAGCGCGAGCCGCACAGATACGGCCCCGGGGGGAATCTCTACCCGCTTGAGGAAGTACTGCCACGATGCCGCCTCCGCTCTCGACATCGAGCCGACTTCCGGTTTTCCGACGGCGTCGCCTCGATTATTGAGCCAAATGAGGCCGACCGCTGCACGTCCGGTTGTTTTGTCGGCAGGGCTCGTCGCCGGAGGTCCCACCTTCAGAAACCCTGAGACCTCGATGTGAGTGAGACCTTCCTCGGGGGGATCGCCCAAGGAGACGGCTTTCTTCGACATGAGCACCGTCAGGGACTTTGGGTCCTCCGGTTCCGGCACTTGAACGCGCAGCGAGGATAGTCCTTCGATACTGTCGTCATGATTCCAATTCATCGCGACGCCCGGTCGGCTTGCTCCGAAGATATCGGCGGGGGCAGTCTCCCGTTGATCCAGGATATCCTCGGACGCAAGGGTCTCGATAAGCCAACTGCGGGAAGGGTATAGGTTCAGCAGCCTCGGTCCCACTTGGTAAAGGAACTTCATCTGACCGCCGTGGTAGCGTTGCTGCCAACGCAGTTCGCCGATCCCGGCGTTCACACTGAGCGCTGAGAAGTGGAATCTCAACCGTGCCGTGAGCGCGCTCTCCTTTGGGTGCGGCCGCCACTCAGGGTATGCCACTTGTTTAAGAACGTCCTGTGTGATCGGCACAAAGAGCGTCGCCACGCGACCGGGCGGTATCTCTTGCTCGATGCTCTGCCCGCCGATCGGGCCGAACCGGACGGTCGTGGACTCGGCTTGGGGTATCGGCAAGAGCTTTACAATGACTTCTCCCGGTTGTGCGTTGCGCACCATTATCTGCACAACGTTGTTGCGGAGCAGGTTCTGATTGTCCGCATAGTCGACGACAGTATTTCGGGGCAGTCTCCATCCGACATGGAACAGCAGCTCGGGATACAGCGGTACGCCGCACTGCTCTGCCGGGACCATGCTCGGGAACGGTTTCGCGTAAACCCACTCGGGGGTGCGAATGCTGTGTGTCGCATCGATCAGCAGCCCGCCTCCGAGAAAGGCCGCCACGGCCATTAATGCCCAGTCCAGCCGGGTCGATTTCCACGTTCCGCCGAGGAAGAAAAATAAGGGAAACGCCAGTGTAGCGTATCGAATCCCGTCGCCCGTGGAGATCAGGTTTACGGGGACAAGGCACATTACGGAAATCAAGAGGGCTGCTGCCAAGGAACAGGCGGCCATCCAACGCGGGTAACGGTTGCGGTAAGTGCACCACAAAATAGCGGGATAAAACCACAAGGCGCCCGTTCCCGGGCCCAGCCAGAAAGCCCACAGCCGCAAGAGCGTCATCTGACGGAATAGGGAGGCCGCCTCGCCTGGAATGGCTTTAGGGGCTTGGCCTGCCAAGTGGAAGGGCCCCAAGCGTCCAAGCTGGAGGGCGTCGTACAGCAAATGAGGCGCGATCGCGATCGTGTACAAGACCCCCATCAGAAGAACCGTTTTTACGGAACGATGCTGGACGAAATGCCAGAGAGCCAGCAGGAAAAAGACGGTCACAAGAGGCGGTTTGACGGCCGTTGCGATGGCAAGCAGGAACACGGCCCGGTACATCTTGAAACGGAGTCCATAGTAGAGCGCCCCGAACAGACAGAGCATGAGCAGCATCTCGGAGTTGACCCAGAAGATATAGGAGGGTACGCCGCTGAGGAAAAGACATGCGGACGCGAGCCCCAGCGCGGCCGGCAGTCCGTTTGAATCGCGGAAGTGGCGGTAGAGAAACCATAACATACCGACAAAGCACAGCGCATTCAGGATCAGGAATCCCTTTGCATTGAAGAGAAGGACGAACGGCAAGGCGATGAAGGCCATGTAAACCGTGTGCGATCCCCACACGCGCTTGCCGCTCCACGGGTTAATTTTTGTATTCTGCCCCTGGGGCAAATCCACGAGGAAGGTTTCCGGCGAAACGAGTCGGGCAGCCGCGCGGATGTCCTCCTGCTCGAAGCTCAGGTTGTGTGTTGCTATGAGGCTTGTCACGGTGCACAGGTATTCGTGGCCGTCGCAAGGCAGTTGCACTGGGATTGCGACGATGATCCCGAGGAGCGCCAAAAAAACGAACAGGAGCACGGTAAGAATTGTGCGATCAGTCAGCACACGAAGGGTCTCGGACTCTCCAGGCGGCATAATAAGACCTTTTCAACTACGCATTCCCAGCCGAAAGGCCGCACGAGCACAAGCGGTTGCCGTTACTTTCGGCGCATGAGGTACAAAGTGCGCTCTGAATCCTCAATGCGGCCGGATTCCTCGATTACGAAGTAAACGGAGAACTCTCTCTCAAAATGCTCCTGATTGTAGTCGAAGAAGATGTCCTTGCGCGACGCCAGGAGACGGCGGACTTGAGAGTCGCTCTTGGGCACGAACTCGATGATGAGCCAACACGCCGTTGTGCGGGCGAAGAACGCCGCAAGCTTCCGTAAGGGCACATTGTTGCCGATGGCAAGGTGGTGGACGAGCGCGAGCGCCATCACAAGGGCCGGGGAGTCCCGTTCAAGCAATGAAACCCGTTCGTTGTTTTCCCACCCGATGGACGGGCTTGGATTCGTCAGGTCGACCACAAGCGGCAACAGGTTCGAGCGCTTTTCCTTGACACATTCGCGGTAGTTCTTCTCGACGGCGGCGGGATCCGCGTCGAAGGAAATCGTGAGCGCGCCTTGTTCGCTCGCAATGCGGCTGAACACGCCCGTGTTGGCCCCCAGGTCCGACACTGAAGCAGGCTTTGCCCGCGCGAGAAACTCTGACACGAGGTGCTTCTTGCACTCCATGGCTTGTGCGGAATAGTTCGTGTCGTCATAGTAGCCGGCCCACTCGGTTCCTTTGGGTCGCCACTCGAGTTTCGAGATGGCGGTGCGAAGGCTGTCGATAATCCCGCGCAGGGCGTGCAGCTTCAGTCTGCGCGAGGCCAAACGCTTGACCTCGTTCCCAGGTTCAACTTGGGAACGAGACAGACGAGACAGTCGCGAGACGGCGCGCGCATCGTCCGCATGCGCCAGTTGGCTCTTTGCGTGCATGTGGATATGCACCAGGAGACCGAATTGCAGCCGCGACCGCCAAGGAAGCAATGCTCGCGCCATATCGAGCGGAACCCCGTCCATGAACACGCGAGACAACTGACCGAGGCGAACGTCGCGCTTGGCCATGATGGCCAGCGGGGCGAGGAAGTGCTGGCAGAACTGCCGGTACGCCACCCAGGGATCTCCCTCGCGGTACACGTCGAAGGACAGGCTGTCGATGAGCACCGGCTTGGCATTCCGGAACTGGATGTTGTATGCGCTGGCATCCTTCAGGGTCATGCCGTGGTCGAGGGCCTTTGACTGGATGTCGAGCGTCGCCAGCGCCGCGTTTTTAAGCTCGCTGAAACACCATTCGTACGGGTAAGAAATGAAGGGGATGCGTTGCGGCTTCACGACCTTGTAGGCCACGTCCGCGAGCGCGGGCGGGACGGATACTTCCTCGTGCGGTACAAGCAACCCTGCCGACACGAGGGCATCATAAAGGCCCGATGTGACTAGGCGGTCGAAACATTCGCGGTATGAAACGTTTATCTGCCGATAGAGCTGACCGCCGCGGGTGAAGATGAACCCGCTTGGGTCGCGGAAAGACGATTCGATAGCGCCGTCACTGTCCACTCCCGAGGTCCTTCTTGTTTCCTCGAAAGACCCGCGCGAGGAGTAGCTTGAATCTCATCCACCACAGCTTGGTGGTCAAAAGAAGGCCAAGAAAAGCGCCTATGAGAAGCTGAATGATAAGACTGCCCGTTCCCGGATCAAGATAGGCAAAAGCGTTGGGCGCGGCGAGAATACTCAACAGTGAAACGGCGATCACTGCCGTGGCCCGGTTTCTCCGAAACCGGCCCCCGCGACGGCCCGTGCGATTGCCTGGTGGGTTCCGCTCCGCTCCACCCACCCTACCGCTACCGCTCTGGACAATCATTCTGCGCTCTCTGCGATGTCTTAAGTAAAGCCGCTTTGTGAAACAGGCCAAGATACGACGCCTCGGAATATATCCCAACCAGATAAGGCGTTCAAAGAAACGGATCTCAGGGGGAAAGTTGAGATGTCGGCGATTCGTGATATAAACTTTATGAACGTGCAGAAAGTTTAGGTCACTCCTTCGACCGCGCGAGTTTCGTGCTCACGTGCGTGCTGAACCAAGGCGGGCGCGGCATGCGCAGCACGTTCATGTAAAAGCCAGCCCAAAAACGGCCGTGCAGGCGAGCTACTCCGATGGGTTACTAAGGAGACATGATCTCTGCGCATTTTCACGCGACTATCCTGCGGAATAGAACCGGCCGCCAGAAATGTATGGAAAAGGGGATTCTGTAAGTAACGGTTTCCCGAAGGGTTGACTGAAAGGAAATCCAGGCATGCGTTTGCCGTACAATCGCGGGGGCCTTCGCTGGTACCTCATGGTTCTTGGCCTGCTGGCCGGAAGAGCGACGATACCGTCGATCTTGTGTGGAGTGCCTCTGCTCTTGGCGGGGATCGCGATGCACCTATGGGCCAAGGGTAGCCTGCATCAAGATCAAGAAGTCACGATGTGTGGGCCGTATCGATTTGTGCGGCATCCTTTTTACGTCGGCAATGCCTTGATCGACTGCGCAATCGTGATAATGTCGGGCTGGATACTGTTGATGTGCGTGTTTCCGCTGTGGTGGATCGCCGTGTATCTTCGAGCAATGCGGCGTGAAGAAGCCGACATGACGCGTTATTTCGGCGAGGCATATGCAGCGTATGCGCGACGGATTCCCTTGCTTTTCCCGGTTCGGCGTCCGCTTCCGGCGGCGGCCGGGTTCTCCTGGCGGAATCCCAACATCCTGGAAACGGAAGTCCCGCGCGCGTGCCGCTTTCTCTCGTATCCGTTCCTCTTTGTGATTTCCCACGAGGTCTGGACGAATTGGGCCTTTCTCGTCTTGTTTCCAAGTTCAACTTGGGAACAAGATATACAAAACATGACCCCGCTGGCCTTTTACTCCTTGCTGTTCATCCTGTTGTTGAACGGATTGGCATGGCAGGTGAAACGGGCGGTTACGTACTCCGACATACTCCATTCAGAACGCTTCTCAAAGACTTATGCCCGGGTTGGCTTTCTTGTTGTTTTCGCCGTTGCGGGATCATTGCTCACGTGCTTTGCGTTAGAGGTGGACCGGGTCGTCATTCCTCTCGGGGCGCTCCTCATCGCCCTGTCGCTTTTCGTCCACTTCCGAAAGCCGCACGAGGCCGTGTTCGCGGGGCTTCTTCTCCTGATCGGAGCGAGTCTCGTATGGGAGATTCCCTGGCTGTCCTTCGTTCCTATCATCCTTTGCGCGGGCGATCTGCTCGTTCCGAGGCTCTCTCCCATGGTCTCGCCGGATTCCAACCGTAGGCCGGCCTTGCCCTTGATCCCGTATGGCTCGACAGGGTTTCTGGTCTGTCTGACCCTCTTCATCTTTGCCGCTGTTGCGAAGGAGCTTATCTCGGATTCTCTCTGAAGGGAGGATGCGGCATTCCTTGTCAGACTCGCCAATGCGGTGCTATACTGGCGCCGGCGAATAGACCGGTTGTTGAGGGGTTTCCGTGTCGGTGACGAGGTTTCATTTTTTGTCCGTTGTGATCCCTGTCTATAACGAGGAAGCCTCGCTTCGCGCTTTGCATTCCGAGATCTCCGGGACGCTACGGAAGATGACCGGGGCGAAGTATGAGATCATCCTGGTCGACGACGGAAGCAAAGACGGATCGTATGACGTGCTGCGCGCATTGTATGGCGAAGACCCGGACCACGTGCGCGTGATACGTCTTCGACGGAACTTCGGGCAAACGGCGGCCCTTGCGGCGGGTTTTGACGCAGCCCAAGGCGATATCGTCATCCCTATCGACGCGGACCTGCAAAACGACCCGCAAGATATCCCGCGTCTCATTGACAAGATTGATGAGGGCTACGACGTTGTGAGCGGTTGGCGGGCGAAGCGGCACGACAAGTTTTGGTCGCGGCGCCTGCCGTCGATGTTGGCCAACGGCCTTATCTCTGCGATCACGGGGGTCCGTCTGCATGATTATGGCTGCACGCTCAAGGCCTACCACCGCGACGTGCTGCGACATATGAACCTTTACGGCGAGCAGCACCGGTTTCTGCCTGCGCTGGCGCAGTGGGCGGGCGCGCGCGTGACCGAGATCTCCGTTAACCATCGGGCACGGAAATTCGGACGGTCGAAGTACGGCACAGGCCGCACGTTGCGCGTTGTGCTCGATCTAATCACGGTCAAATTCCTGTTGTCGTACTCTACCAAGCCAATGCAGATCTTCGGCAAGTGGGGCTTTGTGTCAATGGGCATTGGATTGTTGGCCGGGTTGATTACGGCCGCCGAGAAGATCCTGTACAACCAGAGTGTCAACCGCAACGGGTGGATGTTTGTCTGCATATTCTTCTCGCTGGGCGGACTCCAGTTGATCGGCATGGGATTGCTCAGCGAGATCGGCGTCCGCACCTACTATGAAGGCCAGAACAAGCCCGTATACACCGTGCGTGAACGGCTCGGGGGAGACCAGGACGAGGATTGAAGATCCTGTTGCTCAACTATGAGTGTCCGCCGCTGGGAGGCGGGGGCGGCGTGGCGGCCTTGACCCTGGCGCGGGCGCTGGTGCGGCTGGGGCTCGAGGTTGACTACGTGACTTCGCATTATGGGGCGTTGCCGCGCGAGCAAACCGATGAGGGCGTGCGGATCTTTCGCGAGCCCGTATGGGGACGTAAGAATATCGAGACGGCCTCCATCGTCTCGATGCTCTCGTTTCCGAAGGCAGCCGTCGCACGTGGGCTGCGCCTGGCGCGGCAACAGCGATATGATCTGGTTCATACGCATTTTGCGATTCCAACGGGCCCGGCGGGATACCTGCTCTCGAGGCGGCTTCGATTGCCCAACGTGCTGACGGTGTACGGAGGCGACATTTATGACCCGACCAAGCGGTATTCGCCGCACCGCAACCCAGTGTTGAGGTTCGCCGTCACGCGGATACTGAACCAGGCGGATATCGTGATCCCGGAGTCGACGGACCTCTGCGAACGCACGGCGGCCATCTACCGCACTCGAACGCCGATCCAGCGCATACCGCTGGGATTCGCGCCGCCGATATTTCCGGCGGCGACCCGTGCTGAACTCGGGCTCCGCGAGGGCCGTCTTTATGCGTTGGCCATCGGCCGGATCGTGCGGCGAAAGGCATATCATGATCTCGTTCGGGCCTTGAAGATCTCCGGCATCGAGGACCTCGATCTGCTGATTGTCGGGGATGGGCCTGAGGAAGCGCGCCTTCGCAAGCTAACGACTGAATTGGGGCTCACCGATCGGGTGCATTTCCTGGGACACGTCGATGACACCGTCAAGTTCCAGTACCTGAGGGTCGCGGACATGTTCGCGCTCGCCAGTGTGCACGAAGGTTTTGGCATTGTGTTCCTGGAGGCGATGTATTGCGGATTGCCTATCGTGACGACGAACGTGGGCGGCCAAACGGATTTCCTTCATGAAGGACGGAATGCGTTGCTCGTGGAACCGGGGCATCCGGAACGCTTCGGCGCGGCACTGGCAAGACTGGCGGACGACACGGCGCTTCGCCGGCGGATGAGCGATTCGAATCGTGACGATGTGAAGGCGTTCTTTGCCGACAACATCGCGCGCCAGTACATCCAGGTTTTTGAATCGATCATGCAGCGCAAACGGTAAAGGGGTTTATCTTCGGCATGCTACAGGAAGCACTTTTCGGAAGACGGCATGAACAGTGAACGCGGCGATATGATGGGGGCGCGCCTGCGCCAATCGCACGGAGTGGATCCGGCCGCCTACGAACGCGATCTCAAACGAAACGGAGATTTCTTCCGCGGGAACTATCTGCGGCACATGCCGGCGGACAAGGCCGCCCCGATTCTCGAGATCGGGTGCGGACTGGGACAGTTCCTGGCGTTTTGTCGAGCGCACAAGTACACGGACGTTACGGGTATCGACCTGAGTTCCGACAATATCGCGTTCTGCCTCGAGCGCGGGCTGCACGTCCAATTGGCGGACGGCCTTGAATTCCTAACCGCCACGGAGCGTTTCTTCGGCATGATCGTGATGAACGACGTAATCGAGCACGTGCCGAAGCCGCAGATCATTCCGTTCCTGCAACGGGTTCACGATCGACTCTTGCCGGGCGGGGCCCTGATTCTAAAGACCATTAACGCGGCCAATCCGATCCTGGGCGCGCATGGGCGTTACGCCGACTTCACGCACGAAACGGGCTGGACCGAGGAAAGTATGCGGCAGGTGCTGGAACAGGTGGGGTTTGACCCGGTGGACATTCTGCCCAGTAACCTGTATGTGTTCCACGGGAACCCCCTGAACCTCGCCGCGCTCGGCATGGCAAAGCTTCTCGAATGGCTGTTCCTGTTTTATTTCCGCCTCCACGGACGCAACACCACCCATGTTTTTACGAAGAACCTTATCGCCGTAGCGCGAAAGTCAGCGTGAGGAGGGAGGGCGCGGTTCCGGCCGCCCATGAGAAAGACGGCGTTCCTGATACTGAAGCTTGGCTTAGGCGCTGCCATCTTCGCGTTCATCTTCAGCAAGATCCCGCTTCTTGACTCGGTGAAGTTGTTGCGCGGGGTTTCCGGGAGCTTTCTCGCTGCCGCGTTCCTGTGTCTGTTCATGGCAAACGCTCTCCAGGTATTGCGCTGGCAGGTGGTGCTGGAAGTGTCGGGGTCCTCGTTTTCGTTCCTGCGCCTGACAGCCGTGAATCTCGTGGGCATCTTTTTCAGCAATTTTCTGCCGGGTTCCGTGGGCGGCGATGTATTCAAGGTTTTCTATATCGTAGACCCGCGGCAGTCGGGCCAGATCATGTCCGCCACGATCCTGTCCCGGATCGTCGGCATGATTGCCGTTTGCATGCTCGGTCTCGCCGTGATGCCGTTCGCGTCCGAGGCGTTCACCGGGCAACCGTGGTGGATACCGTGCGGCATTGCACTGTCGGCGGCCGCTGTGGCCTCCGGGGCGATCCTGCTTCCGGCGGTACAACGGCTGCTCACGATTGCGCTTGTCGCGCTGCGCGTACCGGACAAGCATGTTGCAGTACTGACGTCCCTGCTCAACCCGGTGCGGCTTTGGCTCCGCAGCGCCCGCACCGTGGCCGCCACGTTTGTACTGGCGCTCCTGTACCAGATTGTGGGACCTGTTTCGGTGTTGTATCTTTGCGCGCGTTCCTTGGGCTTGGCGCTGCCGATACCGAGCGTTGTAATGATCGCCGTGCTTGCCAACGTAGCGTTCGCCCTCCCGATCTCGCTCAACGGCCTAGGTGTTGCCGAGGGCGTGTATGTGTACTTGTTCATGCTCCTGGGGGCGCCCGGCGAGGAGGCACTGCTGCTCGCGCTATTGTTTCGCGTAGTCTGCGTTACACAGGCGCTGGCCGGGGGCGTGGTCTACTTCTTCCTGAGACGGAGACCGCATGCCCCGTTGCCGGACGTGCCGGTTTGAAGAGGCTCGATTGCTGGACGAACAGCTTTGCGCATATTACAGATCCGAGGCGGGTTCTCTACCCGGAAGTGGTAACCATTGACTCACGGGTGCAATTGACGATTTAGACGAACGGCAAGATCGAGCGGTGGCACAAGTCCCTCAAGACCGAATGCATTCGACCGCAAATGCCGCTGTCGCTCGACGTATCGTGGGCCAATTCGTGGCGCGCTACAACGAGGTCCGACTGCACAGCGCCATCGGATTTGTGACGCCCAAAGACAAACTCGAAGGCCGCGACCAACCATAGTCGCTTAGAAAACTCGGCGGTTGTCCAATTCCCGCTAAACCCGGACACGGCTATTCATGTTCCCCCCTTGGAGGGCCATGGCATGTTCCCCCTTTGAAGGGCCTGCCATGGCATGTTCCCCCTTTGAAGGGGGTTAGGGGGATGTTGAGCCTGCGGTATAGATTTCTCCCGTGCTAGAAGAACATCCCCCTAACCCCCTTCAAAGGGGGAACTGACGCAAGTGGACTCCAAAGGCCTCGAAGGCCGCGACGCCGAGATTTTCGCGGCGCGCGACCGCAAACTCGAAGCGGCCCGCGCCAAACGAAAAGTGCGTCGCCAAGCCGCCCGAAAGCTTGCCCGCCTCTGATGGGCTTGCCCGCCTAGGCGGAAAGGCGTTCGAACAAATCCCTTGTGTATTACAGCAAGCTATGGCAAACTAACCCCACCGGGCGAAACGGAGGCCGGCAATCCTGGCGAGGACCCATTGCGCCGACAGGCACTTTCCGAAGTGCCGAAACGCGGGCCAAGGCTCGCCCGCCTGTGGCGGGGATACCAGACGATGGGTAAAGGTCGGCCGTGACAGGCAATTGGCATCACGCCCCTCCTCAAAAACTCTTATCGGATGATAGACCTGCCATACCTCAAAGACGTACAATTGAACGAATGGCTACGACCAACCGTAGTCGCTTGATAAATCCGGCGATTGTCCAATCCCCGCTGAACCGGGACAAGGCGGAGACCGCGACGATAAGGAACGCATTTAGCAAGACGCAAATCGACCGGCTCGGTGACCGACTAAGGGGAGGTTCCCACACCGAGAGCGATCTTCGATTGCTCGACGACTACCGACGGTCGTTTGGCGAGGCGTACGAGGCAGTGCTCCGAACGATCCGTCAGCACGGTAAGCTCCCGACGGGAAGACTGAGCAAGTCCACGTTCTCGATAGTGGAGAAACTCCGTCGCGAGAGCATCCGACTGAGCCAAATGCAGGATATCGCGGGGTGCAGGGTAGTCGTAGCGAGTGTTGTGGAACAAGAGCAATTCATTGCGTCTTTAAGAACCGTCTTCCCTGGAGCGTCCGTAATAGACCGCCGCGACAAGCCCAGCTACGGCTACCGAGCGGTCCACATCATCGCCGAGATATCCGGAAAGCCGGTCGAGATCCAGGTTCGGACTGCGTTGCAACACCTGTGGGCGGAGGTCTCGGAAAAATTCTCCGATGTACTAGACCCAGCGATAAAGTACGGTGGAGGCTCCGACGAGTGGCGAAGCCTCCTCACAAGCAGTTCCAAAGCGGTGGCGTCTTACGAGAGGTTAGAGAACACCTATTCCAAAGCCGCGGCGGCTCACGAGAAGCTAAAGAAAGCCACCGCGGAACTGCTTGAGCACCACGCACCGGACCACGAGGTACAAGAAATGCGAAGAAAGCTGGAAGACTCGACATGCAGTACAGAAGAACTGCGGGGAGAGATGGTAGGCCTGTGGAATGTGAACGCCGACCTTTTGAACGCGGAGATCTCTCTGCTAGACGAGATACGACCAAAGGGGCAGAACCAATGATTTTCCTAATCGAGTACAACCGGAGTGAAGGCCAAATCGTTACCTTTCGCGAGTTCGACGATTCGCAACGGCAGGAGGCCGAGAACTCGCGGCTGGAGATCGAGTTGGATCTCAACCGCAAAGGGGTAGATCACGAAGTGGTCCTGCTGGAGGCGGCGAGTAAAGACGCGTTGCATCGGACGCACCGGCGCTACTTTGAAGACCTCTCCCAGATTCTGAAATCCGCTGGCCGTCAAAACAAACAGGCAGACCGCGGGAAATAAAGGGACAGACTGGAATGGGACTAAGTTAAGCGCAACCACTTGGTCCAAAAGGAGGAGGGTGAATTCCGAATAGCGGGGCCAGTTAGCGTTTATTTGATCGGGACGGGTCAGGCTCATCAGACAATGGGTAAAGGTCCGGCGTGACAGGCAATTGGTGTCACGCCCCTCCTCAAAAACCGTCATCGGATGATAGACCTACTATGCCTCTAGAAACGCACCATTGAACAAGTGGTTACGACCAACCGTAGCCGTTTGATGAATTGGCGGTTGTCCAGCTCCCGCTAAACGGGGACACATGGATAATATCGATGACTTGCCACTCTTTCGGGAAAGGAGATCCTAATCCCGCATTATTTATGCACGGAGATCTGAATCGTGATGAGAGTAACCGAAGTCACAAAACAAGCGATAGTGGACAGGATTCTCCTTGCCGCGAGGCCATTCCATGGTGCCATGGACCTCGTCGGGTTCTTGAGCCGCATCTGGGACCTGTCATCCATGCCATCCACAGATCCTCGTTTTGTGGACGCAGCAGGTGATATATGGCAGCACATGGTGAACAAAAGCGACTGGACAGATGGTGAATTGCTCTGCAGTCACCTTGGCCTTCTTGGAGCCGATGACGGCGTTTTCCTTAAGTTCCTTGAAACATGCCTTCATCCACTCGCAGTTCGGAACGAAGAGGAGGCTGCGCGTCTGGCTAATGAGTTCAATGAGTCCCTCAAGCACGACGGATATCGTCTTGAGGTGACTTCTTCCATCTCGGGCAGATCCGTCTATTCTGTGGTCGATGTACACGAGTCGGGAGGCGAACCCGAATACCGTGACGTCTATGAAATTGTCCTGTCGTTTGCTGGGGAGGACAGGGATTACGTCGAGCGGGTGGCGGCATTTCTCAGAGAGCAAGACGTCCGATGCTTTTACGACAAGTATGAGGAAACAACGCTGTGGGGAAAGGACCTGGCGGAGCACTTGGACAAGGTCTACCGGTCAGCTCGGTTCTGTGTGATGTTTATTTCGAGTCATTACGGCACAAAGGTATGGCCCAATCATGAGCGTCGTAGCGCACTGGCACGCGCCGTCGAGGAAAAGGGCGAGTATATCCTCCCTGCGCGCTTTGACGAAACCATAGTGCCCGGGATTCGGCATACGCTAGGTTACGTAGACCTTCGATCAAAGTCACCCGAGGAACTCGGAGGGATGATCCTTCAGAAGCTGGGGCGTAAGCCCTCTGGACTGACATATTAATCAGGAATAGCCACCCCTTTTTTGGATAGCAGGGGGCAGTAAGTGTACATTTGATTGGAGGCGGGTGTCGCGATCACTCATCGATTGGATGTAACCATTGAGTCACGGGTGCATTGACAACCGCGGCCTTCATCTACTGGTCTTTTCGGTCTCTTCAGTCCTTTTGGCCCCTGGATGCAGCTTCAGCGCACCCGTATCCCTCCATGACTGAATCTTTGCCGTCGGGTTTTTGTGCAGAGCCGTCGGTTCTCAGAGCAGATCGAGAAACTCATCGGCGGTGAGACCCGCATGGCCGATCAACGCGCGGAGCGTTCCAACGGAAAGCTCCTTGTGCTGTGGGATTGAGAGATTGACGCGCACCCCCGCTTTTGTCATGACGAGATGACTTCCGACTTGGCCAGCCGCGATCCATCCGGCGCGTTGAAACGCCTGCACTGCTTCTTTACCGGATATATTGGCCAGGCGGCCCATGTCACTAAACGGCCACGACCATGGGCGGCTCACTGGAACTTTCTGAAAGGACGGCTGCGGCTTTCTGATCTTCCGCCCAGAGCCAAGCCGTGATCGCTTCGCGGATGTTGGCCAATGCTTCTTCCTCATTGCGGCCCTGCGAAACGCAACCGGGCAGCGCCGGGCATTCGACTACGAGCCATCCGTCTTCCGCTCGTTCCACCTTCACGTGAAAAATCATGGGTCAGATTCCTTGTTCGTAACCCTTCTGCGGACATTATAGCATTCGCGAGAACACGGCGCATACAAGTGTTCCGCCAAGGCGGTCAAGAGCTATGCTCTCATCCAGTTGGCGGCGGCCGTGCCGGTTGCGGATTTCGGATTGCGGGTGTCAAGATCATTCTTCGACTGGATGTAACCATTGAGTCACGAGTGCATTGATACCCGCGGCCTTCATCTACAGGTCTTGTCGGTCCCTTCAGTCCTTTTGGCCCCTGCACGCAGGTTCAGCGCACCTGTCTCACTTGCAGTTAGAATACGCCTTCCCCGGAAGTGTGCCCAAGTGTTTGACCACTGGCGAAAGGGGGAACTATAATTCAACCGGAATTCGGCAGTTGAGCGGTAACGCAACTCATGAAAGACAAGGGGTTGCAACCCCTTGTCTAACCGCTTACTCGTCACCTAAAGGGTGAACGGTCTGCTCGACGTAAGACTTACAGGCACGTTGTGTTGTCGTCGTAATAAGAATCGAACTGCCGAATTTAGGTTCACTGTTTTCCCAGGAAGAGATGCTGCATATTTCCTGTAGAATCACCGGGCACAAAGGGATGTAGCAAACGCTGCTAGGTGCGGCCGGCGCGTTGGAGAGGAAAGGTTGTATGATCCGTGTAGGTCTGGTCGGCGCAATCGGATACGGCGGGCGAGAGTTGATCCGCCTGATAAGCATGCATCCGGAGGCCGAGTTGGTGGCGGCGGCGGAACTGGAAGGAGGGAAGCGTCTGGATGAACTCCTGCCGGCGTTCAGCAAGATCGCCGACGTGGTCGTCGAGACGTTCGACCCGGCCGCGCTAGCCGGAAAGTGCGACGTGGTCTTCATTGCAGTTCCAGGCACGAAGTCAATGGCACTGGGTGCGGCGCTGCGTAAGGCGGGCGCGCGTACGGTGGACATGGGTCCGGATTTCCGGATAAAAGATACTGCGCTGTTCACCGAATACTACAAAGTGGAGCATGTGGCGCCGCATCTCCTGCCGGAAGCCGTCTACGGTCTTGTGCCGTACTACCGCGACCAGATCCGGGACGCGCAGTTGGTGGCCGCGCCGGGGTGCTATGCCGCGAGCGCGATCCTCTCGCTGCGACCGTTGACGGGCGCCCCGATTGCGGACGTGCCAATCGTCGTCGACGCGATTTCGGGATTGAGCGGCGCGGGGCGCGCGCCCTCCGAGGCGTTTCATTTCCCGGAGATGAACGAGAACGTGAAGGCGTATCGCGTCGGGACGCATCAGCACACGCCCGAGATCGAACAGGAACTCGGGTTCAAATCCACGGTGCAGTTTACCCCGCACGTCGGCCCCTACACGCGCGGCATTTTGAGCACGATCACGGTGCACGTGAAAGAGCCGTTCGACGTCGCGCCGTATTTTGAGCGTTATGCGGATGAGCCGTTCGTGCGGGTGCTCGGCGAAGGAAAGCTCGCCGAAGTCCGGTACGTGCGAGGGTCGAATTTCTGCGACATCGGCTGGGTCATGGACAATCGCACGAGGAATCTCGTTATTGTGAGCGCCATCGACAACCTTGTGGGCGGCACAGCGGGCATGGCCGTGCAGTGCATGAACGTCATGTTTGGCCTGGACGAGCGGACGGGACTCAAGCTGGCGGGGATGATGCCATGATGCGGATCGAAGGCGGTGTCACGGCGCCGAAAGGGTTCCGGGCCTCCGGCGTCGCGGCCGGGATCAAACCCGGGACAACGAAAAAGGACTGCGCGCTTATCGTGAGCGATGTCCCGGCGAGCGTTGCCGGCGTGTTCACGACGAACGTTTTCAAAGCGCCGCCGGTCAAATGGGATGAGGCCGTGTGCGCGCGAGGAACGGCGCGGGGCATTTTCGCGAATAGCGGCAACGCAAACGCGGCCACCGGCGATCAGGGTTATGCGGACGTGCGCGCGACCGCCGAACAAGTGGCGCGAGGCTTGGGCGTCGCGGCGGAGCAGGTCTATGTGTTGAGCACGGGCGTGATCGGAGTTCCGCTACCGATGGATCGCATCGCGGCCGGCGTCAAGGGCTGCCTCGAGTCGTTGTCGGCAACGGGCAGCGGTGACGCCGCGCTGGCCATCATGACGACTGATACGGCGCCTAAGGAAAAGGCGGTCGAGATTTCGCTGTGCAAAGGGTCGGCTCGGATCGGCGCCATTGCGAAAGGGTCCGGGATGATCGCGCCGAACATGGCAACGATGTTCTGTATCATCACTACGGATGCGGCCGTGGAATTGAGAGCTCTTGCCGGCCTGCTGCGCCGCGCCGCAGACGTCTCGTTCAACCAAATGTGCATCGATAACGACATGAGCACGAGCGATTCAGTGATATGTCTTGCGAACGGTGCTTCGGGCGTTCCGATGCTCGAGCCGGGCACGGATGACTTTGCCGAGTTCGGCGTAGCGTTGATCAACGTGTGCCAAGAAATGGCGAAGGCGCTCGTGCGCGATGGCGAAGGGGCCACGAAGTTCGTCGAGATCGTCGTCACGGGAACCGCGAACGACCAGGAGGCGAAGAGGATCGCACGGGCCATTGCCATGTCGCAGTTGTGCAAGACGGCCTTCTTCGGGCAGGACCCGAACTGGGGCCGGATCGCGTGCGCGGCGGGTTATGCGGGAGTAGCGTTTGACCCTGAATCCGCCTCGATATGGATCGACGATGTACAGGTGATGTCCGGCGGCATGCCTGCGCGGTACGAGGAAGCGGCGGCCGCGGCGTGCATGCGGAAACCCGAGTTCTGCATTCGCGTGAACGTCGGCGACGGCCCCGGAACGAGCGTGTTCTGGACTTCGGATCTGAGCCACAAGTACGTCGAGATCAACGCGGATTACAGGACATGATGGACGGTTTGGACGGTCATAGGGACAAGATAATGGAACAATTGATCCAGAAGGCGACAGTGCTGGCGGAGGCCCTGCCGTATATCCGGGCATTCGCGGGCAAGACCGTCGTGATCAAGTACGGCGGCAGCGCCATGACCGACCCGCGCATCCGGAAGAGCACCGCGGAAGACGTCGTGGTGATGAAGTACGTCGGCATGAACCCGATCGTGGTGCATGGGGGCGGCCCGGCCATCACAAGCGCCTTGAAGCGGATGGGCATCGAGGCCAAATTCCATCAGGGCCGGCGCATTACCGACGGTGACACGATCCAGGTAGTCGAGATGGTTCTGGCGGGGTTTGTGAACAAGGACATCGTCTCGCTCCTGAATCTGGCGGGCGGGACCGCCGTGGGGCTTTGCGGCAAAGACGGCAATCTGCTGCATGCGCGCAAGATCCAGTTTGAGGACGGCGCGGACCTAGGCCACGTGGGCGAGATCGTCAACGTGCACACGCGGGTGCTGAAGGTCCTCTGCGAGGCGGGGATGATCCCCGTGATCGCGCCCGTCGCCACGGATCCCGAAGGAGGAACGTGGAACGTCAACGCGGACACGGCCGCCGGAGAAGTCGCGGCGGCGCTTCAAGCGGAGAAGCTTGTGTTCCTCACGGACACGCCGGGCCTTCTCCGCGACAAAGACGATCCCGACACGCTGATCCATCAACTGCGCTACCAGGAAGTGGCGCAGTTGACGAAAGAGGGCGTGATTGCGGGCGGCATGATCCCCAAGGTGGACGCGTGCATCAAGGCGCTGGACTACGGCGTCGTGCGGACCCATATCATCGACGGGCGGGTCCCGCATGCCCTGTTGCTCGAGATTTTCACGGATCGCGGACTGGGCACGTTGGTCAGCCATTGAATCCGCGGAAATTGCGGGAATACAGAATACAGAATTCAGAATTCAGAATGTTCGCGGCCTTGGCCTTGCGCCGATCTCCGCCTGATATTCCGCGATGCCCATCAGGTGAGCAGACACGACGCGCCAAGCTGTTGTCATTCCGGGTTCCGCCTCTTCGATTCTGAATTCTGAATTCTGTATTCTGAATTCCCAATTAGTGCGAGTCGATTATCGAAGGCAAGGAAGACCATGCTACCGGAAGGCTATAACACCGCATACGAGTTGATCAGCCGTGGCGGCGTGATCATGTGGCCGATCTTCGTGTGCTCGATTCTGGCGCTGGCCATCGCAATCGAGCGGTTCTACAGTTTGCGGCGCATGACCACGGACGCGCGGGAGTTTATGGACCAGATCCGCGGCGCCCTGCGCCAGAACCGCGTGCAGGACGCGCTCGAGATCTGCGACGAGACGAACACCCCGCTCTCGCGCATCGTCAAGGCGGGCCTGCTGAAATACAACCGCCCGAAAGGCGACATCCGCGAGGCCATCGAGGACGCAGGTCATCTCGAGGCGCCGCGTCTCGAACGTTATCTGCCTGCGCTGGCGACGTGTGCGAGCGTGGCGCCGCTACTGGGACTGCTGGGCACGGTGCAGGGGATGATCAAGTGCTTTGCGACCATCGAGACGCAACAGGGGCAGGTCAATCCCTCGAATCTCGCGGAAGGCATCGGAAACGCGCTTATCACGACGTTCGCGGGATTGACGGTCGCGATTCCTACGCTAGTGGTCTACAATTACTTTGTCGCGCGGGTCGACAACCTCGTCGTGGAGATGGAACTTCAGTCGGCGGAGGTGGCCGACCTGCTGACAAGAGAGCGCATCGAAGAAGAGTTGTAACTATCCAGCTGCCTCAGTACCGGGTGGCATGGATAACACTGATTTGGCCGTCTTCCCCGGCGAAGGGATTTGGTTCGACTTCCGAGACGGCCAAATCAGTCTTATCCATGGCACCCCTGACTGGGGACATGGACAGTTACGAAGAGCTTTAGAACGATGCAGTTTCGCCGCACCCGAAAGCTGCGGGTGGTTGCCCGCATGGACATGACGCCCCTGATAAACGTGGTGTTCCTCTTGATGCTCTTTTTCCTGTTGAGCGGGACGTTCGTGGCGCGGATGGAGATCCCGATCGAGACCGCGCGTGCAGAGGGCGCGCCCGCCTATGGGGAGAAGGACCTTTCGATCACACTCGCCTACGGCGAAGGCGGGCCGAATGCAAAAGGCACGCTGTATGCGAACGACGTGGAGGTGTTGGATATCGCGGAACTTTCGCGGATCCTGGCGGAGGCACGGGCCGAACGGCCTGACCTGCGCGTACTGATCCGCCCGGATGCGCGCATTTCGAGCGCGCGGTTGATCGAAGTGCTCGGGATTGTACGCGCTGCCGGCGTGGATCGATGCAGCATCGCCGCGGAGCCCCTCGAGCAGGGCGCGGGAAAGTGAGGCTTGCCGTGCCGCGCAGTCATGCTTTTGCGGCAGCGTTGGTCGTGTCGACCCTGTTCCACCTGTCCATGGTCTCGGTCTTCTCGATTGTGATCCGCTTTCCGAGCCAGGGGATTCGGTATCTCCCTCTCGAGATCGTGGAACAAATGGCCAGGACGGTAACCCACGCAGGGCCGCACGACACGCTCCGGACACGATCGCCGGGCGACATCCTCGAAGAGCGTGAGCCGGCGGCTCTCTCCGCTGCAACCCCGTCGGAACCGTGGGACGCATTGCCCGCGGTTGAACTCCCGAGATTGCAGCTTGCGGCCTCTGACCCAATGCGAACGCGCGAGGAAAGCCTGCGCATACGTTCGCTGTTCAGTCAACTTTTCGAGCCGAGACCTCCCGAAGTGCCCGATTCCTGGGCCGTGTTCACGCGGGAACTGCGCGGAATCGGGCCGAGCTTGTCGCGCACTCTTTCCGGGGAACCTGAAGAAGAGAAAGCGCTGCAGGAGATCAGCACGCCGGTTCCGGAGATTGGCGTTTATATAGAATGGATGTCCGAACCGAAGCAAAGAAGGGTGTTGCTGGCGACGCCGATGCAGGCGCTGTTGGGCATCGATCCAGGACAGCTCACGGAACCCATCGCAGTCGTCTTTGCGGTTACTGCGCAGGGCAAGGTAACGGACGTCCAGGCGCCCGACATAGGCGAGAACGCGGTCGCCATCGAGGGCATTCGCGAGGCCCTGCGGGGCTACGTGTTTGAACCACTCGAGACGGGACAAACTCAGGAACAACGAGGAACGCTGTTCATCAAGGCCAAGCCATCTGAACTATGATCCAGATCTCGTTGACAGCCGCGCTTATTCTTTACAGCGGCGTTTTGCTGATCCTGCTGCTTTTCATCTGGGGTTACACGGAGATCTCAGTTCGCCGTTCACACCGGATTCTCGAGAAACAGTTTCTGTGGCGGTGCGTCTTCTGCGGCTACATCTATCTGGATGAAGCGGCGGAGACCCTCTCGCGGTGCCCCCGGTGTCACAGTTTCAGTTCCGCGGAAGACAAGCATGCGAGGTACGTTAGGACGCACGCCTCAACGGCTAGCCCAGAGAAGGGTGAGATGGACGAGGCCCTCATGCCGCGCCGAAACCCATCTCACCGAAAACGTCCGCATCAGCGGCGTCGCGGCCCGCGAAAAAGGTAGCGGTTTCGATGCAGTATTCCGTGGGTGGCCGTTTCATCGTCCGGCCCGGCCGCCAAAGCCCCCTATGCCTCCTTGCCGCGGCCCGGCACTGAGGCCCTGCTGCGTTGTGGCACTCCCACGTTCGGTGAACGCGCGCTCTTGTTCTTTTCTGCGGCGTTCCCTTTCTGCCATGACGGCGGTTTCATCCAGTTGGATGCTGTAGTCCTTCTGGTATTTGCCCTTCATCACCAGGGTGCTCGTCCCCGGACCCAGCGGACTAGGTTCGTCGACGAGCGTGCCGGAAGAACCGGAAGCGGCCTGAGGCTGTGGGAGAGTTGGCTGCTGAGGGGGTGTTCGGGGCGGCTGGGCGGGGTTGGTTTCGCGGTCCGGTGTCACTTGGGGCGCAGCCCAAAAGCCGACCTTTCCTTTCCTCGCGTCGCGCTCGAGCTGATGATAGCGTTCGGCACGCGGCCCCAGTTTCCCGTTCCATATGGCGAGTCCTTCCTGCAACAGAAGCTCGGCCAAATCCGCTCCGTCCGGAAGACGCAGCTCGACATAGGCGACCTTGTCGCGGCGTTCCACGACCGTGACTCTGACCTGCTTGCCACGTGCCCGCTCGGCCGTGAATGCCTTTGCCTTCACGCCGTCAGCCGAACTCGTCCACGGACACTTGATCCCGTCCAGGACCGCGAGCTCCACCGTGCCGCTGTTGTTAATCTGGAGAATATGGCCGGACGAAACCGACGTGACGGAACATACGAAGTCTTCGGCCCCCGCTGTGGCACAGCCGCCCTCGACTGTTAACGTCATAAGGCCGACTGCCAAGGCCGCTAATGTGAGTCTGCCCATTGTCTCCATGGAGGAGCGTCCCTCTGAGTGCGACCTACCCGCTACCTTTCTATTATATCACGGATTGGGGTCTCTCGGCACGCAGAATCGTGATAGAAGGGTGCCTCGGTGCACAGAGATCCAGAGCAGGCGAAGGGAAAGGCGAACCTGTCGCACTTCGCACCTCGCACCTCGCACTGCGCACTGCGCACCTCGCACTTCGCACTTCGCACCTCGCACCCCGCACTGTTGGGGTTTATCGGCGTTGGTCTCGCTTATTTCATTGCACTGGCATATGGAAGCCTCGTAAACTGGCGGGAGAGTTTTCCGGACGAAGGAGTGGAATACAATGGGTAATGCGCGCGCGGAGCAGCGGTTGGCGCTGCATGGCAGTCAAAAGGCCGTCACAAGTATCGAAGGAAAAGGCCGGCCGAAGATCGGCGTCGAAGAGTTCATGTCATTGGCGGAGCGGTTTGGTTTCTCCGCCCCTATGATCGAGAAGATCCGCAAAGCCGTGAACGCGGAGGATTGGGGCGGCGGACCCTTCCTCGGGAATTACTATTCGGGCCTGAAAGAAACCAAGGTGCAGGCATTCGAAAGGACGGCGCGCGAGATCTTCGGTGTGAAGTATGCGATCGGCGTGAGTTCCGGCACGGGCGCGCTTCATAGTGCCTTCATCGCTGCCGGCGTCGGACCCGGCAAGGAGGTGATATGCCCGGCCATCGGGTTCTATGCCACGGCTGCGGCGGTCGTGACGGCGAAAGGCGTGCCGGTTTTCTGCGACGTCGACGAGTCCCTTTCAATCGACCCGAACAAGATCGAGCCGCTGATCACGGAACGCACTGTTGCCATTGCGCCCACGCACGTGATGGGCACGGTCTGCAACATGGCCGCCATCATGAAAGTCGCCCGGAAACACGGCCTGCGCGTCGTCGAGGACTGCGCGCAATCCTGCGGCGGAACGTTCAAGGGCAAGCGGGTGGGCGCGTTCGGCGACCTCGGCTGCTTCAGCATTTCCTGTTACAAGATCGTTGGCGGCGGCGAAGGCGGGCTTATAGTCACGAACGAAAAGAGGTTGTGGGAGAGGGCGAACCAGGTCGCCGAATGCGGCGGACTCTGGCGGCCCGACCGGTTTGCGCCGCCTCGGTATGAGAACGAGATCTTCTGCGGGACCAACTACCGCATGTCCGAGCTCGAGGCGGCCGTGGACGTGGTACAACTCAAGCGGATGCCCGCTACCGTCAAGCGCTCGAATACCGTGAAGATGCGCGTGCTCAAGCAGCTCGAGACGTTCACGGAAGTCACGCCGCAGACGCTCAACGACCCGGCCGGCGACGTGGGTTACCTGCTTCGTTTCTTTCCCGCCACGATCGACCTCGGAGAGAAGATCGTCACGGCGCTCCGCGCGGAGGGCATCGAGTGCAGCATGCGCGGACGAAGCAAGGCGCCGGACTGGCACATCTACTCGTACATGTTCCCGGTCACCATGCAATCCGGACCACACGGATCCGAGTGCGTTTACACCTGCAAACATTACGTGGACAACGGCGGCAATATCTCGTACGCGCGCGGCGACTGCCCGACGGCCGACGACCTCTTTGACCGCGTGATCAACATCGGACTGAACCAGTGGCTGACACCGCGCGATTGCCGGCACATCGCCAACGGCATCAACAAAGTCCTTTCCGCGTACTGCACCCAAGATTCCAAAGCCGCGAAGTGGCTCTGACACACATTTGCCTCGAAGAGCTGATTCGGACGGGTGCGGGAGGACGAGGCTCCGGCCGAGCCGGAATGCAGCTCACCTCACCGCATTACCTCCGGTCTCCAGTCTTCAGCCTGGTGTGAAATTGACGCCCGGAGCGTTTTCCTGGTAAACTCGAAACACGAAGACAGGGCAATACAAGGGCGCTTACAGTGGCGGAATGATGTTGGGGGGGGGAGCGCACCCGTCGGTAAGCCAAGGTCACAAACCCGGATGAACCGCAGCCTTAAGTTACAGAAGGGCGTGAAACAGCCGCCGCTCCGCTCACCTGCGTTCGAGAAACTCGTCCTCGAACACATGAACATGCTCTATGCCGTCGCCCTCCGGTTGACCCGCAACGCGACGGACGCGCAAGACCTTACGCAGAGTACGGTTGTAAAGGCCCTTCGGTTCCATGACCGGTTCAAACACGGCACGTACATCAAGGCGTGGCTTCTCACCATCTTGCGCAACACCTTCATCAATGATTATAGAAGGCGGGTTCGGCGCCCCGATTTCGTTGAGCTAACGGGAACGGAAGCGGCGGCGGAGACGGCGCTGGACCCCGAGGTGGCCGCGTTTGAACCCGACGAGGATAACCCTGCGGACCTTCTGGAATTGGTGGATGACGAGGTCAAGCAGGCAATCGAGGCCCTTCCCGAGGATTTCCGCGTGACGGTCATCATGGCCGATCTCGAGGACAAGTCGTACAAAGAGATCGCGGCGGCAGTCGGGTGTCCATTAGGCACGGTGATGTCACGGCTGTACCGGGGGCGGAAACTCTTGCGCGAACGACTTTACGGCTATGCAAAGAGCTACCGCCTCGTCAGTCCGAAGAGGTCCAGGGCGGCCCATTCCTGACCCCGACGATCACCCCTTTTCCGCGACAGTCAGCAACACCATCGCCCACCGTTGCGGGACGATTGCGGCCTCGAGCCGGAGCAGCAAGGCATAGATTCGGTTCGCTGCCTTGAAGATCGGCCCCAGAAAGCGAAGAGCGGTGGATGGCCTCTCCGACGGGCCGATGCCGGCGCGTTTCAGGATCGCCTCGAAGCATAGCACGGCAAGCATCATCGTAAGCTTCTCGAGGGGGCCGAGCACGGTGCGGGTTGCGAGGGGGCGCAAGCCAGACTTGTTGAGCAACCGCTCGATTTCATCCCGTTCGTACCGCCGATAGTGCTCGACATAGCGGTCGTCAATGGCGTAGAAGGCCTTGCGGTGAGGAAATGTGAGAAAGAGCCGCCCCTGGAGCCTCAGGACGCGCGCCAGCTCCCGCACGGCCGCCTCATCCGCCTCGATGTGTTCGAGGACCTCCGAACAGATCGTATGGCTGAACGCACCCGACCGAAACGGCAGGTGCGTTGCATCCGCCACTACGTACCAACCCTTTCCATGAATTTGTTTCAGGGTTCGGCACGCGAGAAACGAGAGTTCTGAGTACACAATGCGATCCGTGTGCGTCATCACGGGCGAGATGCCGCTGCCCACTTCCAGGATCATGTCGATCTGCTCTCGCGCGAGCATGCCCTCGATGGCCCGCTTGCGGAGCAGGTAGTTATACAGGGAATTCTTTAGAGCGACGTACCTGCTTTCCTCAAAGAAGTCCTGAAACCGCTCTTCGTTTCCGTGGGTCATAGGCCGCAACGCCCCTCGCGCCGGTTTGCGTTCAAGAGGCGGCCCGATGCCGCGGGCGAGACCCCGGCCAATATTGTCGTTTGATAGCGAATCGGCATCAGTATCCCGGGGCCAGGGTGGTGGTGAGACGGGAGAGGGAAGTGCGGGTAACATAGGGCGTGAATCCGCACGCGTTGGCCCTCGCGTATGCGCTGGCCGCGTGTTGGAGTGCATACTCGCAGTCGAACACCGGCAAGCCGGCTTGTTTGAACTGGTCCAGGTAGCCGACATAATAATCGGTCAAGAGTTCCTCGGTCTCAATGTCATAGCCGTCGGGATCGCTCCAGTCGTCGGTGGCGTCTCCATAATACCAGATACCCTCGTGGGCGATAGCGTCGATCACACGCGGCGGCGCCACGAGTTCGGGATGCCCTTCGATGAGGCTGGCCGCGTTCTGCTGGACGATAATGAAATCGCTCCTTCCTCGCTGTGTGGCGTATTCGCGGATCTCCCGAATGAAGGCAATCATCTCGGCGGCCGGGTCCTTTCCGGCGGCGTGGGCGGCCCCGTAGACGTCCGTATCTTCGAATGCCTCCACCCAATTGATTCCAATTTGCAGTCAAAGTGAGCTAATGGTACAATATGGCCATGGAGGAAAGCAGCCATGGCCAAACCGACGAAACTGAGTGATAAGACGATTCGAAGGGCTCGTCAA
>Ga0315274_10002094_pt1 | contig 30547 bp, 22 predicted proteins | sample YL17G02_20_MG_FD_203700 | JGI IMG/M metagenome (GOLD analysis project Ga0315274, IMG submission 203700) | Sediment microbial communities from Yellowstone Lake, YNP, Wyoming, USA - YL17G02_20 | ecosystem: Environmental > Aquatic > Freshwater > Lake > Sediment | place: USA: Wyoming | collected...
GGTTTACCTCTGAATCAACAGAGGTGCCAGATAAAGAATCCTTAAACAAAGGAGAGTGATAGCCTATGATGGAGCAAGCATTAGGCTTGGGTTTAAGTCTGGTGATATGGGTGGGGTCGATGGTGGGCATGGTCATCGGCTTCGGCCTGAAACCAATCAAGTGGATTAGGAAATCGGTTTAGAAGACAAGGGTTATTTAGAAGCGAAGAGGGCCCCCGAATTCCGGGGGCCCTCTCTTTTTTGGATGGACTTATGATGTCAGAGCGTCTTGTGTCAGAATGCGTCTCGCAGTAGAATGAGTAACTACAGGTCTGGAAGAGAAGGCAAGGAGGCCGCGATGCCAAACGGAAAAAGCAGAATTGTGCGTGTAGCGGCAGTCCAGATGGAGTCGAAAAATGGCCTTGTCGAGGCCAACCTCGAGCACGCATCTCCGATGGTTGAACAAGCGGCGCGGGAGGGTGCGAAGCTCGTCTTGCTGCCGGAGTTCCTGCCTACCGGATATATTTTTACCACAGCTATATGGGACGGAGCGGAACCAAGTAACGGGCTAACTGTCCAGTGGCTCAAGGCGAACTCTAAAAGACTTGGCATCTGGCTGGGAACCAGCTTTCTGGAAGCGGACGGGGAGCACTTCTTCAATACCTTTGTCTTAGCTACTCCAGACGGGGGTGAGGCCGGCCGAGTGAGGAAACAGACACCCGCTGCGTTTGAGGCCTTCTTCAATAAAGGCGGGCCCGGTCCGCACGTGATGGAAACGGAGTTGGGCAAGATAGGGGTGGGCATCTGTTACGAGAATCAACTGTCATACATCCCGCAGATGATGTACCGGGAGTCAGTAGATTTGCTGTTGATGCCCCACTCATACCCGGTAATAGCGCAGATGATATTGTCTCTGGGAGAACTTGCTCCCCGGTATGCGCGTCTCCTCGGTGTACCATCGATAGTGTGCAATAAGTGCGGCCGATGGCAGGCTGCATATCCCGGGCTGCCATTCTACAAGGCAGAATCACATTTTCCAGGGCTATCCGCCATAGCCGACTCTGATGGTTCGATCAAGGCACAACTGAAGGATGAGGAGAGAGTGATAGTTGCAGATGTTGCACTTGAGCCGGAGCGCAAAACACGTCAGGCGCCGCAAGGCCACGGACGGTGGGCGGACAAAGGCCGCTGGCTCAGGAACGGGGCCAGGGTGGTAGAGGCTGTGGGAGGTCTGTGGTACACATTGAGCCGGGAACGGAAGAGAAAAGCGCTGCGCATCTCAGCAGCTGGTGAGAAGAAAAAAGTCTGAGGTGGCACCAAAACTACCTCAGCGGTGCCGCCGATGACCAGGGTAGGCGCTTTGATCTTAGGCAGCCTGTCATAGGTGTGGGCGGTCAGAATTGCTTCCACCTGCCTCGTGGTAGGTCGAGTGCAATCCGGCTGGGGCGAACGAAACCCACCATTTCCATACGATATCTTTTCTGGGTTATGTATTAGAATGACAGATCTATTTCTCGGGTTAAAGGATTTAGTTACATGAGTAACTCCTATTTTTCCACCTGCGTCAATCCTTCAAACTCATCTAGCTCTAGCCCCTTTAGAAACTTATCTACTTGCCTACCCTCCTTAAAAAATCCAACAAACATCATAGGCGAACCCTTCCACAATTCACACTCCTCTGATTGTGAAGGAAGAATACCTATTAGATGCTCTCTGTTAGTACCCAGATATTGCAGAAGCCTGTCACGATACAATTGAAAACGCAAACCTTGAATAGCACTACTCTCGCCCGGCACAAGGCTGATAATCACTTGTTTGCTATCTTTTGTGGCATATTGGAAAGCGATGGAGCTTCTTGTTGTCCCAGTTACAAAGTGCTTCCTCAATCCTTGTACCAAACGATCATACATTTCCCCCACACCGTTCTCATTAGCAGTTTGCCGTAAATCCTCATATGTTAGATTTGGGCTTCTCTTGGAAGTTGTCTTGGTTTGCGCGCTATGCTCTACTTCACTTGGTTCAATTAGGAACACTCTAGCCAAAAGTTCTTTTCCATCGTTATCACGAAAATATTGAAACGTGGCTGCGTTAATCCGCACACCATAAGAATCGGAAAGGTATTTGATAATTCTTTCGGAACTGGCGTCTATTTCTGACGCAACAATCAACATTTCGTGATGTTCGTTCAGTATTTCTGGTAAAATATCGCCGAACTTCATCTTGAAAGCTTCTTCTAGTGGACCTTTGTCGCTCAAATAATCATTAGCGATCTCGGTTATCTTCTCATTAGACAAGTCCTTTGCCCATGAAGCATAATCTAGGGTCTGGGCAGTTACTTCCCGAGGTGTTTTGTCTCGCTTCAACTCAACTATAACTAAATCACCTTCACGATTAAGGCACAAAAGGTCAATCCATCCGCCAAAATCTGTCCCCACTTGGCGTCCAATTACCAGCAGGTCATCTCTAACTGTGGAGATGTCTCCCTCCAGCCACTTCTCCAAACGCCCTTCATCATTCAACTTAGATCCATTGATTTCCTTCAAAGTATCTCCCTCAGTAATTTTCCATAGTCTGATATCCTCTGGCATAGCAACACCTCAACGCTTGAATTCCTGAAAGCAGGGATAAACATTATCCTTGCGATATTCTACTGCGCAATGTTACCTAGCGCAAGAAGTCCTGAAAATCCCAGTTGGGGTTAGCTCTGGTTAAACTACTCTAGCACCCTTTTTTGAGTCTGGTTTATGTGCTACAATAAAATATTGACCCCAATTAAGGGAGAGGACAGATGCCGCTCGATGCCATAATCGTAAGAGGTGCCCGCGAGCACAACCTTAAGAATATCGATGTCACTATACCCCGCGATAAGTTCGTGGTCATCACCGGCCTCTCCGGCTCAGGCAAAAGCTCCCTGGCTTTCGATACTATCTATGCCGAAGGGCAGCGCCGCTATATGGAGTCTCTCTCCGCCTATGCCCGCCAGTTCCTGGGCAGGATGGAGAAGCCTGACGTAGACTACATCGAGGGCCTGAGCCCAGCTATATCCATTGACCAGAAGGGCATCAGGCGCAACCCTCGCTCCACCGTGGGCACTGTGACCGAGGTCTACGACTACCTGAGGCTGCTCTTCGCCCGCGTGGGGCATCCCCACTGCCCCCAGTGCGGCCGCGAGATATCGAGCCAGACGGTGCAGCAGATTGTGGATGCCATCCTGGCGCTCCCTCAAGGCACTCGCTTCATGATAATGGCACCGCTGATTAAGGACCGCAAGGGCGAGCATCTGGCGGTCTTCGATGACCTGAGGAAGGCGGGGTATGTCCGCGTCAGGGTCGACGGGAAGCTGCACGACCTGTCCGAGGAATTCACGCTGGACAAGAATAAGCGGCATGCCATAGAGGTGGTGATAGACCGCCTGGTCATCGGCGAAGGGGAGCAGACGGGTCGCATCGCCGATTCCGTGGAGACGGCGCTGAAGCTGGGCGCCGGTGTGGTGCTGGTGTCGATGGTGGACGGCGAGGAACTGCTGTTCTCGGAGCATTTCGCCTGCGTTCAGTGCGGGATAAGTGTCGGCGAGATCGCTCCGCGAACCTTCAGCTTCAATACCCCTCATGGAGCCTGCCCGGAATGCACCGGCCTGGGCGTGAAGCTCGAAATAGACCCCAATCGGGTGATACCCAATAAGAATTTGACCCTCGCCGAGGGCGCTGTCCAGCCCTGGGCTCGTGCCAGCACCGTCACCCCCTGGTATTACAGCATGCTGCACTCGGTAGCTAACAAATATGGCTTCTCGGTGCATACGCCGGTGAAGAACCTTACGGAGGAGCAACTTAACATAATTCTATACGGCAGCCGGGGCAGGTCGGTGACTGTGACTCATGAGACACAGCTCGGAAAGCATTATGAGTGGGACACCTCTTTCGAGGGGGTAATCCCCAACCTGGAACGGCGCTACCACGATACGGAGTCTGACTATGTCCGCTCTGAGATAGAGCGCTACATGACTTCGAAGCCCTGTCCCGCCTGCAAGGGGCAGCGGCTCAAGCCTGAAGCGCTGGCGGTGACCGTGGGCGACCTGAGTATCTCCAGGGTGACCGCAATGTCTATAGAGCAGGCTCTGGATTGGATAAGGACTCTCGACGGCTCGGTGGACGGCGGCTGCAAGCCTGTGTTAAGCGGCAGGGAGACGCTGATTGCGCGCCAGATATTGAAGGAGATTAAAGCCCGCCTGGGCTTCCTGCTGGATGTCGGCCTGGATTACCTCACGCTGGACCGGATAGCGGGCAGCCTCTCAGGCGGAGAGGCGGAGCGAATAAGGCTGGCGACCCAGATAGGAAGCGGGCTCATGGGGGTGCTCTATATCTGCGACGAGCCCACTGTGGGGCTGCACCCGGTGGACGGCTCGCGGCTCATCGAAACGTTGAAGCGTTTGAGAGACCTGGGCAACACCCTGCTCATTGTGGAGCACGATGAGGCCATGATGCGCGCGGCCGACCATATCATAGATATGGGGCCGGGGGCGGGGGAGAAGGGGGGATGGGTGGTAGCCTGTGGCACCATAGAAGATATTATGGCCTGTCCGCAGTCCCTCACAGGACAGTATCTGAGCGGCATCAAGGAGATACACTTACCTAAGAACCGGCGCAGCGGCTCAGGCAAGTCCATCACGATAAAGGGGGCACGGCAGAATAACCTGCGCAACATAGATGTCCAGATACCATTAGGTGTGTTTGTCTGCGTCACCGGCGTTTCGGGCAGCGGCAAGAGCTCTCTGATAGACGAGATACTACACAGGAAGCTGGCTCAGATCATTTACAAAGCGAAGGACAGGCCCGGCGAGTGCGATGGCGTCTACGGCGTCGAGCATATAGATAAGGTGGTGAATATAGACCAGTCACCCATTGGGCGCACGCCGCGCTCCAACCCCGCTACCTACACAGGGGCGTTCACCCCTATTCGTGAGCTGTTCTCCAATGTGCCGGAGGCGCGGATGCGCGGCTATCTGCCGGGACGGTTCTCATTCAATGTCAAGGGAGGACGCTGCGAGGCATGCCGGGGTGAGGGCTATATCGAGATTGAGATGCAGTTCCTCCCCGATGTCACCGTTCCCTGCGAGGTCTGCAAAGGGAAGCGTTACAACCGCGAGGCTCTGGAGATTCACTTCAAAGGCAAGAACATCGCCGAGGTGCTGGGGATGAGCGTGGAGGATGCGTACTCCTTTTTCGAACATTTCCCTGCGGTGAAGTCCAAGCTCTCCACATTGCGGGACGTAGGATTGGGCTACATCCGTTTGGGGCAGCCCGCCACCACGCTCTCCGGCGGCGAGGCGCAGCGAGTGAAGCTGGCAACCGAGCTTGCCCGCCGTTCCACGGGCAGGACGCTGTATATACTCGATGAGCCTACCACAGGGCTTTCCTTCGAGGATGTGGCGGCATTGCTTCGCGTGCTGCAGCGGCTGGTCGATGCGGGGAACACAGTCGTCCTCATTGAGCATCATCTCGATTTGATAAAGTGCGCTGATTATATCATTGACCTGGGCCCGGCGGGGGGCGATCGAGGGGGCTGGGTGGTGGCTACAGGCACGCCCGAGGAGGTGGCGCAGGTTGAGACCTCCTTTACCGGCCAGTACCTGAGAGAGAAGCTGGGGATGCTTGGCGTGGTTAAGGAAGCCCTGACGCTCAGTGATAAGCTGAGAACATAAATGACCTGGTAACATAGGGCTGGAGGCGATGAAGGGGATAGTCAACGAGCTGGGGCTTTAGCAACGATGAAGGAAGTGTAAAGATGTGTGACAAGCGAATCGATGGGAAGGTAGCCATCGTAACAGGCGGCGCTCAGGGCATCGGACAGGGCATCTGCCTGCGCCTCGCTGATGAGGGCGCCAAGGTAGCCATTTTCGATGCCAACCTCGACGAAGCCAGGAAGACCGCCCAGGAGATAGAGAAGGCAGGCGGTGTAGCGTTAGCCATTAAGGTTGATGTCACCAGGTCGGCAGAGGTAGAGGCTGCGGTGAAGCAGGTAATCTCGAAATTCGGCAAGGTTGATATACTTGTGAACAATGCAGGCATAAGCCTGGTATCCAAAGTGGCTGATATGACAGAGGATATATGGGACAGGGTGCATGATGTGAATCTGAAGGGGGTTTTCTTGTGCTGCCGTGCGGTGACCCCTCACATGAAGGAGCGCAAGTACGGCAAAATTGTAAATATCGCCTCGATTCTGGCGCTTCGGGGAAGTAGCTACTATGCCCACTACGGGGCGAGTAAAGCTGGGGTGGTGGGGTTCACCCAGGGCTTGGCTGTGGAACTGGGCCCGCATAATATCAATGTGAACGCTGTGGGGCCCGGGGTTATCGATACGCCAATGGCTGACCATGACGTAGCTCCGGAGGTAAGGCAGCGCTTGCAGAAGAGGATCCCGCTGCGCCGCATCGGAGTTCCCGAGGACATAGCTAATGCGGTACTGTTTTTGGCCAGCGACGAGGCCTCATATATTACCGGACAATGCCTGTATGTCTGCGGCGGCTTGAGTGCAGACTCGGGATTGGTATAACGGGCATGGTAAGCTCTCAATCATTTGGGCACAGCGCGTTGCGCCCCTACGGGTTGACAAGGTTTTACCTTGCTGCCTATAATTGAATCGCACTTGCGGGTGTAACTCAGCGGTAGAGTATCTGCTTCCCAAGCAGAGGGTCGTGAGTTCGAATCTCATCACCCGCTCCAGCTTCAAAAATTGGGATTCGCCCCAACAAAACCCGCCTTGTACCGGCCCAGGCACAGAGTCGGAAATCGATTTTTAGTGTTGCTTTAGCTACGAAACCTAGAGTCAGTGCCTCTTAATCAGGCTGCAATACTATCTACTTGTCGCGCCAATAACAGCAACCACGAATATTATCGATATCGGTGATTAATACTATTTGTTGCCACTAAATTCATTTATTGACAACCAACTAGCAGCACCGTTAGAATACACAAACAATCGCCACAGTGAACTATACTGGCTACTGGTTTAAGAAGAATGTCACCTGAACTCAATCGTATCGATGTTCACCATCATATATTACCGCCTGAGTACGTCCAAGCTCTTGCTGACATTGGTATCACTGAATCCGCAGGAATTCCTCTCCCCGATTGGAATGCTGAGAATGCGCTTGATGTAATGGACCGGCTAGGCATCAAGACTGCGATTACCTCAATTTCATACCCGGGTGTCTATTTTGGGGATATTGCATTTGCCCGTGACTTAGCACGGCGCTGCAATGAGATATCTGCTCGATTGATTAGCGACCATTCGCAACGTTTTGGAGCATTTGCGGTATTACCATTGCCAGATGTCAAGGCGTCACTGCTTGAATTGGAATACGCGCTTGACACGCTGCGACTCGATGGGGTGACGCTATTATCCAGTATCGGAAAAGAGTACTTAGGCGATCTGTCATTTGACGCATTACACTCGGAACTCAACCGACGGAGAGCGGTAGTCTTCGTTCACCCTGCCGTTCCCCCCGGCAGTGACGTACCGAAACTCATCCTGCCGCCCTCCCTAATTGAATTTACTTTTGATACTACACGGGCAGCGGCGAGCCTGCTCTTCAGTGGTACGCTTGAACGCTACCCGGACATCCGTTTCATACTTTCACATGCGGGCGGGACGGTTCCCTATCTAGCATGGAGGATTTCATTGGGGGAATGGCTGCCAAAAATCGGTGAAAAAGTTCCCCGAGGCGTTATCACCTATCTTAAGAGCCTGTATTACGATACGGCACTCTCAACAAGCAGCTATACCTTGCGCTCACTTCAAGAATTGATAGATATATCCCATATCGTCTTTGGTAGTGATTACCCATTCCTACCTGAACCTTTGGTGGCGGCAACTATCTCGGACTTTCAAAGCTATGTAGGCTTTACCGGACAGGATCGGGGAGTAATTGAGTGGGGTAACGCACTGTCACTATTCCCACGGCTAAGACCGACTTTATTTAATCCAGATCAAGACACAACCAAATAAAGGGGCAGGTCATAGAGCACGCTCATTCCTTATGAGCCCGCAAATGTAGCTATGATTATGCCGTGTCTTAAAGCAACACGAAAGGGGGATTAAGATGGGTTCCGCACAAGAGATAATTCCGAACCCGGAAATTGCAGAAAAACATCAATTGGATAATATTGTAGGATCAAAAAACGTTGTTGATGATCCTGACGTACTTGGAAAATATTCTCATGATATGAGTTTTGTGCCAGTACGACGCCCATCTTTCGTCATTAAGCCCAGGCAGGCTGATCAGATACAGGAACTCATAAAATGGGCCAATCGAATGCTTATGCCGCTTATCCCAATCAGTTCAGGACCTCCTCATTTCAGGGGCGACACTGTCCCCCAACAAGGTGGTGTCATAGTAGATCTTTCCAATATGAAGAAAATCCTGCGCATAGATCGGAGGAACCGTGTAGCGATGATCGAGCCAGGTGTAACCTTCCTTGATCTTAAGCCAGAAGTCGAAAAACAAGGTATGAGGGTGATGCTGCCGCTAGCACCCAGAGCCACAAAATCGGTCATTGGCAGCTATCTTGAGCGAGAACCAATCATTGTGCCTAAGTACCACTGGGACATGTCAGACCCGCTTTGCTGCACAGAGGTCGTTTTTGGAACGGGGGATTTTTTCAGGACCGGGGCAGCAGCTGGCCCCGGAACACTTGAGGAGCAGTGGGAGGCAGGCCAGGCTCAGAAGAATCCTCTGGGGCCTGGCCCGAGTGATTTCTTCCGTGTTGTTCAGGGGGCTCAAGGGACTCTGGGAATAGTTACTTGGGCGACAATAAGGCTGGAGCTCCTGCCAAGTATTCAGGAAATATTTATGGTTGGGTGCGAGAAGGTAGATGAAATCATAGAATTCGTATACAGGTTGCAAAGGCTCAAACTGGGTGATGAATTTCTGGTCCTTGACAGGCTCAACCTGACCGCAATCCTTGAAAAAAAACTGAAAGCTATTAAAGAGATGCGCTCTATACTGCCCCACTATATACTGATCTTCATTGTCGCTGGCTACGATCGATTTCCGGAGGAGCGGGTAGCCTATCAGACGAGGGACATAATGGAGATTGCTCAGAGATACGGATTGAATCCGGCGAAGACGCTGCCTGGTGTGAACTCAAGAAAGCTCCTTCAAGCGCTCAGTCAGCCTTGCCCTGAACCATTCTGGAAGCTGCGCTATAAAGGCAATAGCGCTGATATCTTCTTCCTGACCACATTGGATCGCAGTCCTGAATTTATCAGTATAATGCACGAGAGAGCATGTGAAACAGGGTTTCCTATAGACGATATCGGTACGTATATCCAGCCCATTCAGCAGGGTAGATCCTGCCACATGGAGTTCAATCTGACATTCAATCCCGAGAATAAATTTGAAGTGGCCCGGGTAAAGAGAACCTTTGAGCAAGCAAGCAAATCACTGATGTTAAAAGGAGCTTTCTTCTCTCGGCCCTATGGCATATGGTCAGAACTGATTCATAACCAGTGTGCTGAGAACGTTATAGCACTAAGGAAGGTCAAAGAGATTTTCGATCCTAACAATGTGATGAATCCGGGTAAGCTCTTCTTCTAGGGGACGTAGGTTAATGAGAATAGTCGTGTGTATAAAACTGGTACTGGATCCCGAAATGCCCTACTCAGCCTTCAAGATCGATGCTGATGGTAAGAGAGCAATACCTTCACCGGGAACACCACCGGTCATATCGCCTTATGATGAAAATGCTCTTGAGGCTGCGCTGCGGATTAAGGATGCGCATGGGGCAACAGTAATAGCGGTAAGCCTGGGAAGCAGGCTTGCTCGTCCAGTGCTGAACAAGCCGCTCGCTGCCGGTGTTGACGAACTCGTTTTGATAGAGGACCCTGCTGCCATTGATTTGGATAGCTTCGCGAGCGCAAGCATTCTGGCTGCCGCCATTAGTAAGCTCGGCGGTGCGGATTTAGTACTTACAGGGCGTCAGGCTGCAGATTGGGACGCGGGTATTGCCGGATGTGTAATCGCGGAGGAACTGAAAATGCCCTGCATTACCGTTGCTAGAAAAGTCACTGTTCGAAATGGCATGGTTCGGGCCGAAAGGCTGCAATCCGATGGCTTCGAGGTAGTTGAGGCCCTGCTTCCGTGCGTGATCACTGTAGACGGTGACCTCGGAGAGTTGCGCCAGGTCACAATGCACGGATTGAACGCCGCCAAGAAAAAGCCGGTAACCTCATGGAAGCTGTCTGATTTGAAATTGGAATCGCCTCTGCAACCTCGTTGCGAGCTTCTCGAGCTATATATCCCAGAGCGCAAGAGGGTATGCGAGATGATTACCGACGAAAATCCAGAGGACGCTGCAGTAAAACTGGCTAATAGATTGTTCGAATAATTCATATTGTGAAAGACAGTAACTATGCCTAAGAAAACCATGGTGTTGATATTGGGAGAGTTGGTGAAAGGCAACCTGTCCAATATTACACGCGAGATGCTTGGTGGCAGCAGGGAGCTGGCCGATAAGGCGAATGGTAGGCTTACGTTACTGTTACTCGGGGACAAACTCGAACTTGTTGCAGAGGAGGCTATCGCATACGGAGCTGACGATGTCTATTTGGCCGAAAACCCACAGCTAGGGACCTATCAAGCTGACACCTATCTGCCCATAATTGAGAAAGCTGTTAAGGATACGGAGCCAGAGATACTATTGATGGGCCAGACATCGATAGGTCGTGACATAGCACCAAGGCTGGCTTTCAGGCTTGGGACCGGGATATGCATGGACTGTGTTCGGCTGGACATTGAACCAGTCTCTAATATTTTACGGATGACACGTCCTGTCTACGGATGCAAAGCGCTGGCGGTAATGATATGTAAGATGAAACCACAGATGGCCTCAATCCGCGCTGGCACTATGAAATCTAGAGAACCGGACAGGTCCCGTAAAGGGCAATTGCATGCTCTCGCCACGGATATCGATATGTCTCAGATCAAAGTAAAAGTCACAGCCAAAGTGGAAGAACAGATGGATAGTGTTTCACTGGAGGATGCAAAAGTTATTGTATGCGGGGGCCGCGGCATGGGTTCCTCGGATTCATTCTCGATTCTGGAAGACCTGGCGCGGTTATTGGGTGGTGCCGTGGGCGCAAGCCGTCCTCCCTGTGATGCCGGTTGGATCCCTTCCACACGTCAGATCGGCCTCACAGGGAAAATCGTCAGCCCTAACCTTTACATCGCCGTCGCTGTATCAGGTTCCTCACAACATATGGCAGGATGTGCGGAATCACATACAATAGTCGCTATTAACAAGGACCCCGAAGCTAATATCTTCGCCATGGCACACTACGGAGTCGTGGGTGATTACCGCGAAATCCTGCCACCTTTTATAAGACATACCAGAGAGATTCTTGAAAGCAAAGGAGGGCCGAGATGCTGTTAGAGCTAATGGACTATATGTCTGACATGAAGAGATGCGCTAGGTGTTCCCTATGTAAATGGCCACCGCTGGCGCAACTAAAAAGCTGGCGCTTCTCCAATATGTGCCCGAGCATTACAAGGTATAATTTCCATACTTATTCGGGCGGCGGAAGAATGGCCTTAGGGCTCGCACTCGCTGAAGGCAGGCTAGAGGACATAACTGACGAGCTGCTTAACATCGTCTATCGTTGCACAGCATGCGGCGCTTGCGATTCATCCTGCAAATATAACTCCGAGCTGGAAGTGCTGTGGCCAATTTACTCAACCCGTGCCTATCTTGCCGGCATGGGCTATTTCCTGCCTGAACACTCAATGATAATCGATAGCCTCCGGAAAGAGGACAACACCTTGATGAAACCTAAGGCCGACAGAGGCAAATGGGCTGAGGGTTTAAAGGTTAAGGATCTCTCGCGAGGAGAGAAAGCTGAGGTGGTATACCACGCAGGATGTTTGTACTGCTATGACCCCGAGCTATCGATTGTAGCCAGAGAGACGGTAAACTTACTGAAAAAGGCTGGTGTTGATGTGGGCATAAGGGGTAACCAAGAGTCCTGCTGCGGCAGTATCGCCTTCCAGCTAGGATTTCAAGGCGAATTCATCAAGTTCGCTGAGAGCAACATCGACGACTGGAATGCAGCAGGTGTCAGTAGCGTCGTAACCTCCTGCGCCTGTGGATTCGGCATAATGAAAAGCGTTTATCCATTACTGGGTAAGGAAATGAAGTTCGAAGTGCTACACATAACCCAGTATCTTGATAAGCTTATCAAAGAAGGGAAACTCAAACTTGACCGGAGTATTAAATCACGTGTCACCTACCATGACCCGTGTAACCTGGGGCGGAAATCCGAAATATACATCCCGTGGAAGGGGATAGAGAAGAAAGTCCTCGGTCAATTCATCCTGAGGGAGCCTGAGAAGGTGATCCACAGGGGGTGGAACGGAGTCTACGAGCCCCCTCGCGATGTTATTAAGAGTGTTCCTGGCATTGAACTCGTGGAGATGGAGAGGATCAAGGAGTATTCCTGGTGCTGCGGTGCTGGTGGAGGTGTTAAGCAGTGCCTTGACGATTTCGCGATGTGGACAGCATCTGAGCGTATTGCAGAGGCGAAGTCTGTCGGTGCTGAGGCGATTGTAACGGCCTGCCCCTGGTGCGAGCGAAATTTCAAGGATGCGATAGCAGCATCGGGAGACGACATATTGATATATGATGTGGTTGAACTCGTTAAACAGGCAATGTAAATACACATATTTAGGAAAGGAGGCGGATATGGGCCTTTCCAGAGACGTCTACAGGGGATTTGAGAGCGTGGTCGGGCCCGAGAACATCTCTGAAGATTCGGCGATACTCAGGTCATATATGTATCAGCCTTTTGGGTGCAGGAAGGGTGTGTGGGCTGACATCTCTCCTGTTGCGGTGATAATGCCGTCAAGCACCGAAGAGGTAGTCGCCATAGCCAGAATCTGCAACAGACATCATATTGTTTTCAAGGCAATGAGCACCGGCTGGGGGATGCATAATATGCCCGGCGTCGAGGGCGCTGTTTCACTGGATCTGCGGCGCATGAACCGCGTCCTCGAGATAGATGAAAAGAACATGTTCGCAGTGGTTGAGCCATATGTGATCTGTGCGCAGCTTCAGGTTGAAGCGATGAAGAAAGGGCTAAACTGCCATATCATCGGCGCTGGCTCCAACACATCGGTGCTAGCCAGTGCAACTTCGGTGGCCGGCTATGGGCCCGATGGACTCAGCATGGGCTACAGCGGCCGTAACCTGCTTGGAGTTGAATGGGTGCTTCCTACAGGTGAGGTCCTTAAGTTAGGCTCACTTAGTACAGGGTCAGGTTGGTTTTGCGGGGATGGGCCGGGCCCTAGTTTACGTGGTATAATGCGCGGCTGGGAAGGAGCCTGGGGAGGCCTGGGTGTTTTCACCAAGTGCGCAGTCAAGTTATATCCCTGGAATGGCCCACCTGAACTCGAAATGAAAAGCGTCCCGCCTAATTATGTGCTCAAAGAGCCTATCAAGTATTACCAGGCGTCTCTTTTCAGCTTCCCCACATTGGAGAAGCTAGCTGAAGCTGCCCTGAAACTTGGCGAGGCGGAAATCGGCTATTTCATATCGAGGCTTAGCCCTTCCTTCGTTGGCTTGCAAATGCTCGCAGGTTCAGATTATGTTAATACCTGGAATACTGGAATGCTGCAGGAGATGCTAAAGTATGCATTTCTCTTCGTTATCTTCGCTAGCTCGGAGAGAGAGTTCGAATATCAGCAGAAGGTATTGGCAGCGATCATAGAAGAAACTGGCGGTCAGGTCTCGCCAGTATCCGAGACACAGGAGATGCAGGAACAGACTTCAACTGCTGTTATCAAGGTGGATGCGGTTCTCCGCTCATGCTTCCGCGTAACAGGAGGTTTCAATACGTCGTTCGGTGCTATGGATACCGTGGACCTTGCCCTGAACCAAATCAGGGTTGGGACAGAACTGAAAGATAAGTATATACGTAAGGGTGCCCTGATGGATGACGGTGCTGACAATTCTGCGACGCTCGTTTTTGATCAGGGCCATCTTGCTTACACCGAAATGCTGATTATGTACGATCACCACGATGATGAATCTGTCGAGGGTGCCTATCAATATCTTGCTGAAGCAAATCAAGCATGCCTGGATAGAAAGCTGGGCCCCCCGATTTTTCAGATATCTCAAGTGGGCAAAGGGAAACATGGTGCTTTTGGTCCTGCTTGCTTCAACTATGATATGTGGCTGCGAAGGATTAAAAGAGCATTTGACCCTAATAATACTGCTGACCCAACAGCCTACTCGCCACCGGAGGAATGAGCTTAAAGTATCAGATATCCTTCAGCTATCAGTTTACAGTTAAAAATAGTGTTTGAGGGAGGGCTGAATGAGTAGATATGACTTGATTGTAGTAGGTGGTGGCCCCGGAGGCAGCGCTGCGGCCAAGGAGGCCGCCGAAAACGGCCTGAAGGTCATAATTCTGGAGCGCGGCAGGTTTTGCGGCGAAAAGAATTCTTCAGGATTCGGCCTATCTCCCAAGGCTGCTCGGGACTTTGATTACATTAGGGACCTCGATGTTCCCTCACTGTGGCCGACAAAATTCGGTGTAATGCACATTGTCGACCCAAAGCCATCAAACGCAGACCGTATGACATGGGGCTTGACCCCGCCCAGGCGCTGCAGCTATCCGCAGGCCAGCGAGTACATGGTGCAGATGATGTATCGGCCTGAGTTCGATCAGTGGATGGCGGAGCAAGCTGTGGCAGCCGGTGCAAAGCTGAAGCTCTCAACATTGGCGACCGATGTCATACGCGAAGGCGAAAACGTTTCCGGTGTAGTTGACCACAAAGGCAACGACTATCGGGCGCCGGTGGTCATAGCTGCTGACGGGGCTCACTCGCTAATAGCTCAAAGAGCGGGATTGCGCAGGAAATGGGACAAAGACCAGGTCACTGTTCTGGCTACCGTGGACTTTGAAGCTGACTCTGAGCGGATAGCTGAGTACTGCGGTGATACCAACGTCCACATCTTCATGGGGCCGGAACGGGGGGGATATGTCTGCGTTTTCCGCAACGGCTTCCACGTTGGTTCACGACCTGCCAAGACCCTTCAAAGTGAAGTGGATGCAGGCCGCAACATCTCTACGAGATCAGTAGTAGACAACATACAACTGGACTTCGTCCAGCGTCTAATCAAGGCCACTCGTGCCAAGCCGCGAGAGTTTCAACTTCACTTTCTACCATGGTTGAAGACGTTCAACGAAAGGATTTATAGAGGGGGCCTTATGCTAACCGGCGATGCAGCGGGAGTGCCGGAGCCGTTCATGGCCGAGGGTGTGTGGCAGGCTATGTACTCATCGAGGCTGGCCGCTCAGGTGGCATTGCGAGCGCACAAAGACAAGAATTTCTCCAAAATTTATCTGAAACAGTATATGGATGAACTCAAGGCTTCACCTGTCGGCATCGACTTCACTGCCGGCTCAGTGCTCCGAGATTTCTTCTCAGAGTGGACGTCGCAGACATTCTACGACCTTTTCGACAATCTGGCAGATGCGATGTTCTACGGAATGCTTACAATGGCGGAGCCTCACGCCGAAGGTATGCTGCGAATTCCCGCTATTTTTGTGGATATGATCCCTCAACTTCTGTTCCTGGCCAGATACTACTTCCCCATAACTGAAGAAGCTTCTAGGAGCAAAATTAAAGGTTTTATATCAAGCATCAAGGCTGTAGCTCCCCTGCTCCAGAGCATGAGCGTACCGACAACGGGAGGTCAACAGAATGGATAAATACCGTCTCAACAAACAAGACCTAGTAAAGGTGATTGAGTCCCCCTTGGATTTCATCTCGGTCAATCATGAGAAGTGTGTGGGTTGCAGGAACTGCGTAATTGTATGTGGCATGGATCTGTGGAAGATACGAGACGGGAAGGCGGTGCTGAGACGAGACTATAAGAAATTCTGCACAGAGTGCGCTTCGTGCTACACTGTCTGCGATTACGACGCAATCGAGTTTACATTCCCACCAGGTGGATACGGCGTCGTCTATAAAAGAGGTTAACAGATCTATATTCGTTAAAAGCGATTGTATTATGGCTTTTTATTTTCTGGCATTCCAGCATTCAGTCCCTTGTATAGCACCTGATCAACCGGATATTAGAAGCAATAAATCTTACTCCCATTTTATGAGCACTATCAGATTCGTATATCACACCCAGCTTACTGACATATCACACCCACATCACAGAAATTGCAGAAAAAGCCCGTGTTTGTTATAATGTCGATGGTCGAGAGCTCAAGTGGTGACTCTTTGACTAGTCCGGATCAAGGGACAGAAAGAACACAAAGTCAAGGTTTCGAAACCGGGGTTTTGTACCCTCTCTAGCTTAGAGAAGCATCTTTTATGCTTCCCAAGCAGAGAGTCGTGAGTTCGAATCTCATCACCCGCTCCAGCTTCAAAATCGGGAGTTTCTGCCCAGTTCCTCAACCCCCTGTCAGATTCGCATATTCCATTTTCTTGCCTAGGCAAGGAGTCGGAAATTCCTTTGCCCGCGACTTTGTGACTGGTAAGAAATTTGCGCATCACTGAGGGCTCATACATCAATCACAGTATAGTCACAGGTTTTAATACTGCAGAGGGTCAGGCTGTTGAAAGACAAACCGGGGAGTCGCCACAGATTCTGTTGACTACATACGCGCTTCCGCTATAGAATATGCTCATTTCCGAGGTGGAAACGTGCATCGTTCGACAACGTCCCTGAATTATATTTCCATGTAGAGCAGATTAATCATGCGTGACAAGAAGGTGGAGATCAACGGCACTAAAGTTGTCGCATTGCTCCCACTTTGGTGTTTGATTCTCGACGCGTGGGTAGTGGTAATATTCTTAGTAAGCTTTATAGGAGGCGTGACTAGTCTGACCTACATAAACACACCAGCTACCAACCAGTTAGAACCTGGCCAGAATGCTGCGGCCAATGCGGCGATTGCCTTTGGATTTGCTATTCCTTCTGGCCTTCTGGCTATTCTTATTTTCCGTGGAGGGTTCAATCGCACATGGACCATTGTGAAGTACTGTACCCTTTGTAGGGTTCCCTTGGACCATAGTCTGAGTATATGCCCTCAATGTGGAGGGCCTCTGAGAAGGGTGTCCGTTGGCCGGGCCAGAGCTAGTGGCGAGCAAAGACCGCTAGTCTTGGCTGGCGAGTTATCGACTGGTATTTCTGAGAAGAATCTTCATGACCATGCAAATAAAGGGGTCTCATATCATCCCGGGCGCGACTTTGTTGACGTTTTCATAAGCCATGTTGAAGAGGATTCCAACATCGCCACGGAGATTGCTCAATGCTTAGAAAAAGCTGGGTACACAACTTGGTATTACGAGCGTGACAGCGTACCAGGTACGTCGTATTTAGCTCAAGTAGGCGAATCGATTGACTGGGCAAGAGCTGTACTTTTGATCATATCCGAGAGTTCACTCTCTTCTTACCAGGTCAACAATGAGGTTATTCGGGCCTATGAAACCGGTAAACCATTCATACCAGTGTTGCGCAATATCTCTTATGTAGAATTCCAGCGACGTCATCAGGTTTGGCGACAAGCTTTGGTGGGTTCCACAGCAATTCCTATTACAGAGGGAGGAGTTCAAGCGGCTGCGCCAAGGCTCATTAAAGGGATAAGAAAGACCTTGGGGTTTTGACCAAGGCGATTTGCTGGCAATCGGCCTAGGCGCAGAAGTGTCATCTGGATTAGATCTCCAAGGCGTCGCCACCGGCGGCCAATTTTTGAACTCTGCGCTGCTGTCTGGACATTGTTTAGCTAATAATGTATAGCGATCGTTGCAGCCTTGCTCCACCGCTGGTCAACGTAATGGAACACCCGATTTCAGAAGCGGATTCATTAACAAGTCCTTTTCAAGCGATCCGGTCGCTTCAACATGTTGACTGGTTGTATTCACAAAGGCATAATATCGTACGCGAAGCTTCGCTTTGCAAATCGCCGTATATAGCCAGAGACTATAATCATGCCAAATTCACAAGCCAGATCCAATTCGACTGCACAAACCGTTCCAATTAACTCGGTGTATAATGTTGAGCACAAGACTAATTCATTTTGAACTATTAAGAAAGTAGCCTCGGATATCATGTGCAAGAATCTAGAGGAGAAACCTAATGAATGACCGCAAGGATAAGAAAATCGTTGTCGTGACAGGAGATGTAACCATAGACTGGAATATCGCTCGAGTTCGGCGCAGTATGGGAATCGGGCAGGTCTGGAATGCGGATGATTTGACCTCTGCTTGCTATCAGCGAGGCGGAGCAGCAATGCTGGCTCATCTCATCAAAGCAGTCGCAAAGAACCTGCAGCAATCCAAGCAGGGGGGCATCGACGTCCGACAAAATGGTGTGCCGAGAGGCCGCATATGCCCTGATGATAGACAATTCCATCATTCTTACGCTATATGGGAACCATTTGAAATAGGTGACCTCAAATCAAATCAGAAGGGCAAGGTATGGCGCGTGCAGGAGTTCCTTGGGTTATATCAAGAACATACCGGCACCGCTCTGCATGACGACTGGAAGAAGATTGTTAAAGATCCCACGGAGCCGGATCTCATAGTTTTGGATGATGCTGCCCTGGGGTTCCGCGATAACCCTGTATACTGGCCCAAGGCGTTATCAAGCAACGTTGCCAAACCTTGGATTATCCAGAAGATGGCGCGACCCGTAGCCCAGGGTAGGCTTTGGGAGCACCTACAGAAAGATCACGCCGAGCGTCTTGTTGTGATCATGACAGCAAACGATTTGCGTCGCAGCCAGGTGCATATCAGTCGCCAGCTATCCTGGGAGCGAACCGCACAAGACTTGGTCTGGGAGCTTATTTATAACCCCCATGTGAATAGACTCACGAGGTGTGCTCACGTTATCATCTCTTTCGGTCCGGAAGGCGCACTCCTCCTATCTCAAAAATCGAGTTCTGCTCCCGAAGCTGTCCTGTTCTTTGACCCAAAGGCGATGGAAGCAGAATGGGTGCGCCAGTATAAGGGGCATATGATTGGCTATAGTACTTGTTTAACTGCAAGCATAGCGCGCGAGCTGATTTTGAATGGTTCACAACCGAACATAGCATGTGGTATTCAGTCAGGTATACGGGCTATGCGCTTCCTTCATAGGGAGGGATACGGTTATCTCAATAATGATATGAACCAAATGAATTTGGCTTTCCCGACTTCTGGAATAGCTACGAAACTAACAGAAGAAGGGGACGTCTTGGCTGTCGCAGCTGTGAGAAACCCAGCGCCTGTGGTATCTGCGAAGGCAAGTATGACCGTTCCCAAAGAGACTGCACATTTCTGGACGATCCTTGAGGATCGGCATCCCCATTCCCTGGATGCCGCAGCCAAAAGAATAGTACTCGAGGGATTAGAACGCGCGCTAGAGCAGGTGCCAATTAGTCGCTTCGGCAAACTCGTAACCGTAGATCGGAAGGAAATCGAGGGATTGCGCAGCATCAGCAGCTTGATTCGTGAGTACTGCCAGCAACCTCAGAACAAGCCTTTATCCATCGCCGTCTTTGGCCCACCCGGGTCTGGCAAATCTTTTGCTGTGAAACAGGTGGCTGATTCAGTGCTGCCAGGAGAAATCGAGGCACTGAACTTCAACCTTTCACAATTTGGTGGCCCCGACAATCTACTTGATGCTTTCCATCAGGTTCGTGACAGGGCGCTTTACGGCAAGATTCCACTTGTCTTCTGGGATGAATTCGATGCAGCCCTTCAGGGTCGACAATTGGGCTGGTTAAGTTATTTCATAGCCCCAATGCAGGATGGTGAGTTCCAAGAAGGCCAGATAACTCACCCCATAGGTCGCAGCATCTTTGTCTTTGCAGGTGGCACCTGCCGTAGCATGGAAGAATTTGCATCGAATTGCGATAGCGAGAATGCCAGGAGTGCAAAGCTGCCAGATTTTATTAGCCGGCTGAAAGGATTTCTTAATATCCTTGGCCCCAACCAAATAGAAATCCAAGATGCTCATGGTAAAACTAAAGACCCGTATTACATCATTAGACGCGCCATAATCTTGCGATCAATCTTTGAACGCAATGCGCCCCAGCTTCAGCACAATGAAGACGGCAAGAAGATATTGAATATTGATCAGGGGGTACTGCGCGCCTTCTTGTTGACGAAAGAATATAAACACGGTGCACGATCCATGGAAGCGATTGTTGCCATGAGCCAACTTGCGGGTAAAACGAGTTTCGAGCGTTCTAGCCTGCCATCCGAAACACAATTGAACTTACATGTAGACGGACGCGATTTCGTTGCTTTGTTGCACCGTATCGAACTAAACCAGGATCTACTGGAGAGGCTTGCTGAAGCAGCGCATGAGGTCTTCTGCGATGATTTGAGGTCTAGAGGATACAAATATGGTCGTGTGACAAGTGACAAGCAGAAGAAACACAGCTCGCTTAAACCTTATGATGAGCTGCCAGAAGAAGAGAAAGAGCAGAATCGAAGCAATGCCCGTGATATTGAGAATAAACTCGCAAGTATTGGATATGCCATAATCCCAGCGCGTAGCGACGAGTCTCCGAGCGAATTGTCAAATGACGAAGTCGAAAAACTGGCCGAAATGGAGCATGAACGCTGGATGAATCAAAAAATCGCTACGGGCTGGAAATGGGCATCGACTACCGATAAATCAATGAAACTGCACAGGGATCTCGTACCTTGGAACCAGCTTACTCACGAGGAGCAGGAAAAGGACCGTATCCTAGTGAAAGGCATTTCCAGAATCATCGCAGAAGCTGGATATACTATGGTCAAATTGAGCCAATAATAATGATTTCAGGGATACCTAGGCTGTAGAAGGGGGTAAGCCAATGAGCCATGTTTTCATAGCCCATGTTGAAGAGGACGCCGATGTTGCGCTGCAAATCGCGCTAGGTCTTGAGGAGGCTGGCTACCGTACCTGGTGCTATGAAGTAGATTCCATCCCCGGCACATCCTATATAGTGCGAACAGGAGAGGCTGTTGAGCAATCACTGGCGGTAGTTATCGTCATATCGCCTAATTCCCTCGGCTCTGCCCAGGTCACCAAAGAAGTGGTACGTGCCCATGAGAGCGCCAAGCATTTTGTCCCGGTGTTGCGTGACATCACACACGCCGAATTTCAAAAACGCCAGCCCGAGTGGCGGGAAGCGATCGGCTCTGCCACCTCGATACGCATCCCTGGAGAAGGTGTGGCAACCATCGTTCCTCTTATTATCGATGGACTCAGAGCCTTGAAAATACATCCTGCGTCTAAACCCGATTCAAAGCGGATAGACCTGATACATAGGACGATGGGCGAGTTGCGGTCGCGAGTGATATCGGGAAAGGGTGTGGAGCCAGTACGTCCGGCTAAACCAGTTGCAGAAGCTAAGGGTAAAAGAAAGACCAAGCCGCTGCTGATAGCGCTGGGCTCCTTGGCAGTTATAGCCATAATTGCGGTTGTGGCTATTCTTCTAAGCGGTGGTTTTGGCAATGAAGAAGGTGTCCTCCCGAATCCAACGCCAACGCCGACGGTAACACAAGCTTACCCAACTCCGACGCCAACATCGAAGCCAACGGCTACGCTTACATCAACCGCATCCTCTACCCCTACACCAACGAGAACGCCTGGGCCAACCTCGAGCCCTGCAACGCTTCCTACTACAGGGCCGGATCTTGTCATCCTGGACATGACTTGGTCCCCGACAGTCCCCATCGCAGGTTACGAGGTTACCTTCACCGTTAGTGTAACAAACCAGGGCAAAGCTGAAGCCAAATCTTTCTATGGCTATTTCTATGTCGATGGCTCGTATCAAAACTCCTACTCTGTTTATTCGTTGGCCGCTGGTGCCACAACGAAGCTGAATTTCAGGTGGTCTGCTGAGACTGGAACTCATACTGTCAAGGCTGTTGCTGACTACACGGACTTAGTTGCTGAGAGCAATGAGTCTAACAATGCGCTGGAGATAACTTTCTCGGGGGCAGTGATTTCAGACCTCATTATTCAGAATATAGTATGGTCTCCCACGAATCCCTCTTCCGGCCAGGATGTTACCTTCACTGTGACCGTAAAGAACCAGGGGACTGGTGCGTGTGGAGGGTCTTATACCACACGTTCTATCGATGGCGCTTCTCCGACCTTTCACAGTATTGGTAGTGTGTATCCCGGGCAAACTGCGACGGTGATCTTCACGTGGAAGGCTACAGCGGGAACTCACATTGTGCGGTTTGTGGCTGACTACGAAAACGATGTTGTTGAGAGCGATGAGAGCAACAACGCGAAGGAGGTTACTCTAGTAATACCTTGAAGCCATAATTAGTAATGGGGGATAGAGCGACTGCTAGAATCAGGGTATCGTTGACCGGGGAAATGTCAGTCCATGAAAGGACTGATGTTGACTACAAAGGAGCAGACAAGGTCACAGATCTCGGACGGGGTATTGGAGCCGAGCTGGTCCATTCCAGACTGCAGGTCCGATGGGAAGAAAGGGCCTTTCCGATAGCGGTGAAGTGGATACGATTGAGGAAATAAGACAAGGTGGGAGACAGTCCCTTCAGAGTTAATTAATTCTTAGGGATAGACTGTGGTGCTGATTGCAGATTGAGTACTGTGAGAAGACCCATGAGCGATGTCTTTATAAGCCACGTTGAAGAAGACTCCCGCATTGCATTGGAGATCGCCCTCGGACTAGAGGAAGCAGGATATACCACGTGGTGTTACGAACTCGATAGCTTCCCTGCTATCTCTTACCTAATACAAACAGGTAAAGCAATTGAGCAATCCAAAGCTGTTCTGTTCGTGGTATCACCGACTTCTGTCACTTCTAACCAGGTTACCAGAGAAGTTGTGCGAGCCCATGAAAGTGGCAAGGTCTTCGTGCCAGTGCTACGAGACATCACGCACCAAGAGTTCAAAAGCCGCCAGCCAGAGTGGCGAGAAGCCATGGGCGCCGCCACCTCCATACGCATCCCGCAAGAAGGTGTAACGGGCATCCTCGACCGCATTATAGATGGCCTCAAAGCCTTAGGCATTAACCCAGTATCCAAACCTGATGCGACAAGGATAAACCGTATCCGCAAAGCTTTAGGTGAGCCTCAGCCAAATGGAATCCCCCCCAAAGAGTGGGAGCCGGGGTACTCAGCTAAACCAGCAAAGAAAGGCCCACAGGTAAGACGGTTCAGGCCGTGGCTGGTGGGCCTGGTCTCCGTAGTAGTTATAGCCATCATTGTGGTCATCGTGTTTTCAGTAAGTGGCTGGCCCGTCGAGCAATCGGGGACTGTACTATCTACATCTACCCCATCTCCAACACCTACATCTACTCATATACTGGCGTCAAACGGCAACTTAACGATAGTCACCGCATTCGAAGCTCCCGGTTCGCATATCAATGGAATAGCCTGGGATGGCACGTACCTTTGGCTCGCCGATAATTACGGGGATTTGTTCAAAGTGGACGCTAACGGGAAATTACTTAAGGTGTGTCGCACACCAGAAGTCACGCCTAAGGGCCTGATATGGGATGGCAGAACTTTCTGGCTGTTTACCACAAACTACGGCTATATATACCAGTTCTCCATAGATGAATCAGGTACTGTGCCCAAGCCTCAGACAATCAGCTCTTTCCACGCGCCGGCTGGCATGTTTGGGGGCGGGATTAATGATGGACTGGCTTGGGATGGCAGCAATCTCTGGTATGCAAATAACTATAGTGTTTATAGGCTGGATACGGTCGGAACAGTTGTAAGCAGTTTTGCTTTCCCAAACGTGATTGATGGACTCGCCTGGGATGGTCAAAATCTCTGGCTGGCATATCAAGCCGGTATATATGCTAGCAAAGCTACTCTCGTAAAGACCGATGCCCAAGGAAACGAACTGCTCACTGTCCAGTCTCCCGTGTACGAAATAGACGCCTTATCATGGGGCGATGGGAACCTCTGGGTATCTGGGAAAGACTCTGCGGGCGGAAACTCTAGAATATTTGAGTTGAAACTGGCTTCTGAATTGATGAGATGAGCGACATTTTTATCAGCCACGTTGAAGAGGACTCCGTAATAGCGTTCCAGATAGCCCTTGGTTTAGAAGGAGCAGGGTACTCAACGTGGTGTTACGAACTAGATAGCTCGCCTGAGCTTTCTTACCTGCTGCAAGCAGGGCAGGCAATTGAGCAATCCAAAGCTTTTGTAGTGGTGATTTCCTCTCATTCTCTTGCGTCCCAGAAGATCACCCGAGAAGTCGTCCGCGCCCACGAAAGCGGCAAGGTCTTGGTCCCGGTTCTTGAAGGCATAACGCATCAGGAGTTTCAAGAGCGCCAGCCCGAGTGGCGAGAAGCCATGGGCGCTGCTACCTCCATACGCATACCGCAAGAAGGTGTAACAAGCATCCTTGACCGCATTATAGATGGCCTCAAAGCCTTAGGCATTAACCCAGTATCCAAACCCGATGCCGCGCGGATAGATCGCCTACGTAGAGCATTAAGCGAACTTCGGCCAGGTGGAATGTTGGCAAAAGGCGTGGATTTAGCATACCCGGCAAGACCAGTTGAAAAGACCAGAGGTAGAGGAATATCTAGGCGCATGCTGCTAACACTAAGTGCGGTGCTGGCAGTAGCCTTAGTAGTCATGATGGTCGTGTTTTTCGTAAATGGCAGTGGCTCCAAACCGACTCACCAAACGAGTACAAACCCCATGCCCACCTTAACGGTTGGTACAACCGTCACTCCTGCACCTGACGTAATCACAGTGAGCATAGAGGCACCCAAGATGGCGGAGTTGGGGAGCGACTTCGTAGTAAGGGTGAACGTCGCTGGTGTGGTAGATTTAAACACCTACCAGTTCGATGTGAGTTACGACCCTACTTTCATTGAGGTAATCGGGGAGGAAGGGCTTGGAGCAGGTGTGATGTCAGGGGTCATAAATGATATTACTATTCCGGTTGAATGGGAGTTTTTACCTTCGGGCGAACAGGGGAAGATACATATGGTCGGGGAAGTTCGTAGGAGTATCGATGTATCTGGTGCAGGCTACTTGGCGCAAATACATTTCCACGTGGTAGGCGTACCTCTGAATAGCAACTTCATAGCACTTTTGGACGGGAGACTGAGCGATGTTACAGGAAAAGAGTTAAAGCCCGTGACCTGGCAGAATGCCGCAGTAGGTGTGCCCGGGGAATCTGTTGTCGAAGAAGTTTCCCATGGTTTCTCGGCTCTTTACGGCACTCGAGGAATCGCATGGGATGGCACAAACCTATGGCTTGCAGGTAGCTACTCTGGAATATCCAAAATGGATACCAATGGTGAAATACAGGGAAACTATTCAGCTCCAGCACCTGCCCCCATGGACCTGACGATGGACGGAACAACACTCTGGGTATTCTGTTGGGGCTCTGATAAAATTTACCACTTTGCTATCGACGAGTCTGGGGGTGTGCCACAGACAATAATAATCAGCTCATTTGAGGCGCCGAAGAGTGAAGAAAACGGTGGAATCAACCGTGGCCTAGCCTGGGATGGCACCAATCTCTGGTATTCAGATCGCTACAATGTTTACAGGTTGGATACATCGGGGAACGTCCTCAGCAGTTTTGAATTTCCATACGAAGTCGCCGCGCTAGCTTGGGACGGAGAGCACCTGTGGCTGGCTTTCAATAAGAATCCGCCTGAACTTGCCACCCTAGTGAAGGTCGACGCTGAGGGGCACTCCCTGTTTGTCCTAAACCCTGTAACCGCAAGAATACTTGATTTGTCTTGGGGCGATGGATATATGTGGGTGGTTGGGAACCCTAGCCAAGCTGACCTAATGGGTTTCTCTGAAACGTCAATGATATACAAGATAGAATGGCGCACCATAGCGATCGGAATGCAGAACTAAGGTATGCTGACTTGAAAGCTAGGGTGCGATGCAACTCGGTAAGGGGATACGAAGTCATCAACGCGTAGGAAGGTGGAGCCATGAGTAGGGATGATGTGAGAGAGCCGGAAGAAGTAAGATCTTCTATAGAACCACATGCACTGCATATAAAACGCTTGTGGAGAATTACAAAACAATCGCTTGGTGACTACAAATGGGAGTTGATCGGGGTCTTCTGGGTCATGGCGATAGCACTGGGTTATATCGGATTCTTCAATTATTCCTCAGCAACTGGTCAGGCACATACACTATGGGACAGTCTCTACCGAACTCTACAACTCTTTGGACTGCGTGCAGGTGACGTCTCGGGCCCGGTAAATTGGCAATTGCAGGTAGCAAGGTTCCTGGCACCAGCTGTAGCTATATGGACAGCGTTAGTAGCTTTAGCGGTAATACTTCGTGACCAGCTGCTGTTACTTCGCCTACGCCGTATGAGAAATCACACAGTCATATGTGGTTTGGGCAGGAAGGGTTTGCTTCTGGCTGAGAGCTTTTTAGAAAACGGAGAGCAGGTTGTGGTCATAGAAAGAGATGGAAACAACGACTTGATTGGGCGCTGCAGAGACAGTGGAGCAATAGTCTTGTTCGGCAATGCAACAAACCCCAGGATCCTAAGGAGGGCACGTGTAAACGTAGCCAAGCACCTGATATCGGTCTGCGGGGAGGACGGAATTAATGCTGAGGTCGCTGTTCATGCTCGAGAAATTGTTCGCAACTGCAAGGGCAGATCATTATCATGTGTCGTCCATGTGGTTGATCCTCAACTCTGTCAGCTCCTGAGAGAATACGAGATGGGTATTGGCAAACTGGACACATTTGCCCTCGATTTCTTCAATGTCTTTGACAGTGGAGCAAGAGTCATGCTGAACCAATGTCCGCCTTTCGACAAAACTGATGAGGAGAAGGCGTTTAAAACTCACATAGTTGTGATAGGTGTCGGACGTATGGGGCAAAGCCTGGTGGTTAACGCAGCGAGAAAGTGGCGAGACAGAGGCTCGGAAAACCACAAGCGTCTATGTGTCACTCTGATTGATAGGGAAGCTGAGAAGAGAATGGAATCATTGTACTTAGGACATCACGGCCTAGACATGTTGTGTGAGTTAGTGCCTCACAGTATTGATGTTCGTTCGCCAGAATTTGAGCGTGCAGCTTTCCTTTTCGATAATCAGGAACAGTATGACTTAAAGGCAATATATGTATGTCTGGATGATGATTCCCTAGCCCTAGCTACAGCCTTAAAACTTGATAGGCAGACAATTACCAGAAATCTTAGGGTGCCAATAGTGGTGCGCATGACACACGACTCTGGCTTAGCTACCCTGCTAAGAGTTGGTGAGCGTGAACGGGACAACTTCTGTGGTGTGCAAGCATTCGGGCTACTGGATCATGCTTGCACACCTGATCTTACACACAACTGCACCTACGAAGTCATCGCCCGGGCTTTCCACGAAGATTATGTACAAGCCGAGCTTGCGAAAGGCGTGACACCGGATGGGAATCCTTCTCTGCTTCCCTGGGAGGACTTACCTGAGGACCTGAAAGACTCGAACAGAAGCGAAGCTAAACACATTTTGGCAAAGCTCAAAGCTATCGGCTGCGATATTGCTATGACGGGCGCTTTGGATTCACCATTATTCGAATTCGCGCCAGAAGAGATAGAACTGATGGCTAAGATAGAACATGAACGCTTCGTTAAGGAACGGTTGGGAAAAGGCTGGAGGTACGGTCACACTAAGGACTTGGCAAAGAAGATGAGCCCAAGTCTTGTCCCTTGGGAGCAACTGTCTGAGGAGGACAAGGAAAAGGATAGGGTCTCTGTTCGAAACATACCGAAGTTGTTGTCCATGGTAGGTTTTCAGATTTATCGTTTCAGAAAGGTAAGTTGAATTCAACCATGCCACAACCCTGGCGCACAGTTCGAGTCTTTATCAGCAGCACGTTCCGCGACATGCATGAGGAAAGGGAGGAGCTTGTCAAACGCATGTTCCCCCAGCTGCGCAAGCTGTGCGAGCAGCGCGGCGTAACCTGGGGTGAGGTGGACCTGCGCTGGGGCGTCACCGCAGAGCAGGCTGAGGGCGGCGGCGCCCTCGACATCTGCCTTGATGAGATCGACTCCATGCCTTCTGAGCAAGGTGTCGTTGTGACTCAACAGGACCTTCGCCTGTCTTGTTACACTGTGGCTACTTGTTCTTGTTATGTCAGTCCATCCGGGCGATGACCCACCCGCTCTATGAAGAGGTTGCATGCACGGCAGCAAATGTTTCTCGGGAAATATGACGCCCTGAAAAGACTTCCTTCGTAGGGGTTCGTTCTAAAAACATTCTTTGGTAAAAATAGTATGATATAATGTGCGCCACCAAAATCGCTAGATGGCAATGGATGTCAAACGCATGAAAGAAGGCAAGGTTAGAGGCCAGAGGACATATGCTTTGGGTCTGGATTTCAGTACGCAAGCCGTCAAGATAGTGGTCCTGGATGTGCATTCTGCAGAGGTCCTTTATACCGGTAGCTTTGACTATGATAATGCCTTTGGATACTACGGCACTCGAGGTGGCGTGTTGCCGGCAGAGCAGCTTGAGATAAGACACACTTCACCATTCATGCTTATTGAGGCACTTGATCTTGCCTTCAGGAGATTGCATGAGGGTCATGTGGACATGTCCTGCATTAAGGCCGTAAAGAGCGATGCTATGCAGCACTGCACAGTGTATACGGGCGCGTCTTTCGGTGAGCGTGTTGCGGTCCTCGATCATCATCAATATCTATTGCCCCAACTGGGGTCAAGTATTACAAGGCAAACATCACCCATTTGGGAAGACCGTTCTCCAGTAAAGGAAGCGGCGTATATCGCGAGCGCACTTGAGAAATATGGCTCCATAGAAGCCATAACCGGAAATAGAGCAGAGTTACGATTTCCCGCAGCCCAGATCTTGAAGTGGGCAAGTCAGTCTCCTCATGAATATTGTCAGACCGCACACATTTTCTTATTGAGTGCCTTCTTGAGTTCGATTCTGGCTGGAAAGATCGTGCCTATTGACACCGGCGACGGCTGGGGAACCAATTTGAACGCTCTTGATATCCAGCACCCGGGATGGAGCAATGTTATCTTGAAGGTAGCAAATGATTATTTGGATAGCCGAAAAACGGGGTTGTTGGTGGGGGACAAGCTTGGTGAGATGGCCCACTTTGATACACCTGTTGGTAAGATTAGCCCCTATTTTGTCAAAAAGTATGGGATCAACCCTGATGCCATGGTTCTGGTCGGCACTGGGGACAACCCGGCAACGCTGCTGGGATGTGGTGGACGCGCAGTCATCTCTCTGGGTAGCAGCTATACTATTAATGGAATAATGCATAAGATCACACCTTCTCTGACTGGAGAGTACAACATATTCGGATATATACCTGGCAAAGCCATGGCCCTAACTGTCTTTACGAATGGGGCAAAGGTGCATGAATTCTTCTTAGAAAAATACATTTCCCGAGGAAAAGGTGTGAGTGGGGTGGAGAAAAACTGGGATGCATATGTGTCTGCAGCAGGTGAGGCAATAATGCTGGAAGACGAGAAACTGATGCTGCCCTATTTGATTGACGAGTCTGTACCCCTCCGCCCAAGGGGCATTGTGAGGGAGGGTTTTGATGAGCTAGATGCAGAGGTAAATATTCGGGCCTTGCATATATCTCAAGCACTCTCCTTGCGGCTGCACTCCGGTCATTTGAGTTATGCAGGTGCGCTCTGTTTAGTAGGTGGCGGAACTAAGAACCGTTTTCTCAGGCAGGTGATTACGGATATTTTCAATACTGGAACATTTGCTATTAGATATGCTGATCTTGCCGCGCCCTTTGGATGCGCAGTGAGTGGCGCAAGGTATCTTCTAGATATCTCGTACGAAGATGCTGCTAGTAAGTTTGTCGAGGTGGACAGAGGGACTTTTATGTATCCTCTCAGGCAAAACCAATCCTCAATAAGGACGTTGCTACAAAGATACGAAGCACTCCAAAAGAGTAAAAATACACAATGAAACTGTGAACAGCAGTGTTAGTGTCGAAAGGGGTATCGCACAGATGGCAAGACCCAAGGTCTCTGGTGAGTGGGGTGCACTCAAAGAAGATGTGCCACTTACAAAGGCACAGGTTGAAGAAAAGGCCAAAAAACTTCTGGCTCAAATGACTCTCGAAGAGAAGATTAAACAGATGTCAGGTGATACACCACTTGTGCGTGGCTTAATAGAGCTATTAGTAGCCTACAATATACGCTCGCTACCAGCAGGTGAGAATGTGCGACTGTCCATCCCAGCCATTCGATTTAGTGACGGCCCAAGGGGAGTGGTCATGAACCACTCCACCTGTTTTCCCGTCTCGATGGCCCGTGGTGCTTCGTGGGATACCTATCTCGAAGAGCGGGTCGGTGATGCAATAGGCGTCGAGGCCAGATCGCAGGGAGCCAACCTCTTTGCTGGTGTGTGTATTAACCTGCTAAGACATCCTGCCTGGGGTCGGGCCCAGGAGACTTACGGAGAAGATAACTATCATATTGGAGAGATGGGAGCTGCATGTGTGAGGGGTGTTCAGCGCCATGTTATGGCCTGCATAAAGCATTTTGCTGCCAATAGCATTGAGAATGCGCGCTACCGCGTTGACGTCCGAATTAGT
>Ga0315274_10002095_pt1 | contig 30544 bp, 26 predicted proteins | sample YL17G02_20_MG_FD_203700 | JGI IMG/M metagenome (GOLD analysis project Ga0315274, IMG submission 203700) | Sediment microbial communities from Yellowstone Lake, YNP, Wyoming, USA - YL17G02_20 | ecosystem: Environmental > Aquatic > Freshwater > Lake > Sediment | place: USA: Wyoming | collected...
CATATATGGGAAGGCAAATACAACAAGTCTATGAATAACAATGGATATGTCCTATTTCATATTAATGAATGGGAATCATTGTTAGATCAACTTGCTGCTGTTGCCTAAATGGTTAAAGTCGAGTTATGTGGACTTTTCATACCACAGACGCACCGTTCGAGCCTACGTGGTCTATCGAGTTATCTGCATCAGACGGTGCAAATGCTGATGGTAACAACATAGCGGCTGTGGAATATGGTGCGCTGGGTGATGAGGACGAAAAAGATGCTCGCTCTGTACCTGCATTGACATCTCATCTGAGCCTGAGCTTCCTTGACAGAGCCATGACTGAGTATGACCGAGACATTCGACCCGCAGATGGTCGGCTTTCTCATCACTGGTTCTTCGTCATCAGTGATGCAATAAATGGCTCAACTGTAACAATAAATTGGATACCTTCGCTCAAACTCACCAAAACCGATCGCCAGTATCAATACATCCAACTGGTTGAATTTAATGCTGATGGCAGTGTAAAGCAGACTATATTGCTTGATCCAACTCTGTCAACACTGGATCCCGTTACAGGTAAGATGCAGGAACTTGTAGCATACACCTATACAACAGCTCAGAACGAGACTTCACGATATTTCCGCCTTGACGTGATGAAGTCTAACTTTGTGGCAACTGATTTCGTGTCAGGCACTTCTGGATGGAAGTTCTTCTCTGTGCCTATCACTCCACAGCGAGACGATCCCTTCGTCAATTTGGGCGATGACATTGATCCGCTTCAGTTATACAGATATGACACACAAACTAATGGATACAAAATCTATCCTCTGGATTTGGGCGAAGTTTCAGTGCAAACAGGAAGAGGCTACTTCACACGATTAACCTCCAATATTGAGGTGGATGTAGGCGGTGTATCAAATCTTAGTGATATGAAATATAGCTTGAGTTCTGTCGGCTGGTACGCCATAGGCAATCCATTTGTGATGCCTGTCAATATCGCAGACTTGAAATTCAATGATAAGACATTTAACGAGGCGGTAACCGACGGGCTTATCGAGGGAACGCTATATCGCTGGAAGATAGATAACGTCAACCCGGATGCCTATAATCCTGCGACTAATGCTAACTCACTCGAACCATGGGAAGGATACTGGCTAAAGACCAAACAAGCGAATATTACCATTACAATACCAGCACCAGCCGGCATAGGAGGAGCGATCTCCGCATTACCTGCAAGTTTCAATCCACCCATGCCCAGTCTAGCTCCACCTTTACAGCATAAGCCAGTAGCCAAATCTCAATTGGAATTACGACTTGAGCTTACAGGGTGTGACAGCGCTGGCAATCCATTCTCTTCTGATGTGACAACAGTATTTGGCACATGTGAGAATGCTGTAAATGAATGGGATGTTCTGGATCAAAGCGAACCGCCAACCCTTTCTCAGACCGTAGCCGCTTACTTCGATCATTCTGATTGGGGTAGTGATGCAGGACTTTATAACAGTGACTACCAGCCAATGATGAAAGATGGCGAAGAACGCATCTGGACTTTCACTGTATATACAAATAAGCCGAATGCCAAAATGACCCTCTCGTGGGAGAATACTATATCTCAGGTTTTGGGCAACGTGATGTTATATTTCAGAGGGATTGACAACGCTACTAAAGACTCCGAATGGCAAGATATGAGAGAAGTACGCTCTGTTGAGATAGTGTCACGCTCTCAAGTCACGAAGGCTTTGTTTGAAATACGTGCTGTGTATTTCGAGATGACTCCACCCTCTGACGTGCAGGTTATAGCTGGAGAAAAGCAAGTAACACTCCACTGGGTACCAAGCAACAATGCGTTTGTATCAGGATATACAATCATCAGGCAAGAAGGCACAATAGAATCATGGAGAGATGATGAAGGTGTGCGCTATTTTGTTCAGCAGAATTCTGCTCCATCACTTCAGTTTATTGATACGAATGTGGATGAGGAAAGAATATATACATACCAAATAAGCACTCAATTCAAGACTGGTGTTGAGTTACTAAGCGAATTGTTTACAATACGGATAAAACCTGTAATCAAACAGACTGTTCTAATGCAGAATTACCCCAACCCGTTCAACCCCGAAGTTTGGATACCTTATGAGCTTTCTGAGCAGACAGAGGTATCAATTCAAATATATAATGCTTCTGGTCAGTTAGTTCGCATTCTTGATCTGGGAATGAAGGATCGGGGTAGATATACCAGCATGGATAAAGCAGCTTACTGGGCTGGATTAAACGAGGCCGGAGAAAAAGCCTCTAGTGGAGTTTATTTCTATGTCCTGAAGGCTGGTAAATTTACAGCTACCAGAAAAATGGTGCTTCTCAAATAGTATCAAATGACCATATGATGTATTGATGTCTGATGGATATTACATCCACAGACATCATAATGGCAAGGGAGAAATGACTGCTGGTCATCCAGTGGCCTATCTCCCGGTTTCTGTTGATTCTCTAGCTCATCTTCAGGGATGAGAACCAGATATTGCTCTATCACTCTCTTACTTAAATGAGTGATCTGAGATATCTTCTCAACATCGTCTGTGACTGCTCTAATGAGCTTTACGTTCTCATAATCCCTTCTCAGGGGATACCCCCGAGACCCCAAATCCCTGATGTATCGGTCAACTGCTTCTTTGGAATGTCTTGTCTTCTTAGCTATGGTAGGCGTCAGACATCCCTGAAGATATAAAGCGATGATCTCTCGTTTGTGGGTTATTGCTCCGGAAAGGTCATGAATGTTACCTCTTGTGGGCAATACATTACCACTTGCTCTTTGATATTCATTAGCATAATCGCTGACTACTGCATCACAGCAGTTGAGCAAAACAGCAAGGTCAAGCTGTGTGAGCAATGCTCCCTGGTCATAAGCTTCCTCACACCAGCGAACCATACGGTTGATGCGAAGCTGGCGGGATGTGAAACCATTACGAATGGTCTCAATGTCCTCTGCTGCCAGATAGGTGAGGATGATAGGTTTCATACGAGTCTTAACGATGGACTTCCCCTTTTGTGGGAACTCATCGGTTGGAACTGTCATCCAGACCAACTGACCGTATCTCAGGAAACGTTCATCTGGTGGGAGTATCACCTGTTGCCATTTGCTCCAGTGGCTTTGCCACAACGAAGTAGTGTTCAATGGTGTTGAGGATGTCATCGACAATAGCCTGTGCTGTGACTTCACCTTTATCATAACCGTAGGCATTGATGAATCGATGGATGGGTAACTGTCGCAGGGATTTGTCGTTGATACATCTGAATTTCTTCTCATTGACTTCATCTTTGGTCAATGTCTTGCTCATTTTGGTTCCCCCTTTTTTGATGGGCTGAGTAACTGGGAGAGTCTGTCACAGTCCTTGTAGTCAGAGAAAAGCTGCAGGTATTCTCTGACCAGCCTGTCTGACAGGTTAGTTACCATTCTGATCTGAACAGGAGGAAAGTCTTGCGTATGTAATGTGATGACTTGGCTGAAGTCTCTGAGATAGCGTAACACAGACTTCTCAGAATGATTTGTTTTATTCTCAATGTCAGTGAACTGGTATCCCTTGAGATATAGCTCAATGATCTGAGTCTTATGTGATATACCAGGACCCATGTCATGTTTTGCGCCACGAGTCATGATGAACTTGCCATCATTTCTCAGATGGTGAGTGTCTCTTTTGATGGTAGCAGGACTTGTGGTAAGTAGAATGGCTAAGTCCTCATAAGAAAGCAGTGCTCCTTGGTCGTAGGCTTCTCTTGTCAGACGTAGTATACGGTGTCTACGAAGTCCAGCTAATCCATAGTTGGTAAGCACCTCAAAGTCAGCGTTGACATCATTTAGAGTGAGACGACAAGAGACTTTACGAGTAAGAGCTATGTGCTTACCAGCAGGTTCATCAGTAGCGACAGCTTCGTAGCAGATTTGTCCAGAAGACAGTTGGACATTGGCATGTTGATCAAAGTAAGAGCTGATCTGTTTGTAATATGCCTCAACGATGATGGGCATGAGGTTAAAGTCAGTGGCTATTTTTTGTATTATAGCTTCTCTGGCAGTCTTAGATTCGAGACGTTTTACACCATAAGCATTTTGGTTATTCATGATGACCCCCTTATGAGATGGAAACACATCTAAATGACATAGATTCAGATGATTCCTTGTTATTTTACCTCATGGGGTCATTTGATACAAACAGTAAATGCCTATTTTTTATCTATTCAATGTCTATTTCTGAGAATACCTCATTCTAAAATTTCGTACAATAATAACTTGGACGCATCCGATCCGCCCTCTCGGTATGTTCATACCCCATCACAACCAGATAAAAAAGAATCGGCGGTGGTAAATTACCACCACCAAAAAGGACAAACCGGAGATTTAATAGCATAAAAAGTGGCATTAAGTATATTCATGTTCCATGGATGCCTAATGTAAACCTTTTGCCCCAACCATCCGTCTAAAGCCCAATAAAACCATCACAAAAGGGGGATTTAGATGGACAAAAAATCAAATGTAAACCTTTTACCAAAAAAGCCCAACCAAAAGGCTTCAAAGTTCGGGGAGAACCTCCACTATCTCACCGATGAAAATATTCAAAGACTGTGGGACGTCATAGATAACTACGAACACAAGTTGATGTTACGGCTAGTCTATGAGCTTGGCTGTCGTGTCGGTGAATTTGTCCAGATACGTCTGTGCCACATCAACTTCAGAGAGAACTCCATATTCTTTCCCGCCGAAAACACCAAAGCAAAAGAAAGGCGCACAAGCTATGTTCCGTTAGGCCTTATGAATGAACTCAAGGACTACCTCAAAAGAAACGGCATGATGACCAAACGAGAGGAAGAGATCAAAGACCCGGATGCCTTCCTATTGCCATCCACACAGAATCCCACAGGTCATGAGACTGCCAGGAGGTGGCAGCACATATTCAAGGGGTATGTTGAGAAAGCTGGTTTGCAGGAAGTCTATGGTCATGACAGCAAGGGCAGACCGCTATATAAATATACCATACATAGCCTGAGACATTCGCATGTCAGACACTATGTGCAAAAAGTGCCATTGGCGGCTGTGCAGAAACAGGTCGGGCATAAGTCGCTTCAAACTACTGAGATTTATCTCCGGCTTGCAGATGAGGACGTAAGGAAGGCTTATGAAAATGTTCGTTAGTATGGATTTGTATGCTGGGATGTGTTAAAATATTGATCGCTTAATGTGAGCCAATACTATAAATATAGCAGATAGGCACTACCACAGATTGGAGATGCCACGATGACAACGATGGAAACAGAAAGGCTTGTTATCAGGAACTTCAATGTCAACGCTAAACGAGAGATTGATATATGTTCTTTCTTCAGAAAGCATTTTCATTTGTTTCCAATTCCTCAACGCCTATGATTGCTTGATCAAATGGTAAAATTAGAATTGCCAGATATGATTTTATACTTATATTAAAAGATTAATTATTGCCTTGTGATTTCTTGATTATTATAGGAAAATAATGAAATAGCGGGTTACTAGGAATATTAGAAATGGAAAGAGAAAATAATAGTGTAGAACAAATAGATACTGACGATGATTCTTCTGAAGACCAATACTCGAAGTCTGATGGCTATAATAATATCTTCTATCATAAAGACAATGACATTGTGCTAGAGTATATGCGAGATGGCGTTTTTGAGGACCCTGCATTGGTGAGTATAAACACACAGGCAAGAGATTTCACAATTTTCCCCGGATTCGATAAGCTTTTATCGCTTCAGATGGCAAAAGGATTAATCTCTTATGAATACCAGATATATGCGGCTAAAAAGGTGCTAAATACCTTCCGTGGCAGGGCGATGCTTTGCGACGAGGTGGGACTTGGCAAAACCGTTGAGGCTGGTATTATCTTGCTAGAGTATATATTAAGAGGTTTGGTGCGAAGAGTACTTATACTGACTCCACCGTCTCTGACGACTCAGTGGCAAGAAGAAATGGAATCGAAATTCGGGTTAAAATTCATTCTGCATGATGATCCTGAGTTCAGAAACGGAGGCATAGACTCATGGCACAATTATGATAAAATCATAGCATCCATTCACACTGCCAAGATAAAGCAGAATGCTGATGAAATATCCAAGATCAATCATGATATGCTCATAATAGACGAAGCTCATTATCTCCGAAATAGAAATACTCAACAATGGAAGTTTGTTAATAGCCTCAAAAAGAAGTATATGCTAATGCTCACTGCTACACCAATACAAGGAAATCTGGAAGAGCTTTACAATATAATAACAATACTGAAACCCGGGCAGCTTAAAACTGTAAGCGAATTCAAGAAAATCTTTATGCAAAGGGGTGATCATCTCAAACCCAAAAACATTCAGCGATTAAGAGAGTTATTGAGTGGAGTCATGGTAAGAAATACTAGAGCGCTTACACACGTTCATTTGCCTCCACGTAATGCTCGTATTATAAGAATCGAATTTACAGAAGCTGAACGAATGTTATACGATAACCTGACAGATTTTGTGAAGCAAAACTATATACAAGCTGAACAGCAGAGAGATAAAATCAGCCAATTTACACTCCGCACTTTACAGGAGGAGATAGGAAGTAGCACTTTTTCGGTTCTTCCAACGTTGGAAAAAATGATCCAGAAAAAAGGGGGAAATATAGAAGGATTAATCAAACTCTATGAGTTAGCAGAAAGTATAAAGGATAATGCAAAGACAGAAGCGATGATAAAGGTGATCAAAGCGCATCAGGACAAGGTTATTGTTTTCACAAAATTCACCAGAACATTAGAACACATAAGTGATATTCTGAACAAATATGGTATATCATTCTCAAAATTTACTGGTTCTATGAGCATAGCAGAGAAAGATCGCTCTATAGAAGAATTCGCAGGAAAAACACAGGTTTTGGTAAGCACAGAGATCGGCGGAGAAGGGCGTAACCTGCAATTCTGCAATGCAATCATCAACTATGATCTACCCTGGAACCCTCAGCGCATTGAGCAAAGAATAGGAAGGATCCATAGAGTAGGACAGAAAAGGGAAGTATATATCTTTAACTTCTCCGCTGAAAATACCGTAGAATCTTATATACTGAATGTTTTGGACGCCAAAATTAATATGTTTGAGCTTGTGGTTGGCGAGGTTGATATGATTCTCGGCAACCTTGAAGATGAAAAAGATTTCGCTGATATAATTATGGATATTTGGGTAAATTCCACAACACAGATGGAACTTGAAAAAGGGATAGAAGATCTTAGCGAAAAGCTGGTCGAAGCCCGTAAACAATACATTAAAATCAAAGAATACGATAATCGTCTATTTGGGGATTATTTCCATGCTTGATGAGTAGTTAATGGAACTGGTAGGAGAATATGTCACACGAAGATGCAGATGTAGTGAAAATCAGGAGTTTTGTAACGAAATGCCTCGAATCAGTAGGCACGCTGGTAGAGTTTACTGCGTATAACTACGCTGAGGTTCTGATACCTGACGAATTCATAAATCATTTTGATGGTGAAAACTATTACAAATTGGCTTTTGATTTTGATGTGGCAAGACGGCATGAAGAAGCTGAATTCGTGACTTATGGAAGTTACTTTCTGGATAAAGTGATTGATCTTGCAAATCAAAGGGGATTGACATGCAAGCGCCATATTATAGATGAAACTATAGAACTGCGAAACCTCCCGCAGAAGATTGCAAGCAAAGTCACTTTCAGAAATCAAAGGATGAATTTCGTAGCTAATTCACCCGTGCTGTATCATTATCTATTATTTAGTTTCAAAGTGTCTTACGTTTCCGATGAAAGAGAAGATCAGATCATAAAATTGCTTGTGAACCTTAACACTGGGCATGTAGATAATAGGATGCTAGAATCTATCGGGTCAGCTTTTTTTACGGATAATCCGCATACAAATTATGGTGCAGAGAATATGCAGTCGGTAGACTACGCATACAAGGTTGCGACAGAGGCTTTGGAGGAACAAATTCAACACAGGATTCATGAGATCCAAAACAAAATTAAGATACGTCTGATTGGTGAAAAGAATAGGATAACAGAATATTATGATCAGATAGATAACGAGCTTAAACTAAAATTCGAAAAACTGAATGAAAGAGAAAATAAGGAAGGGATTAACACCATAAATGACAAGCTCCGCCTTAGTATGATAGAAAGGCAAAGAAGGTTAAAAGAAATTGAGGAAAAGAATGCGCTCAATGCCTACATAACGCTGTTTAATGCAACTCTTATCTCTCAGACTAAAATCAGGAACAAATACAATGTGAAAAAGGGTAAAACAGAACGTGATATATATGTGGTCTGGAATCCTGTTTTGAAGGACGTTGAGCCATTGATATGTGAAATCTGTGGAACAGAAACTTTTGATGTTGATCTATGCTCAAGTTCCCATCTCGGGTGTATAGAATGTGTGTCTTTATGTAGTATATGCGGAACTCGAATATGTAAAAGCTGTGGCACGCTCTCTGAATGTCATGTATGTGGCGTATTTTTATGTGATAGGTGTAAGTATGTATGCGAAAATTGTGGTGATATATTATGTAAGGACCATATCGAATCATGCACCTGCAAGGCGGAAAAGCGTCGTAATCAACAGGAAGCAGAGATGAGAAAAAAAGAAGAGCATATACTTGAATTCCAAAAAAATCCGTTATCACTCTCAAAGTCAGTGAAGCAATATATGGATAAATACGTTAGAAAGAACATAGATTCACTTGATGAGGACTGGAAAAAAGCATTGGTTAAACTGCAATCTGCCCTGACAGTAGAAGATAAAATTAAGGCACGTGAGATCCTTTCAGAACTGGACGAAAAATATCCTGATAATGCTTGTATTAAAGCTCGTTTAGTTCTAACTTATGAGAGATTTTCCAGCAGGTTAATGTCATTAAGCCGTCACGCTGTTAGTATAGCACCACAATTAGCACTATCACATACAGCTTATGGATATATGCTTCAAAAAAGAGGAGAACTAAACTTTGACCAGACAATTGACGAATATGAGAAAGTAATAAGGCTGGCAGGGGATGACGAAATTAATCTTAAAACTAATGCTCATTACCAGATAGGAAAGATGCTGCAAGATTATATGAATGACTGGTGGGAAGCAAGACGCAGATTAGAAATGGCACTTGAAATAGATCCGAATTTCCAACTAGCGCACCAAGCACTTAACAATCTAAAAGCTCTGATGAGAGGAAGATATAGATTATGATATACTCAATTATCACCACCAAAGGCGATGACAATCTCTAAAGTAATTGGGCTTGTTAAGTGTTTTGTGTAAATTTCCATTCCGCCATCATTACAAATACTTGCTGACCCTTTCTTCGAAGTGAATTGATAACTGTGCCAATATCTTGTTCCCAGTTGGGGAGCTTCATTGTCCATTTCTTGATGACTTCACAACTGGAAAGGTAAAGCATCTTGGTGTATAGGGAGTGCACTATCCACCGACATGCTAGACAAAATTGTGAACCTTGATGTGATAAAATGACATTGGCTTTAGATGCTGATAAATTCTGCATATAAACAGCGACAATTTAGCCTTCAATACTTCAATGCTGTGTTATATGAATCTATTGTCCTATGGAATATAAACCCCATTCCATTGGCATTATCTATAGTTAATGCTGCTTCAGCCTAATGCTTGACTAAATAAATTTTTCATGTTTGATTTCCTATTGTAGTGACAGGTTTCAAACCTGTCACTACGTTACCATAAATCGAAAAAATAATCTGGTTGACCACTAGAAGGTCTGAAGGAGAACAAGATTGAAAGGTAAAAAAATTCTCTGTTATATTGTCTTTCTCTGTTTTGTAATTTTGTTTATGCCAGTATTAAAATGTATATCAGCAGAGGAAACTTTTCTCTTTTCAAAGACGTTTTCGGGTGTTTATCTAATGAAAGGAGACTCAGAAGAGGTAATCATCAAAAGACAGGGACCGTATATAGCTCCCCGGCTTTCACCTGATGGAGAGAAAATACTTTTCCATTCCAATCAAGGGGGAAAAATTGGGGTCTGGTTTACGGATCTACAGGGAAAAGAAAAAGAAAGATTCTGTGATGGAGATCAAGCAGATTGGTCTCCTGACGGGAAAAGGATTATCTTCAGGCGTGAAGGCAGGATTATTGAAAAGGAGCTCGCTTCTGGAAAGGAAGCTATTATTACACCTGAAAGCTGGGTCCCCTGTGAATTCCCCACCTATCTCCCTGATGAGAGGATGATTTTCGTTTTAAAAGGTGATAGAAAAGATAAAATCTTTCTTATCAATTATAATAAAGATACTCCTCTCGAACCATTAGTAGAGGGAGAGATAATGAGCGTTCCGAAATGTTCGCCAGATGGAAAGAAAATCGCTTATCAGGACGGCGCTCACATCTATATGATTGATATTGACGACAGGAAAATACGTCAATTAACTCTATCTGGCGGAGTACAAAGTTGCCCTGTGTGGTCTATGGACAGCAGAAGTATTTGCTACTGCCAGTCGTCAGAAGCTTTCAGCGGACCCTGGGATATTTGCAGAATTGCGATTGACTCCCCACAAGATGTCGGGACTGTAATAAGGGATGTAGGTATAGGTTTCGATGGGCATGGTTCTTCCCCATCAATCTCTGCCACAGCGCAGCTCAAAGGTAATAGTATCAACTTATGGCAGGTAGAAAACATAAATGATAAAGAAAGCCGAAAAGCTTTACCGATGGATAAATACAATCTGGAAGGCGAAGTGGCTGTAGAAAATGATTGGATTGTATTTTACTTATCCACAAAGGAAAATAAGCTCACTATTTTTCCCAGAGAAACAGATAAAACTGTGCGAAAAGAGATAGAGCTTACTGCAATAAATAAGGAAGGTAAATCTGCAACCCGGGTGAAATCCATTCATGTTTTAAGTAACGATGGAGAGAAAGTCATTTTGGAAGTCCGCCTTAGTTCCGAAAGCAGTGTCGTTTCGCCGACTCTCGTTCCGCCGAGTAACGGAAGAAACGAGGAACTCCGAGAAGAGGATGAGATGGAGGCAATCTTTACTGTTCCTCGAAGCAGACCGTTCGTTGAAATCAAACCTGTAAAAAACATAGACAGAATTTACGTTAAAAGGGAAACGGATCTGGCTTTATTGCCGGATAGGTTCGCTGATGATTTGATCCTCGATCCGTATAAATATCTCACCAACAAGGTTCCTCTGCCTTACTCTCATTTTCTGATAGGACTACCGAATAAGAGCGATATGTTCATGGTCATCACTCCTTCGGATAAGCAAAGTATGTGGCTGATTAAAGGCAAAGCTGAGAATTACTTTGAGGGAGTGGAAGTCTTAACAGGCGGGGAGGACCTCTTTGTATCTATCTTGTCTGATCGTGATCTCTGGTATCGGACAGAAGTAACTGCTGATTCTGATACTAACGGATGGAAGATAAAGTGGTCTAACCCATTTTTGGCTCAATGGCGCACTGCCGTAGAAGGAAAAGGGAAATACTATTCCAGAATGTGGGATGAAGAGGCTTTGAATACCTTGAAAGAATCATCTCTTCCTATGGAGGAGAAATTGTCAGAAGTCCCTGAGCTATCTATCGTCTATGTATATGGCAGGAGTTGGAATACGCCGTTGAATATTGTAACTCCTATGGACGTTTTACAGGATGCTCTTGGTATAGATAGGTTAAGTGATGTTTTAGATATGGAAGGGATAAGAAACTATCGCACTGCGGAAGAATGGGTGCCACTGCATGTCTTTCTAACTTCACAAGAAAACAGGCTTTGGCCCCAGGATAGTCTCGGATGTCCTCAAGCTCTGGATTTTTCTCCCATTATTGAGTTACTAGGTAGAATGCGCATGGTGGAAAGGAAAGGGGTAGAATCAACGACGACTCATTTGTGTGAGGATATACTCAATTCACTCAAAGGCTTAGATAATAGAATAGAAGAATATGAAAAATTCCTTGCCGGTTTGGATAGTCTCTGCAAGACAAATAGAAAAAAATTAAAAGCAGACAATGTTCCTTCTATTACGTTTCTTAACGCCATAGAGAAAAATATAGTAGATTTACGGCGTAGCATTGCTAATCTACCAATCACAGGAATCGGGGTTATCTCTGATTCTATTGAGGCGATTAAAAGTTGTATGGGAACTCAAGATACACTTTCCTGGGATAGAATCGAGTTTGAAAAATTCCGAGACGTTAGTAAATCTGCCCTATTAGAACGTCAGCAAATCCTTACAAAATACAGGAATTTTGTGAAAGAAGTACGGAATAGCGCTGGCATTATTATAACAGAACAACCAGAAACCAGTGATATATATGAAGAGATACGGCTGATTACTCAGAATATTCTCAGGGAAAGGTACTATTTAGAAGGTGATTGGAGAGGAGAGAAACCGTTAGAATGAAAATAATTAAATTCGTAAGTTCCGTTTTGTTAATAGCTATTATTCTTTGTATTCCAGTTACAATCCGGGCTGAAATACCAATCCACGATATGTGGACAGCATCCGGCAAACTAACGTTAGAAAATACGGATTGGACTGCAACGTTTAGCCGAGAAGATGGTGCGTTATTAGTTTATTCAAAAACGAAGGAGATTGTGAAAATCGTTCCATTCTATTCGGAAGATGAAGGCGATCGTATTCATAAAGCCCAAACTATCCTTTCTTGTAAGAGGATAGAGGACAAGGAGAAACCGATGGGCATAAATGTGTCTTTTTCCGCCGATCAGAATCAGATAGAAGGGAACTTTTTCTTTGATCAGGAAGGAGCCATACAGATAGAACCATCACAGAATATGAAAGGAATACTCATCTTTGGTGAGATCAGTTATGGAGTCGTTCCGTCCCCACCCTTAGAGGATCTCATCTATGATCCAAAAAAGTACCCTTCAGTTTCCTATATTAATATCCCGTCAGAGAACCTTTTTCTTGGATTGCTAAACGGGGAGGATAGGATTTTCTATTGTGCATGGCCCTATGGTAACCAGAGAGTGAAACTTCTCTTAGAAGGTGGCAAAAAAGAAAAACTTATAGAAGCGGCTGAAATACACCTTGATGGAAAAAGCCTATATTTTAAGTCTATCAGCGCCCCCGGAATCTGGCATAGAGAAGAATTACTTCCCACTTACTTGGAGAAAGATATAGAGATTAATTGGAAAAGGCCTTTCCAAGCAAACTGGAAGACTCAGCTCCTTGAGGGTGATATTGAAACTAATTTTCCGTTTATATCACAAAAAGAGAGAATCTGGCGACCCAACTTTGGGTTTTATGAATATCCTGTCTGTTTTGAAGAGGAAAAAGCCTTTTTCCGACTCGGTAAAAAAGTTCCACCGTCAGGACAACCTCTCATCTATGCACTTGAAGGATATAAGGATGCACCAGTAGAATTCGCCAGAGAACGTCTTGGTTCTATCTCTACACTTAAACCAGGATTAGGGCTTAGAAGGTATCCAGAGGATAACGTTGGCATACAGAATTGTGATGGTCGTGCATGGGTAAAATGGATTGTTAAGGTAGGTTACCAGACAAGAGAGTGTGAGTTTTTGCAGGAAGTTATGTATGACTTTCTGTACTCTGTCAATACTGATAAAGGAAGACTCGAAGAATATGAGAGATTTATCACTAAGATGAAAGAAAAAATAAACTTGTGGTTGGAAAAAGAAAAGGATAATACGGAACTCCAGCCTTTCCTCAGCCAGATGAAGGAGAAAATTGAGAATATAGATAAAGAATACTGGGAAAAAATGGACAATACATCTGCGGCAAAGCGATTACAGTGGGAAACTGAGGTAATTAATAGGCTGAAAGTCCTTATTCAAGAGAAAGGTGTAGAAGTCTACCCGGAGGTTTGTTATCTCCTCGACGAAATCCAGCTTTGGAGCCTTATAGAATCAGTTCCGGGGAGAGTCGGGGGATTATTCAGAGAAATGTATCAAAAGGCAGGATATTCCTGCGCAGACAACATTGCTGTAATCAAATATGCCGAAGAGATCAGAAAAGATATTAGAGAGTTTTTAATAACTGGCGAAACACATGAGACAATATATTAATGTAGTAGTCGGGTATTAGTCATCAGCTTCAGAAGGAAGGTTTACAATTGAGTGTCGGTGGGGCATAAGTTTATTTCGACAATTTTATTTTCACTACCGATGAGTTACAAGATTCAGGTTTTGTTGTATCCGCAAAAGGCAAACTCACAACATCATGGGGTGAGATAAGGAGGAATAGATGAAAATTGCTATAATTTTATGCATCTTATTAACCTCGATGCTTGCTTGGGCGGAAACATTCAGAGATGATTTTGAGGATGGGGGTTTTTGCATAAACCCCCTATATATAATCCTGACATAGATCGCAGTCATAATAGGTGATAGATTTAGGCCTGGCAAAATGATTTTGAATATCCAATATAAACTTTATGGTTTGACCGAAGAAGAGATCGCCATGCAAATCGGAGAGGATGAAATGAAATGTCCGACATAGTGCTGAAAAATCTAGATTCCATATACACCAATATAAAGAACGTGCTGGATGAAGCTCGTAATAAGGCAGTTAGATCAATAAACTTCGCCATGGTGCAAGCATATTGGCACGTAGGAAGGCTTATCGTTGAGGAGGAGCAAAATGGTAAAGAAAGGGCTAATTATGGGGAATCGCTTATAGAAGAACTATCAAAGAGGTTAACCACTGATTACGGAAAAGGCTTTAACCGAACCAATCTACGGTATATGCGGCAATTTTATCTTGTGTTTAAGAATCATCACGCACTGCGTGATGAATTGACATGGACGCATTATAGGCTTCTTTTAAAGGTTGAAAACGAAAGCGCAAGAGATTTCTACATGATTGAATCTGTAAATAGCAATTGGGGCACAAGAGAACTTGATAGACAGATAAACTCATTACCGTTGAATTTGACTTTCTCATTGGGAAAAATATTAATTCAAACAACTTAGGAGGTAAAACAATGGCTATTAAATTGTGCGCAGAGGCGGATGCTTTTCGCCATGATGAAAAAGATTTTACTTATGCTGTTGAAATGACCAAAAAGCTTGGTTTCAAATACATTGAGCCAGAGGTAATGACCGGCAGATGCTTGCTCAATGTGTATGAATATTGCAACATTACCAGTCTGGAAGATGACCCAATGGAGATGCGCAAGCTAATTGAAGGGGCCGGGTTGAAGGTTGCTTGTTTGAGTGCGCATTCCAATCTGTTAAATACTGAATATGGCGTTGATTACTTGAAGAAAGCCATCCGATTCGCTTATATTCTTGGATCACCCCTTGTCAACACTGCTGAAGGCCCAAAAGCTGGTTGGATGACTGATGATGATTCTTTTCGTATAATGAAATACAATCTTAAAACCACCCTCCAAATGGCGGAAAACTACGGTATTACATTAACGATTGAACCTCATGGAATTTATACTACCAATGCTGAAGGACTTCTGAAAATTATGGACCTGAGCGATTCCAAGAATCTGGCGATCAACTTTGATACCGGTAATGTTACGATTGCAGGTAATGACGCGCTGGAGACCCTAAAAAAGGTTATTCACAGAGTGGTTCATGTTCATTTGAAGGATGTCAGAAAACCTCGAACAGCAACTGGGGAGACTGGCGTTACCGCAGGAATGGCGATTGGTGACGGTGATGTGGATATCAAAGGTTGTATTGATCTGTTAAAAAAGCATAAATATGATGGATTCCTGTCTATCGAGTGCTCAGGCGTTGAAGCACTTAAGAAAAGTGCTGAATATCTTAAACCCTTGATCGCATAATACAACAAAAAAAAGTAAAGGGCGTAGAGTATATGATGACTTTACGCTCTTTGTGATTCTACTTGCACTTTAAATGAAAGAATATGGAGAGTTTACCACCAAATTGCATAAAAGGGGGTCTGATATGAAAATCGCGTTTTCCAACCTATCTATTTTTTCAATTATCAGTATGTTGTTTACCTGTAGTCTATCTGAAAGCTCTGAAGTATCAAAGGAAAATAAAATTCTCATAGGATGGGCAGAAAAGAGCATAACACCAACAAGACCAGTTATATTGACAGGTCAATTCCACGCGCGGATTTCTAAAAACGTAAATGATCCGATAACGTCAACAGCCCTAGCAATTGAATCGGGAAACGATCAAGCCATTATGGTCTCGTGCGATCTGGTTGGAATAAAAGAAGGAATGCAGGATAAGTTGCGTGAGATTGTAAAGCCTAAATTATCCGGGTTTGATACCGAGAAATTATTTCTTAATGCCACTCATACGCATACTGCACCTGAAACGTTAGAAGGTAATTATCCACCACAAGATAAAGAGGTTATGACACCAACAGAATATACTGATTTCTTTCTAAGTTGCCTGTCTGATGTGGTTGTTGAGGCATGGGAAAACCGTAAACCCGGCGGCGTTAGCTGGGCTTTTGGCCATGCGGTAGTGGGACATAACAGAAGGGCAGTCTATTTCAATGGGTCCTCGCAAATGTATGGCTCAACGAATAAAGATGACTTTGAAAGTATAGAAGGCTATGAAGATCATAGTTTGGATATGCTCTTTTTCTGGGATCAAGAGCAAAAGCCTACCGGCATAGTTATCAACATAGCCTGTCCTTCTCAGGTGACAGAAGGAGCGTCTTATGTATCAGCAGACTTCTGGCATGAAGTAAGGACAGAGCTAAGAAAAAGATATTCAGATAGTCTTTTTATATTGCCACAGTGCAGTGCCGCCGGTGACCAATCTCCACATTTCCTGCTCTATAGTCGGACAGAGGAAAACATGCGAAAGCGAAAGGGTGTATCAGAGCGGGAAGAGATTGCTATCAGGATCGCAAACGCTGTTGATTATGTGTTTCCACTGGCAAAGAATGACATAAGAACAAGTGTGCCATTTAAACATATTGTTCAAGACATCAGCCTTCCAATAAGAAAAGTAACGGAAAAAGAATTGGAAGTTGCGAAGCAGGAATATGATACACTATCTAAAAAACAGCCATTTGACAAAAGCTCTTCCGAATATGTTATTATGAAGAGAAATAAAAGTCTGATAGACAGATATGAACAACAGACAAATAAACCGTTCCATCAGATGGAGCTTCACGTCATAAGGCTTGGGGATGTTGCTATTGCTACTAATCCATTTGAGTTGTTTCTTGATTATGGTCTGCGTATTAAGGCACGAAGCAATGCATTGCAGACATTTGTTGTTCAATTGGCGTGTTCTTATAATGGTTATTTGCCAAGTGCCAAAGCTGTATCAGGAGGCGGTTACGGCGGGGAAGCCGCAAGCAACCGAGTGGGTCCTGAAGGTGGACAAGAGCTTGTTAATCAAACTGTTAAGCTAATCAATGAAATGTGGAGTGATGAAAAAAAGTAAGGAAAATAAAACATGAGAATAGGATGTTCCACATACTCATATCGTCAGCTTTTCAGCAATGGCAGAATGAATATATATGCTTTTCTGGATAAGGTTTATGATCTTAAACTTTTGAAGCAGTGTGTCTAGTAATGGAATAAAAGAAAGATAAAATGCTTTTAAACTGGAGGTGGTTTTAGGATTGAAAAGGATTTCTAAATATATACCTTTAGCTCTGGCTTTTTTATCTTTCTTATATTTCCTTAGAATTCTTATACAATACGGTGATCTTTTGAATCCAGATGATTGCGCTTATGTTGCTTTCTGGAAGGAGATGATACGGGGTGATATTTACTTTGAATGGACAACACCAAAGCCTTTTGAGATCATATTATTTGGTATTCTATATCAGATTACTCACAGTTTATTTATTGTTGCACTGGTTTTTGCCGTAGCAATGAGTTTGCTTGTCTATTACAGTAGTAAGGTTCTCATTCATATTTCAGGTAACCAGATTCCATGCCTGTTTTTCACGTTATTTATATGCACCAGCCCGTTTTTTGTGGATACAGTGGCAACCGGTGGGTCAGGGTTAGTTTCATCACTTTTAGTAATTATTGCTTTAAGCGAAATCTTAACAAAGAAAGTTTTCTTACAACGGTTAGGCAACAAGTTTGTCATTGTATTTTTGAGTCTTTCTGGACTCTCAAGACCCGAGAACTGGATAAACGCATTCTTGATCATCTTTTGTCTTTATTTGTTAAAGTATTTAAGAAAACAACGTGGAAGAATACAATATAGTGACCTCTTTTTGCTGATACCCTTGCTAATGCCGGTAGCATGGCATATATTTGACTATCTGGCTTTTGGAGATTTGTTTTATAGCACGAAGATGACAGTTGGTTATGCTGAGAACGTGCGAGATGCTTTTGGTTGGTCTGATTCTTTTATCTGGTCGGATTATCCGAAAAGGCTTAAAAGTTTTATGTTTGAAACGCTCTGGTTGCGGGTTTTGCTGTTATCTCTTGTTGGTCTGATATGGATGCTCATTAAAAACCGTAAAAGCAATCGCATAGTCTTTCTCCTTCTTTTCTGCTCGTTTTTTGGAAATATAGTGTTTTATTTTGTAACTTATATACGCGAGATGGCTTTAATCGGACGTTTTTTCTTTTACAACTTTGTCTTGATTATACTTTTAGCTAGCGTAGGTGCGGGTGGCATCGTTGAGTCTGTCGGTTGGATATTCACGAAAGCATTGCGAGATACTGTGAGGTTAACTCACCGGATATTCGCAAAAGCTAAGAAGACTTTTCCATCAATTAAAGATCATTATATAGAAAGTATCAGGCGATTAATTCGCTGGGTCCCGTTGAAAGCGATAATTATTTTTATACAGGTCGGCATCGTATCCACACTGATTCTGTTTTTTATCTTTATTCCGCTTAGAAAATCTTTATTGCCTTTATTTCCGGGTCTCAAGGGGCAACAGACAATGCGAAAGCTTGTTGAGGAGTCGGTGAGGATAATACAGGCTGATAAAGATTACAGCGAGGATTCCTTTTTATTGGTAATCGCTGAGTATGAGGGGAGATATTGCATTCTGGTACCAAATAAGGGCAGTCATGTTTATCCATACAGACAGTTGGCGGCTTTAGTGGAAGTGCCAATGTTCAATAAAAATCTATTTTACCTGATGCACTTCCTTACGTTAAACAGGCAGAAGTATGCCTATAGACCGGTTGGAATGCTGATGGATTTGAAAGAAAACATCGCATTTGAGAAGAATATATTTTATCTGGTGCGAATGTATCCACCGAGAAGTGATAGGATCAGGATGGTTATAGAAAACTTGAAGAAACAGGCTAAAAGTACAGAAACACTGATTGATCGAGATAATTTCAAAATTTATAAGTTGAAAGAATAATCCATAGAAGCTTGTTGCATAGGAAGTGCTAAGAGGTTGTGATTTGGATAATGTCAAACAAGGCTTAACATTAAAAGTTCTATTAACAGGCATAGCAGGCGTTATTATAATATGTGCTGTTGAACCATATAATAGCTTTTATGCGCGCGGCACGCATCTGGTAGATAGTTACTTTCCTATCGGGGCTTTCTTTTTATTTCTTATTATAATCCTGATTAATGCGCTTCTGAAGGTTCTGAAGCCAAGTTACGTATTTACCCCGGCAGAATTACTCGTTATCTGGTGCATGATGATTGTGATAGAGGCTATACCTTATTCGGGTCTGATACGTTACCTCTTCCCTGCAATGGTGGCTCCCACATACTTTGCTACCCCTGAGAATGAATGGCACGATCTTTTTAAGCCCTATCTAAGCGATTGGGTAGTGCCGAAAGATGAAAATGCTATAAAATACTTCTTCGATGGTTTGCCGTCTGGTCAACCAGTTCCCTGGGGAGCCTGGTTCAAGCCATTGATAGCATGGTCTTCCTTTGTAATAATAGTCTATTTTGTCATGATGTGCTTGTGTGTGATACTTCGCAAACAGTGGGTAGAAAGGGAGCGATTGAGTTTTGCCCTGGTGCAAATACCCGCTGAGATGGCCCAACAACCTGAGTCATCAAACTTGCTGAATAGCCTAATGAAGAACAGGCTTATGTGGTTTTCAGCTTCATTGCCTATCGTGCTACACACCTTAAATGGCTTACATGGATACCTTCCAGTCGTTCCTAGCATACCTCTTTACCCGGGTTTCTCTGTGTCATTTACCGATAAACCCTGGACAGCACTAAACGGGATATATTTTTCCATATTTTTTTCAGTTATAGGCTTTGCCTATCTCATCCCGACTGAAATATCCCTCAGTATTTGGTTTTTCTATCTGTTTTATCAGATTCAGGGGGTAGCCTTTGATGCTCTGGGATTACCCATAGGAAAAGAAATCTCTGCCTACCGACAGGGCATGGGAGCTTACCTTGTAATGGCTGTATATATTTTCTGGCTTAGTAAGGAGCATCTTGGCGACGTATTCCGCAAGACGTTTACCAAAAAAAGTAAAGTAGATGACTCCAATGAACCGTTACCTTATAGATGGGCAGTATTAGGAGTGGTTTTTGGTATTTTAGCATTACTAATTATGTGTAATTTTGCTGGTATATCGCTATGGGTAGCTGTCTGTATACTTTTGATTTTTTTTTCCATCGTTATAGTGATAAGCTGGCTAGTGTCCAGTGCTGGTTTAATTTTCCTAGAACAAGGGTTTCTTCCTTCTGAATATATAGAGACGATAGCGGGGAGTTCAGCGATTAATCCATCAAGCTGGACGGTGCTTGCTCTACAAGGGGTTGTGACGCATGATATGCTAGCAGTTATGATGCCAAATTTTATGAACTCCTTTAAGATATCCGATTACGGCAGGCTTAACCGACGTTCACTGGCAGGGGCAATCACTATATCAGTCATGGTGGGATTATTTGTCTCCTATTACTCCTACTTTAACCTGACCTACCACTATGGCGGTCTAAAATTAGAGCCTTACTGCTATACTTCATCAAGTCAGGAGTTTTTCAGAAGATCAGCGTCCGCTATTCAGTACCCTACAGGCACTAACTGGAAAGAACTTATATTAATGCTGGTTGGATCAAGTTTTATGGGATTTTTATTATTCATGCGATATAAGTTTATATGGTGGCCGTTTCATCATGCGGGGTATTTAATGCATTTAACCTGGATCGCTGGGTGCGTCTGGTTTTCATTTTTTGTTGGTTGGGTCATGAAATACGCTATACTTAAATTTGGCGGGATTGGAGAATACCGCCGACTGCGACCACTCTTTTTGGGGGTGGTAATAGGCGAAAGCCTAATAGGAACTATATGGGTTATAATAAACATGTTCACCAAGGTGGGGTACTCAATACTGCCACTTTAGCGGGGAATTATGAGGTATAATGAATGCTTTGCATCCTCTTCATAATTCATAATTCACATAGAGAGGTACAAAAAAATGAAAAGATCAAGTATCGTCATTGCTTTCTTTTTGTTACTTTGTGGTTTTTTGCTCCCACTTGAAGCGAAAACGCTTTTCCATGATGATTTTTCTGATAAAGACAATTGGCAGGACAACTGGTATCAACTAGGAAGTCCAGGGCTTCAGATTATCCAGGTTGATGGTCATCTAGAAGCGCAGAGCAGCAAAGGGACAGCAAGCAAACAAGTATCTGCAATTACAAAGGAGACATTTAATTTCACAAATGGGGTCACTTTTGAGGGTGTCTTAACATCCGCTGGGCCTGATGAAGTTCAGTTTTGGGTAGCTGAGGGGGATGGAAAAGGAAATGCGGAAGATGACCCCTGGTTTACTATAAACTGGATCAGAGTGATGTTAGCAAATAGCTCTATATTTCTCCAAAGGGCTAAACCGGGTGGAGAAGGATTCGACGGTGAAGGCAATATCCCAATGGTAGAGGGAACTCCTTACAAAATATCTGTATACATGAAATCCCAAGACTGTAAGGTTTATGTTGATGGTAAGCAGATAATAGCAAGGAAGCACGAGCAGAATTATACTAAAGCCCATCTTATATTTGCGTCATGGACAGGCGCAACGACTATAAAGGAGAACCATAAAATAGACGATGTATTCATATATGAAGGTGATTATGTCGCCAAACCTTCGATTTCTGTGAAAAATGAAGGGAAACTGACTGCAACCTGGGGTAGCATCAAAAGCCAATATTAGTGTGATGTTTGTTATCGGCAATATAGCTTTATTCTCTGTGTTTCTGTGTCTAAAAATAATCCGGGAGGAAATTATGAAAATATCAATGATGTCTTATACTATGGCGAGAGGAGAATGGGGAAAAAATCATGATATAGAAGAACTCTGTAAATTTACTAAGGAACTTGATCTGGAAGGAATTGACTGGGTAACTACTTATGGAGTTGACCCTAAAGAAATTCGTCGTATTAGTGATGACTATGGTCTAAAAACTGTCTGCTATACGTTCTTTGCTGACATTAACTTTTCTGATAAAAAAGACCGTCAGCCTGGAATTGACAAAATTAAGGAAGGGATTGAAGTTGCATCAATTCTGGGTACCGATAAGATAATGCTACCCATCGGTGGCAAGGATGGTTTTTCCCGGGAACAAAGCAGGAAAAATGTTGTCGCCGGTCTCAAAGACGCGGTGGAAATTGGAAGAAAATATGGAGTTACTGTCACTGTGGAGCACTTCACTGATAAGAGAGGACCTTTCATCACTTCAGCGGATATGAATGAAGCCATAAGGGAAGTTCCAGCCTTGAGAATAACTTATGATAACGGGAATGTTCTTGTCGGTGGAGAGGATCCTATCGCTGGTTTTGTGAACTCAGGAGAAGCTATTGTCCATGCCCATTTTAAGGACTGGTCCCTATCTACTGATGGGAACGGTTTGAAAGGTTTTGATGGGAGAACATACATCGGAGCATTAGTAGGTGAGGGACTTATTGACCATAAAGGCGTTGTGGAGGCAATGAAGAAATTCAACTACACAGGATATATCAACTTCGAATACGAAGGAAGCAAGTATGAACCAAAGGAGGCAACGATTAGAGGCGTAAAATATCTCAGTGATCTTATCTTTCCAGAAGGATAATGAAGTTTAAATTATTAATAAGGAGACAATTAAAGATGAAAACAAGAATTAGTAACAAGAATCTTGCCATCACAAGTAATTGGGGCATTTGCCTTTTATTCTCATTGGTCGTTGCCTTTACATTCATGCTTATAGAATCAAATGCAGAGGCAATTCTGTATGACTTCAATAACGGAAAGGCAGATGGCTGGACTGTATTCGCTGGAACATGGGAAGTTAAAGATGGTGAATATCACATGCCTAAGGAGGTTAATGCCGCTCCATATCCATTAACATTCGCTTTAGATGGTAAAGAGGTTGGAGAATTTACCATAGAGGCAAAGGTGAGAAATGACAAATTTCACTCCTCAATGAACCAGTCACACGATGGATTTGCATTTGGTATAGATAGCAAAGCCAATGGTTATGTTCTCTATTTCAGACACCACAAAGGGCTTACCGGCGCAGGTGGATCATTAGTTCTAAGGTGGATGGCTGAGGATGCCAAAGGAGGATTCAATCCTAACGCTGATGTAGCTGAGGGTGCTGATGTGTTTGCGGCTATGGATGTAGGAAATTGGCATGTCCTTAAAGCCGAAGTAAGTGATAAAAGTAAAACTCTTAAAGCCTGGGTGGACGGAAAACAAGCAATAGACATAAAACTGGATAAAACTGCTTCCGGAAAGGTCGGGTTATGGGCGGCTGACATTGGTGCAGCAAGCTTCGATGATATATCTATCAACGGTACAGGGATACCGGCGACCGATGTGCAACCCAATTCAAAGCTTTCCACCAAATGGGGAAGTATCAAAGCAGAATATTAGAATAACACATAAGGCAGGGGTAACGCATCCCTGCCTTATGCCTTATAGCGGCAGAATCTAACTCGACAATGTTAAATTAAATCACGAATGGCATGAATTGTAGGGGCAATCCCTTGTGGTTGCCCTTTCAATGTTAGATCTCAATTGAAAAATGGTATTAGTTTGATTCTTATAAACTTTCCTCAAAGGAGAATTATTATGGGCAAGTTAGGTGTAGGAGTAATAGGTTTAAGGCGTGGCAGTGGATATCTCAGTGCATTCAATGCCAATCCGAATGCAGAAATAAGAGGTGTTTGCGATCTGGATGAGGGTATACTCGATTCGGCAAGAAAACAGTATAATGCTAAAATAGCTTCGAAAAATTATAAGGATTTATTTGTAAAGGATATTGACATCATCGCTGTATGCTCGCCTGACCATTTCCATAAGGAGCAAGCGGTTAATGCACTTTTTGCGGGTAAGCATGTGTTATGCGAGAAGCCGTTAGCAATAGGTATTGAACAATGCGAGGAGATAGTCGAGGCTGTTGATAAGACAGGTTTGAAGTTCATGGTTGGACAAAACTATCGTTTCGATTCAACCTTCTGGAGCATAAAGAAGCTTGTAGAAGCAGGGAAGCTAGGTGATCCATTTTTCGTGGAAGTGTATTACTTGAATAATCTGCAAGGCGTGGGTGGGGTAGGCAACTGGAGAAATGACCCCAATATTCGACATATTCTTAGAGGTGGTTGCCACGCTCCAGATTTAGCTCGATGGGTAGTTGGCGATATTGTTGAGGTGTTCGCCTACGGGAACCTTAAGGTGCTTGTAGATGAAGCAAAATCGGATGACTTTATAACTACAATAGCTAAATTTGAGAATGGTTGCACCGGGAATATTATTTGCTCCAGTGGATGTCAGCACCCAGGTTCTACCCATCTGTCAGTCTTTGGAAGTCAGGGAACAGTGGAGAGAAATAGCACACTATGGTGGAACAAGAGACAATCACAACCAGAGCAAGTTCCACGCATAGAAGCAATAGATTCCACACACTTCGTTGCTAACCATTTTGTGGAATGTATCCTCGAAGATAAAAAGCCACTGGTGGACGTTCGAGATGGTTCTAAGACGATTGCTGTAGTAGAAGCCGCTATACAATCATCTAAAGAGGGAAAGCCCGTAAAAGTGAAGAATGATTTTTAGCTTTCAGTATTCAGCAATGATCCTATTAGCATTTAAGCTGAAATCTGGAGGTAAAAAACTTAACAGTGCTGGTAATGTCAAAGGGAGTTTTATATGTTAAAAGTAGGAATGATAGGCTGCGGCGGGATCAGTGGCACCCATGTTAATGGATGGCATGAAGTTGAACGACAAGGGAAGGCGCATCTGGTTGCAACTGCTGATGTGGTTGAAGCACGAGCTAAGGAACGAGCGGCACAGCTTTCCGCAGAAAAGTATTACACTGACTACATGGAGATTCTGAAACGGGATGATATAGACGCTGTGGATATTATGTTGCCGCATTATCTGCATAGGGAAGCTACTGTAAAAGCAGCGGAACATGGCAAGCATGTAATGTGCATAAAACCGATGGCTAGAACGCTTGAAGAAGGTAGAGAGATGATTCAAGCATGTAAGGAAAATAAAGTCATTCTGGCAATCGGACACATGAGCAGATTCAAGACAGAATATATCAAAACCAAAGAATTGATAGATAAAGGTGTTCTTGGCAAAATGTTTCTGGTGCGTATTATGTATGGATTTTACCCAGGTCTGAAAGACTTTCATTACAAAAAGGACCTGATAGGTGGCGGCGTGCTGATCTCTACTGGTACGCACATCCTTGACATCATGAATTGGTTTGTTGGTGACGTAAAGACAGTATCTTACGCAGGCAATAGCATGATCCGTGGGATGGAGGGAGAAGACACTGCCGCTGTAGCTTTAGAATATGAGAACGGAGCAGTTGGTGTGCTTATGTGTTCTTGGGCAACCCGAGGATTGGTAGAAACCTTCTGGATTCATGGCAGTGATGGCACTTTGACAACAGAAGACGGCGTTCAGTTTATTGATAATGATGGCAAAGTAACCAAATATGAGACACAGCCAGTGGATTCTTTTGGTAAAAAGGTAGAACATTTTGTTGATTGTCTGATCAATAAAACGGAGTCAACAATAATATCCGGAATGGACGGTTACAAATCTATGGAAGTAGCTCTCGCGGCATATAAGTCCGGTGAAGAAAAGAAAATCATCAGCCTCAGTGAGTTACGGTAAATATTTTTTGGTTGCTAGTTTTTTGTTGTTAGATTAGGTAAATTGGATTCTAACAACCAACAACTAACAGAAATCAACTTCATTTAACAGGAGGGTGAAATGGTATTAAAAGCAGGTGTCGGTAAAGTAGAAATCACCCCGCCGGTGGGTGTATATTTGGCGGGTGGTTTGCAGAAACGAAAAGCTGACGTGGTAGGGTCTCCGCTTTATGCGAAGGCATTAATTCTGGATAACGGAGAAAAACAAATCGGGTTCATAGCTTTGGATATTCTTGTAGTGGATAAGGAAACTATAGCCTCCGCTGGGGAAATCATCAAGGCGCAAACAGGAATGAATGTAGAAAATATAATGGTAAGCGCCAGCCATACGCATAGCGCGCCTTATACATCCTCAAATATTTTTGATGGTGATGAAGGCATAAATGAAAAGTGGTTTGCGGAATTACCCGGTAAAATAGCTGAATCTGTTTCGATGGCGTGCAACAGTATGAAAGAAGCTAAAGTTGGTGCGGGTTCAGGACGTGAGGAAAGCATATCCCACCATCGCCGTATGAAAATGGCTGATGGTTCTGCGTGGAATGATTGGCTCAGTCCACCAAGAGATCAGATTGCCGGTGTTTGCGGTCCAATTGATCCTGAAGTCGGTATACTGAAAGTGGAAAAAATGGATGGTAATACACTGGGAGCAATCATCAATTTTTCTTGTCATAATAATGCAGGTGGCGATCCCGGTATCTCTGCTGATTTTGCCGGATATGCTACCGGTGTGCTTGAAAGAGCAGAAAACGTTGAGTCCATTGCGCTTTTCACGGCGGGTACATGCGGTAATATTGGAGCAGGCGGGGTTTATGGCGGTGCTAAAATAGTGGGAAAAATACTTGGTGCAGAAGCATTGAAAACACTCGCAAAGATTCCAACTGTTCAGGATGCTAAACTATCAGTTGTGCACCGAGAAATTGAACTTCCACTTCGAGATTATGAATTACAGATTGATGAAATCCGCAAAATCTGGGCTGGTGGTGAGGATGTCTTCAGAAAAGAGATGGGTTTTCTAAAACAGATCAAGGAAAAGCATGTATCTACATACATTCAAGTTATTGCTATCAATAACACAGCATTTGTATCGGTGCCGGGTGAGATGTTTGTAGAACTGGGTTTGATGATCAAAGAAAAGTCGCCTTTTGAGCATACTTATGTTGTTGAACTTGCTAACGATTACGTTGGATATATTCCAACTCGTGTCGCTTTCAAAGAAGGCGGATATGAGACTCTGAATGCACGATCCAGTAGAGTTGGTCCAGAAGCAGGTGAGATACTTGTTGAAAACGCAATCAGCATGTTGGCGAGTATAAAATAGTGATGATTAATGAGTGATCAGTAACCTATGCTGTTCTCACTTATCACTGATTATGGAGAAAAAATGATGAAATTAGGTTACGTGATAAGTGGTCTTTCGGAAGATGCTTTGAAACTTGCTTCTGATGTAGGTTTTGAAGCATTAGAGGTACGTCCCGCTAATAAGGAGTGGCTTGATGGTGATAAAAAAGCCATAGATCAGGCACTGGCTCTTCTGGACAAATACAAGATAGAGATTTATGCTCTTTGTGTCAATCCTTTTAACGATTTTTGCTCATTGCGCGCAAGTAAAGATGAGATTGAAACAGGTATGAAGCGCATGGCTAAAATTATGGATCTGTGCAAAATAATGGGTGCTAAGGTATTCCAGAACACAGGTCCGCGAGGGTATTATGCAAAAAAGAGCATGGAAGAGAACATTGCTATATATAAAGATATATATTCTCCCATAGCTGAATTGGCAGAGTCCAAAGGCATTAAAATTGCATTTGAGAATTGCCCGGGCGGTGGACCCTTTGTTGATGGCGAAACCCTTGCAGTTACACCTGTGGTATGGGAGATGATGTTTGAAGCCGTTCCTTCAAAATATATAGGTCTTGTGTATGATCCGTCGCATCTGATATGGCAGTTTATTGATCATGTAAAAGCCGCTTCCGATTTCAGAGACAGAATATTTGAGGTTCACGGCAAGGATACCAAGATTCTGTATGATAAGCTGGCAGAGACCGGAACTTATGGACACGGATGGTGGGTTGACCGTCATCCTGGTTTTGGTGATGTTAAATGGGAAGAGATCATAAAGATTCTACATGAAGTAGGATACGATGGCGGAATTATAATAGAGCATAGCGATCCTTATTTCCCTGGTAACAGAAGAGCTGAAGGGCTTAAAGTAGCGGGAAATTATTTGAGGAGGTTTATTTAGACAGCTTATTGGCCACAGGAAATAGATTCGTGAATAACTTTAATGGGGAATGGCAAGGAAAAGTTCGAAAAAAGGAATAGGCTATTCTGTTACCTGCTGGTGCATTGTCTAGAGATGTGTAAAAAGTCGCTTGATTACTATGTTTTTTGCACTTTGATATTGGCACTGGTTTTTGCACAGCAAAAATGTCTAATATGTTGCTGGATAGTGCAATTGTCTTATCATTAGTCCATCTTAATCGCCATTGCCTGACAGTAGAGCATGAAGCACCTGTTTCTTTGGCAATCCTGTTGTTATTCCAATAAGGTTGTCTATGCGCTAAAAGTAGTATTTTTGAGCGTTGCACTTCCCAGAAAGGAAGTGTATAGCTTTGACTTATGTGTTCCAATTCTTTTTCTTGATCTTGAGATAATACAATAGTATACTTTGGTAGTGGTCCAGGCATGTTTGACAACTCCTTGTCTATGATATTGATAATACATCTGACAATAATGTCAATATTATGACATATCTGGATCACTTATGCAATTCAGAAACTCATTGAGGATTTATGGCGTTGTGTACTTAGTGATAGTATCGTTCCAAGTTCCGTTCCTGACTATTTTACCGCAGTTTCTGCACAAGAAGGGGTTGAATCCGCAATAAAATGGGCTGAAGAAGCAGATAAAAACTCACATGAATGGGAAGGATATTGCTTGAGGTTTGTATCACAAGCATACGGTCTAGGAGAGAATGTAAATCCCAAAACAACAGGCTGGAGTTCACCGAATGATGCGATCAGCAAACTAGGAGACAAGTTTTATCCAGCCGACAAGAGTTATAACCCACCAAGAGGCGCTTTGGTTTTATTTTCAGCGTTGGGAGAATATGAGCCTTATGGTCATATCGGAATCCATCTGGGCAATGGAAAAATGATACATGCGTATGTGACACCTCGGGTTAATGATTTAGCTGGGGAAGGCGGGATTGAGCAATTATCAACAATCGGTTCTTATCTTGGTTGGACATATCCGCCAAAAGAATGGTTTGTAGTATACGATTGTGATGTGAATTCAGATGGCGTAGTAAATATCCTTGATCTCTTGATTGTCGCTAAGTCTTTTGGGAAAGATGTGAATAATGCGAAAGCGGATGTGAATAAAGATGGTATAGTAGATGCTCTTGACCTTAACATAGTAGGACAGCATCTTGGTGAAGTTTACAAATAATCTTAATTTAATAAAGACAGGTTCAGAGAGGATGAAGTATGAAATATATTATTGTGATTATTATTACTGGTGGATTGATCCTCATTCATGAGCTTGGGCATTTTCTCGTGGCACTATGGATGAGAATACCTATTGCCCGATTCTCGATTGGCTTTGGTCCTAAGTTGTGGATGTTCAAAAGGAAAGACACAGAATACTGGCTATCGATCATTCCAATAGGCGGGTACGTTCTCCCAAAAATCAAGGATGAGGCTGAGTTATTTGAAATCCCTGTTCATAAAAGGATGCTCTTTACATTGGGAGGTCCAGTCGCCAATATACTGTTAGCATTGCTCTTGCTTGGGATTCTGAATACAATAACGTCAGGAGTCTCTTTCGTAGGGATAGCATTAAAGCCATTCTTACAGATGTGGCAGCAATCCAGCCAGATACTATTAGCAATTCCATACCTATTTTCTCATTCTGATGAGCTATCAGGCATCGTTGGAGTTGTGGCTCAGGGTGGAAGCTTTGTTGGAACCGATCCCATAAAGGCTTTGGGCTTTTCGATTCTCTTGAGCCTTAACTTTGCTATATTCAACTTGTTGCCCGTTTCCCCGCTAGACGGTGGAAAGCTAGTCCTCTATCTATTAGAAAAGATTCATCCTAAGCTGTCACGCTTGCACATTCCTTTAGCTATCACTGGTTGGGTATTATTAATCGGGCTTATGGTTTACGCTACTGTTTTGGATGTTGGAAGGCAGTTCGCTTGATGGATTTTACCTTCTATTAACTATCTTAGTATTCGTGATTAAATAACTTTCTTATTTTGAGATATTTAGAGGTATGACTTATTTAATCAAATTCCCCCTTCCCCCCTTTAGCTAAAGGGGGAATTAGCCTAAACTCTCCTCTTGAGAGGGGCCCGGGGGTGTGTTTCCTATTAGGTAAGTTATTTAATCCTAAATTTCGTCCAATGAAACAGTAATTCCATAAGGTTTCAATAACGCTCTAAATGCAGTAATGATACGGTTTACCAGAGGAAATGAA
>Ga0315274_10002097_pt1 | contig 30540 bp, 21 predicted proteins | sample YL17G02_20_MG_FD_203700 | JGI IMG/M metagenome (GOLD analysis project Ga0315274, IMG submission 203700) | Sediment microbial communities from Yellowstone Lake, YNP, Wyoming, USA - YL17G02_20 | ecosystem: Environmental > Aquatic > Freshwater > Lake > Sediment | place: USA: Wyoming | collected...
GAACGGTTCTCACTGGATGTATGCTTTTCGGTTCAGGAATCGCATTCCTCTTTTCCCAGACGACGGGAAAAATTGCCGGAAGACTGGTCGATAAAGCCACGGGCGAACCGCTCGTCGGGGCGAACGTGCTGGTTCTAAACACGCAATTGGGTGCGGCCGCGGATGCAAACGGAAATTACTTCATCATTAACATTCCGCCGGGAACCTACTCTGTGCAGGGGAGCATGATGGGATATGCGACGGTCCGGATGCAAAACGTCCGCGTCAGTGTGAATTCCACTGCGAACCTGAAATTCGAAATGGACAAGGCGGCGCTTCAGGGCGAGGCCGTGGTCGTGACTGCCAGCGCGATTTCCTATAAGAAGGATCAGACCAGTTCGGTGCGCAACGTATCGGCCGAACAGATGGCCAGGCTGCCCGTCGAAAACGTGGACCAGGTGGTGAACATGCAGGCGGGCGTGGTGCGCGGTCATTTCCGGGGTGGACGCGACACCGAGGTGGCCTACATGATCGACGGGCTTTCCGTGGTCAATGCGTTCAACGGAGGCTCGAACCGGAGCGTCAGCGTCGAGAAAGAGGTCGTTGAAGACCTCGAGGTGATCAAGGGCACCTTCGACGCGGAATACGGCAAGGCCATGAGCGGCATCGTGAACGCCGTGATCAAGGACGGCGCCGATACCTGGCATGGATTCGTATCGGGCGGTTACAATAATTTTTTCACATCCCACAGCGACGTCTTCATCGGGCTGGGAAAAGGTGATGCGCTTCAGCGCAATCTGAGCCAGGATTACAAGGCGCAGTTCGAGGGCCCCATCTTCGAGAACAAACTGAACATTCTCGTCAATGCCCGGTTTCAGAACAATCGCGGACCCTTCAATGGAATCCGGCGGTTTCAACCCCGGGATTACAGCGAGTACGTTTCAGCCAATCCCTCTGCGTGGCACATCGAGAACACGGGAGACAACGCCTACGTCGCCATGGACCGTTCTCAAATGAACACCGTGCTCGGCAAGCTGACATTCAAGAGCGGTTCCCGTCTCAAGGTCAGCGCCTTGTTCTCCTTAAACGACGGCCAGGGCCGCGGCTACAACCATTATTACAAATACAATCCGGACGCGCTCGGCAATTGGTATAACCGGTCCTATTTCGGTGATCTGGACGTCAACCACATGATTTCCCGGTCATTGTTCTACGACCTGAAGATATCCCAAAACCGCGAAGTGGGCCAGTCCTATAAATACGAAGATCCCCTCGATCCGCGCTACCTGCACCCCAACTACGCGGGGGATGGCGCGACGGGATTCGCGACGGGCGGCACCGCGGCGCCGGGCAAATACAAAGACACGTTTCTCAAGACCGACGTCAAATTCGACATCTACTGGCAGGCCAATAAAACGCAAGGACTCAAGGCAGGAATGCTGGCCACGGCCCATACCGTGGACCGCACGCGCATCGATGTCCGGAACAAGTATGAGGGGTTGACGATCGCCGACCAAATGGTCGTTGATCCCGAAACGCAGAAAATCGATTTCCCCTTCTACGTTCTGGAAAAGGTCCCCATCACCAAAAACACCATCAACATCTATCGCGTGAAACCCACGGAGTGGTCGGGTTATTTCCAGGACAAGATGGAGTTCGATGAAATGGTGATCAAACTGGGAGTCCGGTACGACTACTTCAATCCGCGTTTCCATTATCCGTCCAACCGGAGGAATCCCTCCAATCAGCTTTTACTGCCGGACAGCATGATGTCCACCTTTCCCATGGCCGAACCGCAGGTTCAGCTCAGCCCCCGTCTTGGACTGTCCTACCGGCTGAGCGACCAGGCGGTTCTCCGTTTCAGTTACGGGCATTTCTTCATGATGCCCCGCATGTACGCGATGTACGAGAACAACATCTTCCGCATCCTGACGGGGCAATACGAAACCACCATGGGGAACACCCAGCTGAAGGCCGAGAAAACCGTACAATACGAAATCGGCCTCTGGCAGCAGCTCATGAACGGGATGGGCCTGGAAGTATCACTCTACTACAGGGACATTTACAACCTTCTCAGCTCCAGCGTGGTCACCACCTACAACCAGATCCGGTACGGGCTTTATACCAACAAGGATTACGGCAACACCCGCGGCATCGAGGTCATATGGGATTACACCCAGGGCGTCTTCTTCTCGAACGTGAACTTCACCGTTCAGTACACGCGGGGAAACGCGGACAATCCCCTGGAAACGTTCACGCGCGCCGGCGACAGCATGGATCCGATCAAGCGTCTGATCCCGATGTCGTGGGATCAGCGGTTCACCCTGAATGCCACGGCCGGCGCCACGATCGGCCGCTTCAACGCCGCCCTGGTCGGGTATTTCAACTCGGGGACGCCTTACACGTATACGCCCCTTTCGTACAGCCCGCTATCCCTGATCAACCTGTACCAGAACAACGCCACCCAGCCGTCGACTTTCAGCGTGGACCTGTCAGCCACGTACAACCTTCCCTTGCGCGGCAAGCACTCGATCCGCTTCCAGCTCAACGTGTACAACCTGCTCGACCGGCTGAACGCCAACTGGGTGTACGGAACTACCGGACAGCCTTTCACACGCATCGTGACCACGAGCGAACTCTCGGGCCATCGGAGCGATTTCAACGATTTCTACGACCGGGTTGAGGACCCGTCGATGTATTCTTGGCCGAGGGCCGTGAAGCTGACCGTCGGGACCAATTTTTAGGATCGCCCGGAACCCATCCCGCCTCCGGTCGGAAGCATTTAAAACACAGTCAGGAGAAAAATCGCATGAAAAGGACAACGGCATTTTGGATGGTTTGTCTCTGGATGGCCGTTCTGGCATTTCGGGGTTACGGCCAGGGGAAAAAATATGATGGACCCGTTGACCCGGCGGGCGACATCTCGATGATCCGTTCGGGTTTCATGAACGGAAACCGGTACTACATGTATTTCGAGAACTCGACGCAAATCGCCGATTATCCCAACAAACAGACCAATTTCTGGCCGAACGACTACACGGGAACACGGCTTATGGACGTCTGCGCGGTTCTCCTCGGGTCGCAGGTGATTGTGTACCGGGATTCGATACCCGTCGACGACCTGGCAAGGCAGGCTCTGCTGAGCGCCTCGGAACCGCAGGAATTGGATACCCTTTATTTTATCGAATCGAATTCTTTCAGCAGCTCTGAGAGTGACAAAAATTTTGACCAAACCGTGGAATGGGGACTGTATCCGGTGAAAGGATACTGCAACGAGACACAGGATTATCCGGCCATGAGCAACAAGCCCAATTCATGGCCTCCGGGGGGATGGCCGTCGACCGGATTTGAAAAGAAATGGCCCGGCGAATGGAACGGTCGTTTCGGCAGGGGCATCATGAAAGCGGCGCTTGAATCGTATTTCGTCGCCAATGACGCTCAGGACATGGAATACATCGTGCAACGCACCTCCCCGACGGGCGCTTTGATTTCGGGGCACGGACCCGATTCGGCGCGTTACTACCCGAGACCCGGCAGAAAGATCGGCGATTTCGATCCCGCAGTCACCATTCAGAAGGGGCTCCCCTGGGGAGGCCTCGGCCTGAGGGTTCAGGTCCGCGGTTACCAATGGAACAATTTCGAGGCGCAGGATATCATCTTCTGGGAATACGACATCTCCAACATTTCCGATTATGACCTTCCCAGCAGCGGTTTCGGGTATTTCATTGACAACAGCATCGGAGACGACACGGGAAACGACAACGAACCGGGTTACTTCAGTAAAGTGATGGATCTGGCCTACGTGTGGGAGAAGAACGGGGTCAACGGATCAGCGGGTGGAAAGCTGCCGGGTGTCTCGGGGGTCGCGTACCTGGAGAGTCCCGGACTGGCCTACGACGGCATTGACAACGACGACGACGGACTCGTTGACGAGCAGCGGGACAATGCGGCCGGAAGCCTGGTGGGCGCGACGGACGGGATCTTCGATATGGCGAAATTCCTGAGTTTTTACAGCCTGAAGGAGGCTGACCTCAAGCCACATTACCAGGGCGACGAAGACCAGGACTGGCAGGACGGCATCGATCCCGATGGCGACGGGCGGTATGCCGATCAGGACAAAAACGGAGACTGGGTGCTGGAGGACGGGGCGTTTGTGGGAGACGACGTGGGATTGGACGGGGTCGGCCCCACCGATCTCAACTATCGCGGTCCGGATGAGGGCGAAGGCGACCACCGTCCGAGTTTTCGCGAAGGCGTCGGATGCGAACCCAATTTCAACGCCACGGACATCAACGAGTCGGACATGGTGGGATTGACTTCCTTTCTGATGTTCGATTGGAGCATGTGGACATCCGGCGTCGGCCTGGATTCCACTCTCAGAGGCGGTCTGCTGATGAACAGGGACGAGAACGTCTGGAAGGTGATGCAAGCCCGCGAACTGACGGATTATTTCGCGACCACCACGACCATCGGTTCGATGTACGAAATCTTCGCCTCGGCCGTGTTTCCTTTTCACAAGGGCCGCACGGAACGCATTTCGATGGGCATGTTGGCTTCATTCGACAACCTGACCACCCTCAACAGCGAGACGCACGCGGCGCCGCGCATGTTCCGGCTCAAGCAAATCGCCCAGACCATTTACGAGCACGACTACCAATTCGCCCAGCCGCCGCTACTTCCCACCCTGAAAGCGTATCCGAGCGACGGAAAGGTCATTCTGACCTGGGATGATTTTTCGGATAAAATGACCCGAGAGCCCTATCTCAACAAGAGCAACGATTTTGAGGGTTATAAACTGTACAAATCCACGGACAAACTGTTTTCGGATCCCATGGTCGTCACCGACGGGCATGGCAACAAGATGTTCCGCGAACCGGTCTATCAATGCGATCTCATCGACGGGAAAAGCGGATACTGCAAGTTCGGGGTGTTCGAGGGGCATGGATTTTACCTCGGTGATGAGACGGGTCTCCGGCATTATTTCGTGGACACCGACGTCCTGAACGGCAGGACCTATTACTACGCCCTCGTGGCCTATGATTACGGACTGGAAGATTTGAACCTCGCACCGTCCGAAAACCTCGTCGACATCGAGCTGGACGAATCCGAAACCATCGTCCGGATGGGGCAGAACATCAAAATGGCGACTCCGGGACAGACGGCCGCGGGATACGTGCCGCCGGAACTCCCGCTCGATCCGGAGCGGACCACCCCCAGCCTGTCCAACGGACAGGTCGAGCTCCTCATCACCGATCCCTCCGCCATGCTTGACGGCCATTCGTACAAGCTGTCGTTCAAATCAGGGACGGGCAGTTACTTCGTCACCTCGGTCGCGAGGCGGCATCCCCGGGACGGGAAACCGGTCACGACGGGTATCACGATTGATGACATCACAAACGGCACGCCGGAGCGGATTTACGTGGAAGACGCGGAAAACGGATTTAGAGACGCCAACGGCGTGTTCGATTCCAAGATGAACCTGTGGAAGCTGCATCCGGAAATCGACCTTTATACCGACATCTTCCAGGGAATCCAGTGCAAGGTCGCGATTCCCGAGGATACTGTGGTCGTGGACGAGGCCAACACGAGTTGGATCCGGGGGAGCGCGCCCATCCGCGTCCAATTCGGGCCGGCCGCCGCCTTTTTCGGTTATGACTGTGAAATCGTCTTTGATCCTTCGCAGCCTTTCACCGCGAAAACGGATAAGACTTTCTATATCACCGATCCGGCCGGAGTCACGCTTGCAAAAGCCAATTTGATGCTCAAGCAGACTTTCCCGTTCCGCGTGGTCAATCCGATGTTTTCCGATTCAACGGGTTCAATGGAAACCCTGGATCTTGTGGTCTACGACAAGGACAAGAACGGAGTCTACGACTGGCAGACCGACATGATTCTGGTCGGATATTCCGTCCTTTACAACAACGGCCAGGTTTGGAGCGGCACCCTCTTCGGATTCGATTTCAACGATGCGTTCGACGAGAACAGCCTTCCCCAGCCGGGCGACGTGTACCGCATCGCCTTCACGAGGCCCCTGTCGGAAGCGGATTCCCTGGTGTTCACGGTTCGGCCCGAAAATGCGCTCGATCCCTCGAAACTGAAAACGGACATGGATTCCATCCGGGTCGTGCCCAATCCGTACATCGCGACCAACCTCATGGAAACGGCGGTGCAGAATAAGAACCTGAACCAGAGGCGGCAGCTGCTTTTTACTCACATTCCCGCCAATTGCGTCATCTCGATCTACACTCCCTCGGGAGTCCTCGTGGACCGGATCGATGTGGCGAATGCTCCGACCGATGGAACCGTCCATTGGGATCTCCTGTCCCGCGAGGACCTGGAGATCGCGGCAGGCATGTACATTTATCACGTGAAATCCAACGCCACGGGCGGCGAGACGGTCGGCAAATTCGCAGTAATCAAGTGATCTACGACGCGATCGTCCAAACCTCATTTTTCGAAGGAGGCTTCTGATGAAAATAAAAATACGGTTCGCAGGATTGATTCTCTGCTTGTGCTGTCCGTCGGGGCTGTTGCCGCAGACGCGGCCTTTGAGGGTCGGCACGACAACCGCCGGATTTCTTGAAATCGGCATTGGGGGCGCTGGATGCGCGATGGGCGAGGCCTACGTGAGCGCCGCGCGCGACCTCTCGTCCGTGTACTGGAATCCGGCCGGTCTTTCGAGCATGAAAAGGACCGAAATCCAGTTCACCTACCAGCCATGGATCGCCGGCATCACGCTCAGCCATGCCGGCGCGGGCATCGTGCTTCCGGGTTGGGGCGCTTTCTGCCTTTCCTTCACCAGCATGAATTTCGGAAGGATGGGGGTCACGACTCTCGACCAGCAGGACGGCACGGGGGAAACCTATTCGGCCTCGGACCTCGCGGTCGGCGTTTCGTATGCGCGGAAACTGGCGCAATGGTTCGGTTTCGGCGCCTCTGTCAAATACTTGTCTTCAGGCATCTGGCACATGAGGGCGAGCGCGGCCGCGCTGGATCTGGGCGTTCTCGTCAACACGCCCTTTTTCTCGCCGGACGGCGGCCGCGAGAACGGCCTCGCCATCGGCATGAGCATCTCGAACTACGGAACGCGGATGCAGTTCGACGGGATGGACCTGCTGAGGCCCATCGACATCGCTCCCGACCAGGCGGGAAACTACAAGGATATCGAGGGAAAGTACAGCCTCCAGGCATGGGAGCTTCCGCTCCTCTTCCGGGTGGGCGTGTCCGTGATTCCGGTCAAGGCCGCCCATTCCAGGCTTCTCCTCTCCGCGGACGCGCTCCATCCGAACAACAACAGCGAATCGGTCAACGTGGGCGCGGAATACCGGCTGTCGCTTCCCGGCGCGTCCGCCGTGTTTCTGCGCGCGGGGTACCACGGCCTCTTCATGGACGAGTCCGTGTACGGCCTGACGCTGGGAGGCGGCGTGGAACTGGCCTTGATCCGCAACCGGATTCTGAAGATGGATTACGCATACAAGTCGATGGACAAGCTCGGTAATTTCTCGATGTTCACCATCGGTGCGACCTTGTAGTCCAGGAGGTGTCGGATGAAAACCAAAGCATTTCAGGTGTTTCTCGCGGTTTCGCTTCTTCTCTCGGCCTGCGGAAAAAAAGACAACAGCGTTGGGCCGGGCAACAATACCCGCCTGCCAGACATTGGCGCATACACGGTGCTTCCCCACGGCGTGGCGGTCACCCTTCCCACATCCGTCAACATTTTCTTCAACGTTGTGGACCCGGACGGAACGCCGGTCCCGCAACTGACCGCCGATCAATTTGTAGTGACGGAGAACGGAACTCCGGTCAACCATACGACGACCGGCATAACCGTCCTGAAACGGGCAAACATGGATTACCGTTTCAAAACCGTGCTCATGCTCGATGCCAGCTCCGCGGCGCCGCTGGAGGCGGTTAAAACATCGGCACGCGCATTCATCGCCCTGATCGATCGCCAGCAATCGATCGCTGTCTACCGGTTTTCCGACAGGACGGAACGTCTTCAGGATTTCACTCAGGACGCAGGGCAACTGGTCGCCGCGGTCGACGCGATGATGCCGGGACCTGCGGAGCGAAACCTGTTCGACGCCGTCAATGCGGGCATGGCGTTGCTCGAAGAGCGCTACGCCCCTGCCTCGGTTCTGCAATTCCAGGTTGTGGTGTTCTCCGCGGGAAACGACACCCGGAACGACGCGGCCAAGAGGGCGGAGGCGATGTACACCAGCGGATTCGGCAACGTCTACATGATCGGCCTTGGGAATGAACTGGACACGGACTTCTTCGCCACAACGGGAAACCGCGGTTTCGTCCGGGCCGCGGATGCAGGCGCGCTTACGGAGGCGTTCACGAAAACCGAGTCCTCCATCGTCAGGATCGCGGACAGCTACTACAGGCTCGTTTACGCGTCCTCCCTGCGTGGGAATGCCGAGCAAAGCATCCGGGTCACGGTGACCGGCAATCTGTATGACGGCGAGGGATCCGCGATGGAAGCGACTTTCAATTCGAAGGATCTGCTCAACGTGCCGAAAGGCCTTTACATTAACTGGACTCCCAACGCACCCAGGGGCGTGGACACCCTCATCGTCGGCGCAGCCGTTTCCCAAAAAGCCGTCGCCTTGTCCATGGGCGGGCAAAAATACCCCGTGTTCCGGTGGTCCAGTGCGGATCCGCAGATCCTGAAGGTCGAACCGGCGGGGGAGGGTCTCGGCGAAGCCTTCCTGACCACCGTGACCGAAGGTGTGACCAGCCTCGTGGTCGCAGATATTGCCAACAGCACCGCGGATACAGTGGTGGTCCGGGCAGTACTGTCGTATGACGGATTCATCCTCCGGGAATGGTGGGAGAATGTCTCGGGTTCCACGATCAACGATCTCACGTCCAGCGCGAATTACCCGGACAATCCAAACGGTCGTGTATTCCTCACCAAACTGGAGACACCCTCCAACTTCAAGGACAATTACGGCCAACGCCTGAGAGGATACATTCTGCCTCCGGTAAGCGGCTCGTACTCGTTCTGGATCGCCAGCGACGACGCCTCCCAGCTGTATCTTTCGACGGATAAGAATCCCGCCAATAAAAGGATGATCGCGGGAGTCAATGGCTATACCGGCAGCCGCGAATATACCAAAGAATCGAATCAGCATTCCGCGGTCATCCAGCTGGAATCCGGCAAGTCCTATTACATCGAAGTGTTGTTCAAGGAGGGCGGGGGCGGCGACAACCTGTCGGTCGCATGGGATGGACCTGGGAGCGCCAGGACGGAGATCACTGGCCCGTACCTGTCCGCCTGGCTTGGGAATTGATTCCGCCGAACTGAGCCGTCTAAAAAGTCCAATAAAAATTATATTGACATTTTTGGCGGTTATCACTATGTTTAATCCTAATTATTCAGTGCGCCGTGGAAAGACGGTGATAACGAAATCTTCAAAGCCTCGGTGTAGAAGGTCGCAAGGCGACTCGGCGATTATGCTGGCCGTAACGCGAGTGAACGCTGAGCAGGCCTCGAAAAAGGTGATACGGGAGCCGACCCACCTGAATTTCGGGGAAGGCCGCCGTCGCTGGGGAAAGAGAGCGAAGCCATGAGTAAACCCAAACCCACACCAACGATGCGCCGTTCCTTTGCCGCTCTCACGGGTTCCTTGATCAAGGCGATGCGGCCGAAACAATGGGTGAAAAACGTTTTTGTGTTCGCCGGAATACTGTTCGCCAGGCAGCACCTGCTGCTGAGGCAAGATCCTGTCGCCAGATCGATCGCGGCTTTCGTTTTTTTCTGTTTGATTTCGAGTTCTGTTTATCTCTTCAACGATCTAATCGACAAGCCTCGCGACCAACGGCACCCCCAAAAACGCCTCCGCCCGATCGCCTCAGGAGACCTCCCGCCGTGGATTGCGGTCGTTTTTGTGGTTGCATTTCCGATCCTCTGCATCGGATCCTCTTTCGGACTCGCCCTGCGTTCCGACCCCATCGATGCCGGATGGCTTGCTTTCGGCGTGGTCTTGCTGGTCTATATGATATTGCAGCATGCGTATTCGTTGGTTCTCAAGCAAATCGTCCTGGTGGACCTGTTCGTCATCACGGCAGGCTTTGTTCTGCGGGCCGTCGGAGGCGCAGTGGTCATTTCAGTCAACATGACCGCATGGTGGCTGCTTTGCATCTTTTTTCTTGCCTTGTTTTTAGGGCTGGGCAAGCGTCGCCATGAGCTGAAGATACTCGCGGACCAGGCCGGGGCACACCGACGTACTTTGAGGCAGTATTCGCCCCAGTTGCTTGACCAACTGCTGTGGATCGATGTGGCCTGCATCATCATGGTCTATAGTCAGGCCACGTTTACGGCCCCGTTGGCCTCAAGCATGCCTTTCCCCTTTCTGATGCTAACCGTGCCGTTGGTTGTGTTTGCGCTCTTTCGATACCTTTATCTCATCGTTCAGAAGGGCGAGGGAGGTGAACCCGCGGAAATACTCGTCAGGGACCGCACCCTGGTCTGTACAATCGTTGTATGGGGCTTGATGGTGCTGGTCATTCAAACCGTCAGTTTTTAGTCGAATGAAATCCTGCTGTGTTAAAATGATCAAGGAAGTCAATTCACGTATTTGGATTCATAAGAACGGAGTGATGGGGTTGAAAATAACCCATCCCAAATGGCACGTCGAATATCTGGCTGTGGCGGCAATAATCATTATTTTCTATTATTGGTTTGCGTGGCCGCTGGTCTGGACGGCCTCTCAAAACATGCGTTTGATCAACGCTTTCAACGTTGACGAAGCGGGTCATGTGTATATCGTAAAAGGGGCCTTGAACCAGCATTCGTTCAGGCTGATGTTCAATAGTTATGGGCACCTCTATTTTAATTTGGCACTGCTGCCGCTTTTCTTGATTGACAGCGTCTCGGTCATGACCGAACAGAAAATCATCATCGTTTTGAGGCTGATTTCGACAATGGCTGCAATGGCCGCGATTGCCTCTGTCTTCTTGCTGGCAAAGCGATTTTTTGGAAGCTTATCCGCATGGATATCCTCGCTCTCTTTTATGACGGTTCCGCTGCTGTTCAATGAATTTTCGATCATCTCGCATCCCGATATTCTTCAGGTGCTTTTTATCGTATTGAGCCTGTATTTCACATGCCATTTGGTTGAAAAAAAAGATATTAAATGGCTGTTGTTTGCGTCCGTTTCGGCCGGTTTAACCTTTGCCTGCAAGTATTCGGGGATATTTCTGTTGATCATATTGTGGACAATCGAGGCGTACAACATTTTCGCGGGCGACCGGCTGAAGTCAGAACCCGAGGAACGCAAACCATTAAAAACGACAGATTGTCTGATGCCGATTATCGGCCTGGTGGCGATCTTTGCCGGTTTTGTTTTCACGCCTGGATTTGTCGCACGCCACATGACCGATGACGGTCAGATCATGGATATTGCCAAAATACATTTTATCACTTTCGCCCGGATTGCTTGCCTCTTCTTTGGATTTGCTGTGATCCTTTTGAAAGCGGGTGGATTTGTCCCCTTCTTGCCTAAAAAAACGCTTCGATTCATCGACAATCTTTATACGTTGCTGTTCAGGAGCGTGTTTGCGTTTATCGTATTTAGCATTTCATTCTTTATCACATCCCCATACTCGCTTTCCGGTTTAAATTTTGTCTCCGGGATCGCGTTTGAGTCCGAGCATACGGCGCTGGGGCACATGCTAATTGAGAACCACAACAAAATATTATGGTTCAAGGAATTAACTTCACCCCAATTAATCGGGAAATTCGTCTATATGATAGTTCTGCTGCAGTTGTTTCTCAGCATCCTTGCGTGGTTTCGCAATAAAAACAAACGCGCATGGCATCCGGAAACCGTCCTTTGGCTCTGGATTTTTCTTTATATGGGGTTTTTGATTTTTAGAATCAACATGATTCGTTCGCGGTATCTGCTGCCCGTTATTCCTGTATGCTTTATCCTGTTCAGCCTGCCGATCAAACAACTGGTTGAATGGGTGAAAGTCAAGCTTCCACATGTGGGGGGCACAAGCGTATCGGCGTGCATTGTCGTCCTGATGGGTTGCCTTGAATTTCCAAATGCGTTTCAACGTATTTATCAATTTAGGAAAGAAACCCTTGTGCGCGAAGAAACCAACACATCCGTGAAAGCGGGAAAATGGATTGAGGAAAACTATCCGGCCTCAAGCCGGGTTCTATACGATCGTTTCTGTTATGTGCCGGTCTTGTTTACTAATGCATACGCTACGTTCGACGCCACACTCGAAACGTTGGGGACGTTCAATCCGGATATCGTGATGGTAAGCAAACAAGCTTCCTATCCTTACGATGACATCGGAAACGCAAAAGTGCTCGTTCGCGGAGAGGAATACTTTTGGAAACGGTTTGAGTATTATGCCGGGTTACGCGATGGTAGGGCAGGTTATACGCTAGCGCGCGATTTCGGCGGAGTTCAAGTTTTTCGGAAAAGGTAATAGGGATTCTCGGCAACGGTATCGTTGACACATACAAAGTTTAAGCTGCATAACGGACATGACGCTCGTGAAAATCACTTCATACGATTTTAGGACGTCATTGAATACTACTTTTTCGCACAATGCACTTGATTCCGTATCGCTCCCGAATCAACCCCAATCCCGGGAATTTTATGAAAGGGGACGGAGGGGGCACCTTTCCCAAGACGGAGGGTACGACCGCGTCCCGTCCTGCGGCTTCACCCCGAGTCATCCGCCGCGTGCGCTCATTCTGGAAAGCGGTCTTTTTCCGCGTTCTTAGGTGATCTACTGAAACCAGCCCACTTACCCCGCCTGATGCCGGTCCAGCGGGCTCTTGTGATCCGCCTGGCCCTGCTCATTCCCACGGGTTTTCTGACAAAGGCCTACAGCGGACCCTTCCAGATCTGGGTTCAGGATTCGCTTGGCGGAGTGCTGTACGAAATGTTCTGGATATGGCTGTTCTCGCTTTTTTTCCCCCGATGGCGGACCTGGATCATTGTCGTTTCGGTGCTGGCCTTGACCTCTCTCCTTGAAGTCGCCCAGTTGTGGCATCCCGTGTTTTTCGAAACCGTCCGGCGGTCGTTCATCGGCAGGACACTGATCGGCACCTCCTTCTCGTGGCTGGATTTTCCGCATTATGTCCTGGGATGCGCAATCGGAGGCGCGTGGATCGGCCGTCTCAAGAAAGAAACTTCCCCTTGACTCTCAGCGTTTTTTTTATAATTTTCACAATCCGGGAACCCGGACGGTGTTGAATCCATATAATTTATTACTGAGAACGCTTAGCAGTAAAATAAACGTTGCCTTATTTTTAAATCCATTGAACGAGGTTATTGATGAGAAACAGGCTGTTCCGTCTGATGTTGATCCTATCCGCAGCGGTTTTATTGTTCACCTCCTGCCAGAAGAAAATTGAAAAGGACGAAATCCTCGCGAAGATCGGCGACCGGGTGATCACCACCGATGAATTCATCCGGCGCGCCGAGTACACGATCCGGCCGCCTTACTGCAAGATGGATTACTATCTGCAGAAGAAAATCGTGTTCAACTCCCTGATCGTCGAGAAACTGCTCGCGTTCGAGGCGGGGGATGACAATCCCCTGACCCGGAGCAAGTCCTTCCAGGACGAAATCCGGGGACATAAAGAACAATTGATGCGAGAGACGTTGTATTACAAAGAGGCGTTGAACAAGGTCAAGCTTGACACCTCTGCAGTCAAGAAACGTTACAAGGTCTCGGGCCGCGAATACAACATCGCCTATTATTCGGTGGGACGCAACGCGGCGAATTTCGCGCTCGAACAGCAGATGAGAGGCAGGGAGGACGAAGCGTTCGACGATCTCTTCCGCCAGGTCGCGGGAGTCGGCCCCGTTCCCGAAAGGAAGGTTTCTTGGCAGAGCAAGGAGGATCCGGTCGTCCACCGGACTTTGTTCTCCGAACCGCTGAAAAAAGGCCAGGTGCTCGGACCGGTCAAGGTGGACGAGAACCAGTACCTGATGATCAAGGTGCTGGGATGGATCGACCGACCCGTGATCACCGACACCGCCAGCCGCCAGCGCTGGGAGGATGTTTCCGAAGAGCTGAAACGAGAAGCGGGGGGAGAGATTTGGGACGGCTACATCGCGAACCTGATGAAAGGCAAGACCCTTATTTTTAAGGAGGACGCGTTCAAGAAGATGACAAAATTCCTGCTTCCGATCTATTTTAAGACCGACAAAGAAGAGAAGGAAATGCTCAACAGCATTTACTGGAACAATGAAAAACCGGCCATTTTCCCGGACAGCAGTCTGACGGACGAGAAAAAATTCGCCCAGATGCCGTTTTTTACGCTTGACGGCAAGACATACACGGTCGACGATTTAACAAACATGCTGGGTACCCATCCCCTGGTATTTCGCAAAAAGAAAATGGGGAGGGGGGAATTCCCCGAACAGTTCAAATACGCCGTCGCCGACATGATCCGCGACCGTTTCGTCACGCAGAAGGCGTACGACAAGGGAATCGACAAATCGCCCTACATCGAGGCGTACACCAACATGTGGAAAGACGCCTTCCTCTCGTTTTACCAGAGGACCCAGGTTCTGAAATCCAGGGGGGTGAAGGGCGATTTCGAGAAGGAATACATGAAGCACATCAACCTGTTTCTGAACTCCTACTCGGACAGCCTGTTCAAGAAATACAGCCCGAAAATCGAGGTTAATATTCCGAATTTTGAGAATATCCAGCTGACCCGCATCGACATGGTTGTCCGTCACGAAGGGGTGCCGTATCCCGATGCGGTTCCGACTTTTCCGCTCCTGACGACCAGAAACCGCATGGATTATGGAAGCAATATGAAATGAAGAAAACCAACCGCTGTCCATTCTGGTTTTGAAAACGTCCCCGGTGAGGAGAATCACCGGGGACGTTTTTCATGATGGACAATACAGGAGTTAAGGCGTCAGCCTTTTATTCGTGATATTGCGTTTGACAATCGGCGGGGGAAATAAAAAACCCCCGACAGGCTATGACACTTTGAAACATGTCCCGTCGGGGGCGCCTTAGGGGGATCTTTTGAATGAAATTTCTGCCCTTATCATTGCAATGGCGAAAAATGCAACATTTTTTCTGAAATGTCAAGAGGAATTTTGTGACAAAAACGTTAAAAATCCCGCTCCGTGCCCCGGGTTTTCCTGAAAAACGCATCCTGAAGGCGCCGTGTCAACGGGCCCGGAGATCCGGGGCCGACAGGCGTCGAGCCGATCTGAACGACCGGCATGATCTCGGTCGTGGTACCGAGCAGAAAGGCCTCGTCCGCTTCCACGAATTGGGTATCCGAAACGGGACGTTCCATGAACGGGATGTCAAGCTCCGTGCAGATCTCCCTGACCACTTCGCGGGTGATCCCATCCAGTATGGCGGTTCCGGCGGGATGGGTCCGGACTTTTTCGTCAAACACGGCGCAGACGTTGGTGTGCGTGCCCTCGGTTACCAGGCCGTTTCTGACGAAGATCGCCTCCTCGGCGTTTATTTCCTTGGCCTGCTGGGCGGCGAGAACGTTGGCCAGAAGCGAGACGGATTTGATGTCGCAACGCGACCAACGCGTGTCGGGAACGAGGATCGCCTTGATTCCGGTCCGCCACTTTGCCACCGGAGGGACGACGGCGCTTACACAGGCATAGACCGTAGGCGGGGTACCCGGTTCCGGAAAAGGATGACGCCTCGGCCCGACGCCTCTTGTGATCTGGATGTACAGGGAGGCTTCACCGTTTTCAAGGCTGTTTCTCCTTATCAATTCCCCGGTGACGCCACTAAGTGTCCGGAGGTCCGAAAAGTCCAGGCGGATCTGTTCGAGGCTGTTGGCGAACCGATCCAGGTGATCTTCGAGCCGGAAGGGCCTTCCCCGGTAGATCCGGATCACTTCGTACGTGCCGTCCGCGAGTAGAAATCCCCGGTCGTCCGGGGAGATCCGGACGTCTTCTTTTGGCATGAATTCGCCGTTGAAATAGACGATCATCACATTCCCTATCAGCCAAGAGTCGCGTCGGTGTTCAAGTTAGCAAATCAGGGGTGCCGATGCAAGCATAAAGCAAACGCAAATGAAAATATCGGTTGCATTTCACCAAGAACATTCTTAAATTGTCCGTATAAAGACAGTTTTTTACTGGATCGGTGGTTCGCGATCAAGAATCTGCAACGTTCTTCTGGGTCAGCCGCGCTTTAACATCCAACGATTTCTGGTAAAGAATCCATCACCCACATTTTATTAAGGAGAGCCTTTTGAACATCTACGTTGGGAATCTTCCCAAGACCGCCACGGACGAGGACGTCCGCAAACTGTTCGAGACCCATGGCGAAGTCAGCCAGGTCAAACTCATCAAAGACAATTTCACAGGTGAACTTCGTGGGTTCGGATTCGTGGAAATGCCCACCGCAGCCGAAGCACAGGCTTCGATCAAGGCCATCGACGGCTCCGAAATGGAAGGCCGAAAACTGATCGTGAACGAAGCCCGGCCGAAAACGGACCGTCCCGGCGGCGGTGGCGGCGGCGGAGGACGTCCCCAAGGCGGCGGGGGCGGAGGCGGATTCCGCGAATCGCGTCCGCGCAGGTGGTAGTCTAGAGACATTCAAGGGGCTGTCGATGGTATAGTGCGAAAACGCCCGCTCCCGTCGGCAGCCCCCTTTTTCCCATCCCTGCAATTCCGAAGCGCGCGGAAGCGCGCGGAAGCGCGTTGTCGCGTCTGCTACCGGTTATTGGCCGTCCAGTTTGTTCTCCCTCCGCTGGGCGGCGAGGCGCGCATTCGCGTCCAGTTCCTGCTTTCTCAAACGGATGCATTCGGGAGTGACTTCGACCAGTTCGTCCTCTGCGATGAATTCGATGGATTGATCCAGTGAAAGCGGTCTCGGCGGCCTCAGGGTAACCGTCGCTTCCGCCGTGGAACTGCGCATGTTGCCCAGCTTCTTTTCCTTCGTGATGTTGACGTTCAAGTCGCCGTTCCGATTGCGCTCGCCCAGGACCATTCCCGCGTATACCGGCGTGCCCACCTCGATGAACAATTCTCCACGGTCGACCATCGCAAGCACCGCATAGCTTGTCGCCCTTCCCGTGCGGTCCGCCACCAGGGCGCCGGTCGCCCGCTGCGGAATCGATCCGAACCACGGTTTGTAGCCCTCGAAAATCGCGTTCATGATCCCGGCTCCCTTGGTGTCCGTCAGAAACTGGCTTCTGAAACCGATCAATCCGCGGGAAGGGATGCTGAACTCCATGTTCACGCGACCGTGTCCGTTGTTGTGCAGATTTACCATCCGGCCTTTCCTGAGCGATAGTTTCTCGGTCATGACGCCGATGCATTCCTCCGGGATGTCCACGAGCAGATGCTCGACCGGTTCGACCGTCACGCCGTTCTGCTCTTTGGTGATGACCTGGGGCTTCGAAACCATGAATTCGTAGCCTTCCCTGCGCATCGTTTCGATCAGGATGGCCATCTGCAATTCGCCGCGGCCGCACACCTCGAACACATCCTTGCGGTCGAGCAGACGCAACTGGATCGCAACGTTCTTCAGCACCTCCAATTCCAGCCTCGCCCTCAGGTGCCTGGAGGTCAGGTATTTGCCCTCCTTGCCCGCGAAGGGGCTGTTGTTGACGTGGAACATCATCGACACCGTCGGTTCGTCCACCCGGATCCTGGGAAGGGGGAGCGGATTTTCCTGAGAGGAGAGGGTGTCGCCGATGGTCATGCCCTGCACGCCGGCGACGGCGATGATGTCGCCCGCCTCTACGCGATCGACCTGCACCCGCGCCAGGTTATGGAACGTGTACAGCGCCGAGAAACGGACGCCGGACACGATTTCCCTTTCCCCGCACAGGGAATAGAACTGGTTGGTTTCAAGAACGCCGTTCATCAGGCGGCCGATGGCGATCTGTCCGACGTATGAATCATAATCCAGATTGGTCACCAGGAACTGCGGAACCGCCAAGTCCTCCGCCACGGGCCCCGGGATCCGATGGACGATCGCCTCAAAAAGGGGCTGCAAATCCACTGAATTATCGCCCAGTTTTTCGTGCGCGACTCCGATTTTGGCGTTGGTGTACAGGATGGGAAACTCGATGTGCTCGTCCCCGGCGTCCAGATCGATGAACAGGTCATAGACTTCGCTGATCACTTCGTCGATGCGCGCGTCGTTCCGGTCGATTTTGTTGATCACGAGAATGATGGGGAGGTTTTTGGCCAGCGCCTTCTTGACGACGAACCGGGTCTGGGGAAGGGGGCCTTCGCTCGCGTCCACGAGCAGCAGGGCGCCGTCCACCATGTTAAGGCTGCGCTCGACCTCGCCGCCGAAGTCGGCGTGGCCGGGGGTGTCCACGAGGTTGATCTTTATGTCCTTGTACCGGATCGCGGTGTTCTTGGCCATGATCGTGATGCCGCGCTCGCGTTCAAGGTCGAGGGAGTCCATGATGCGTTCCTCCACGACCTGGTTGATCCGGAAGCTGCCACTTTGCCTCAGCATTCCGTCCACCAGAGTGGTCTTGCCGTGGTCGACGTGCGCGATGATGGCGATGTTGCGTATGTGTTTTTTTCTTTGAAGGGTCATAATCCGCTTTCGTCTGGTGATTGGCAAAGCGTGGTAAGTTAATGAAAATTCGGATAATGTCAATGGAAATATCGATTGACATTTCGCGGTTTTGGAATTATTTTTACTAATGCAAATTCAAGGGAGGCGGTGTTTGTTTCTAAAAATTCTTTCCATCTGGCGGCCCGAAGCGTTTCACGGAGTACCCAAAGACGGTAGCTTCTTCGAGGGCTGGTTCTTTAAACTGGTCGATGCCGGACGTCGGCAGGTGCTGGCGGTCATTCCCGGTATTTTCTTCGGGAAGGATCCGGCCGACACCCATGCGTTCATCCAGGTCCTGGATGGGACAAATCATGTCTCGACCTATCTTCGATATCCGGTGTCCGATTTTCGCGCTTCCCGTAAAACGCTCCAGCTCACCGTGGGTCCGAACCGTTTCGGGAAGGAGTTCATGGATCTGGACATCCGGTCGGCGGACCGTTCCGTTCGGGGACGCCTGGAATTCTTTTCGCTGACGGCCTGGCGAAGCCGTCCCTGGTCTCCCGGGGTCATGGGCTGGTACGCGTTCGTCCCCTTCATGGAATGCAGTCACGGCGTGGTCAGCCTTGACCATCAAATCCACGGATCGCTGTCCCTGGACGGCCGATCCATCCTCTTCGACGGGGGCAGGGGGTACATCGAGAAAGACTGGGGCAGGTCCTTCCCGCGGGACTATGTCTGGATCCAGTCGAATCATTTCGAGCAGACGGGCGCAAGCCTGATGGCGTCCGTGGCCAGAATCCCCTGGCTAGGCGGCGCATTCCGGGGATTCATCATAGGGCTCCGCGCGAACGGGCGTCTGTTCCGTTTCGCCACCTATACCGGAGCGTCTATGCGGCGTCTTCACGTTTCCGATAAAATGGTTGAAATCGAAGTCTCCGACTGTCGGCACCGCCTGGAAATACGGGTAGACCGCACAGACACAGGGATTCTCCACGCCCCGTACTCGTCCGCCATGGTTTCGCGCATCGCCGAGTCGCTCGGCTCGCGCGTCGACGTCCGCCTGTTTAAAAAATCAAACGGTGAAACGCTGTTTCACGGCGCCGGCGAGCCGGCCGGTATGGACCTGCATGGAAACGTTGAAACGATCGAAACCTGACGGTTCCCGTTCCTTTAAGAATTTTCCTTGACATTCCGATTTGATTTATTTATAATTCTCTTATAATTTTCCTGACGCCTGAACCAGTTCGAATTCGGATGGGGGAGATGAGCGGGACATCCGCCGCCCTGTTTGAGAGCAATCAGGGAGATCCCGATGGCCTCAATGTCCGCACAGAACGAGACGTTCGCCGCCCTTGACAGGGCTCTGCGGAGCGCGCATCGCGTCGATTCCTTTCGTCCGGGAAAGGACCGGTTCGTCGTGTTCAGCGACATCCACAAGGGCGACGGAAAAACGAAAAGCGACGACTTTGTACACAACACGCATCTTTACTGCTTCGCACTTTATCATTATTTCGATAAGGGCTATTCACTTATCCTCAACGGGGATTGTGAAGACTGCTGGGAAACGGATCCGGCCGATATCGTTCGTGCATATCGCAACACCGCTTTTGCGGCGGAACGCAAATTCAACGAAAGCGGCCGGTATTACCGCATCGTCGGAAACCACGACGACGACTGGAAGGATCCGGTCAAGGTGGACCGACACCTTGCCGGTGCGGTCGGCCTGGTCAAAGTCTGGCCCGCCGTGTTGCTCGGCGGCCGGATTCTCATCCTGCACGGGCATCAGGGGGATTCCTTCGACGACAAGAGGGCCGGGAGGAGCCGGTGGATCGTGCGGTATTTCTGGACTCCGATGCAGCGGTGGGGCCTGACCGATCGGCTGTGGCCCATTCTCCGGTTGTTCGGATTCGTGGAGGCTGGACGGGCCGCGCAGAACAATTTCATCCGGCGCGAGCGGGACCGTCTCCTCTACGAATGGGCGAAGCGGAAGAGACTCCTCCTGATTGCCGGTCATACCCACAGAGGAATGTTCCGGTCTTTTTCAAAAATCGACCAGGTACGCGCTGTGAAAACCGAACTCCAAAAAAGAGTCCGGAACGCGCACTCAGAAAGGGAAAGACTCCCGCTTCTGGTGGGCATCGATTTCATCGACCGGGTGATCCGGGAATCCAGAGAAGAGTTGAAAAAGGACAAACTGAGGAACCGCCTCGACGACCATCCGGTTCCCTGCTATTTCAACGACGGGAGTTGCGTGCATTTGAACGGTATCACGGGCATCGAGATCGACCGCGGCGAGATCCGGCTCGTCAAGTGGGAGGTGTCGGACAGCTTCCATGACCGGGAGACGGATATGATCCGGGATCCCGAATTTTTCGCCACCATACAGCGGAGAATCTATCAGGCAGGGGATCTGAAGGGGATACTGAACGCGATCAAATAGAAGGACGCCGCGGGAAGAGCGGCGGGGGAAAATTTCAACGGATGATGGGACTGATCCCCTTAACCCGATTTACAGGGGATACGTTTTCATGGGACCGGATGCCAGCCGATCTCCGGGTAAAGGTTTTGGTAAACCGACACCCCAGGCAAATTCCCAGCATTTTTTTCCGCTTCTAAACCGCTTTCCCAGCGTCAGGTCCATTCCTCCTGTAGGACCTGTCCATTTCGTCCAAGGACCACCGCCTTGACGGGTATTTTTCTGGAAGCCGAGGCGACGGCCTGCTGGGCCAGTCGAAGCAGCCCTCCGCAGCACGGCACCTCCATGATGACGACGGTCAGCGTGTTGATTTTGGCCTGGTCGATGAGAGCGGTTATTTTTTCGGAATAGGCCTCTTGTCCATCGTCCAGCTTAGGGCAGGCGATCGCAAGCGCTCTGCCTTTGAGGAATTTTCGGTGGAAATCGCCGGCCGCGTAGGCGGCGCAGTCGGCGGCAAGCACCACGTCCGCGCCCTGATACACGGGTGCCATCGGTGAAATCAGATGCAGCTGCACCGGCCAGTGCGTCAACTCCGAGGAAATGTCGCCGGATTCATCCGCCGCCTCCGGACGTTCCCTTTTTAACTGCACTTGCGCGGAACCGGGGCACCCTCCGGAATGGCCGTGACGCGGGGCATGGCCGGCCGTGATTCCGGACAGATCCACCGAAATCCGCTTTTCCTTCAGAACCTCCAGCGCCGTCCTCAGGTGATCCTGCTCGCCGTGCTCCTTCAGGTGGATCAGATGCGCCCGGACGGTGTTGGGCCCCTGACGGACGATGTTCTCCATCACCTTTCTCTCGTCGTAAGGTTCCGCTTCGCGTTCCTCGATCGCGATGGCCTCCTCGGGGCAGTGGCCGAGGCAGGCCCCCAGTCCGTCGCAGAAGAGATCGCTGATCAGTCTGGCCTTGCCGTCGATCAACTGGATTGCGCCTTCGGGGCAGTTTGGAATGCAGAGGCCGCAACCGTTGCATTTGTCCTCGTCGATATGGATAATTTTGCGTTTCATTTCCTGCTCCTTGATGTGGGTGAATAAGTGATGTCATAAATTTAACGAATTCCCGAAAAAAAAACCTTGATCCAAATCAAGTTTTTATTATTTTGTCCAGATGACAGCGTCCGCTCCCCGTATCTTTGACCGATCGGATTTTTTTCAATCACTCACGCCGAAAAATAAAAACCGGCTGTCAGCGATTTGTCTCCCCAGATCGGTCCGCAGGAAGGAGGTCCTTTTTCAGGAAGGTGACAAGGGGAACGCGATCTATCTCTGCGTAAAAGGATCGGTTCAACTGCACAAGACCGCGCCTTCAGGCCAGGAGGTGGTCATCAAGGTCGTCCGGACCGGGGAATTGTTCGCGGAGGCCATCCTGTTCGAAAAGGACCGGTATCCCGTCACCGCCGTCGCGCTGGAAAGCGGCTCGATCTACCAAATCCCAAAAACACGGTTCAATCGACTTCTCGATGATTCGGAATTCCGCGACGATTTCATCGACAATCTCATGCACAAGTTGCGTTACCTGGCGGACCAGGTCCAGTTCCTGACCGCACACGACGTCGAAGACAGGCTTTTCCGCTTCCTGAAGGATAGATTCGGGAACGGCGGAAACATCCATACCGCATTGACCAAAAAGGACGTCGCCGCGGCAATCGGAACCACGCCCGAGACCCTTTCAAGACTGCTGCAGAAGCTCAATGAAGCGGGTCGTCTCTCCTGGAAGGGCAGATGGATCAGAATTGGGGAAGAAACCCGCATATAGCCTGAAAAATTCATTAAATTCAATTTCCATGACGTTAATTTATTATAACTATTATATTTACACAAAAACGAAGAATCAGAAGAATTTTACAGGTGTATCCCGCATTGTCCCGATCTTTACACGGGACGGTCTTTTCACGGGAAAACCAGTCCTGATTTATCAGGCTCTGTCCTGGTTTTCGCACAGGAATCCCTGCGCTTTCCCGTTCATTTTTCAGGAAAGCGAATATTAATGAATAGATCGGGATAGGTCGCATTTGATTCCGCGCATCGAATAACGGAACAAATTCAAAAGTTAAGAGTTTTAATTTATATATCTACTAAAATGGTAGTTAAAGTAGGGAATTTATGTTTGCACTATCAACAAAAGGTCGTTATGCAACAAGAGCCATGCTCGAGTTGGCCTTGTGGAAAGGGGATTTTCCTGTCCTCCTCAAAAACATATCCAGGGCACAGAAAATATCCACCAAATACCTCGGACGCATCATGGCGACTCTGGTCTCGGCCGGGCTTGTGCGCAGCCGCAGGGGGAAAAATGGCGGATTTGAATTGGCCAAACCGTCTGCTGAAATCTCGATCCTGAACATTCTACAGGCCGTGGAAGGCCCCGTGGCGCCAGCTCCATGCGTGGAGACTCCGGGGATATGCCGGGATTCCGAGAATTGTGGCACCCGGGAAGTCTGGTGGAAAGTCAAGGAGACCTTGACCTCGGTGCTGGACGGCATCACCCTGGACGATTTGGCTAGCAGGCATCGGAAGAAGACTTCAGCAAACGAACACGATTATTGTATATAAGATGGGGGGGTAAATATGCGTATGTTCTTTGCTTCGCTTGCAATGACCGCATGGATCTTTTTTCCTTCAGGACCGGTTCTTCCGCAAGTCAAGGAAAGCGGGACGGTTGTCCTCGAAAGCCTTGTCCAGGAGGCCAGGCGGAACAATCCGGAAATACAGGCGGCCGGACATCAATCACATGCCGCTTGGTCACGTGTCCGTCAGACAGTGACGTGGGAACCTCCGCTGATCGGTGTCGAGTTTTACCAGGCGCCTGTTGCATCCTTCCCCAATCCGTTCAAGAATCAGATGGAATACGATTACTTCATCGAGCAGATGATCCCCTTTCCGGGCAAGCTCTCCGCGATGGGCAAGGCCGTGCGGAACGGCGCGCGAATGGCGGAAGAGGACGCCAAAGCGGTCGAGCGCCGGGTGATCTTCGATTTGAAATCCGCGTACGCCGAACTGTACTGGATTCAGAGAAAAATCGAACTCAACACCCAAAACCGGGATTTGCTGAAAAGCCTCGTGGAGACCGCTGAGCGGCAGTACGAAGTCGGCATGGGAAGTCAGACCGACATGCTGCGCGCACAGACCGAATCGTCCAAACTCGCCAATGAAGGCATCGCCCTGGAACGGGAAAAGAGGTCCATGGAAGCGATGATCAATACGCTGCTCAACCGGCCGATCGTGCAAAGCCTCGGGCGGATCGACACGCTCGAAACCCGTTTCCCCGGATGGAGGCGGGAGCAGCTCGATTCGCTGGCCATGGCGTGCCGGCCGGAGCTCCAGGCCATGCGGTTCGAAGTGGAGATGAAGAAGTCCGAAGTCCGCGCCGCAAAGTGGGAATATGCCCCCGATTTCACGACGCGCTTGATGTACAAGGACATGATCATGACGCCGAAGGATTACTGGTCCTTCATGGTCGGGGCCTCCCTGCCGCTCACCTCGTGGGCATACCCGAAGGCCACGGCACGCGTGGAGGAGGCGAAGGCTTCCGGAAAAAAAACCGAAGCTTCCTATATTCAAATGAAAAACATGGTTTTGCTTGACGTCGAAGATGCCTGGTTGTCGCTGAAAACGAATCACGATCTCATTGAATTGAACCGTAAAAACGTTCTTCCCCAGGCTGAGCTGACGCTCGCCTCCGCGGTCGCGGGCTACAAGACAGGCAAGGTCATGTTCGTGATGCTGATCGATGTGTACCGCATGGTATTGATGGTTAGGCTGGACCATCACATGGCCGTCATGAATTTTGCGGCCAGCCAGGCGAAATTGGAGCAGGCGGTGGGTTTGAGCGTCGCTGAAATCGAGGAAAGCATTCGGTCATTCGATTCGAAGAGGGAGAGACTTCCATGAAAAAAAACCGTTGGATCGGAATCGCGTTCATCCTCCTGCTTATCGGAGGAGGATCGACCCTGCTGGTGGATTCACATCGGCACCGGCATCAGGCCGCAGGGCAAAAGCAGCTCTATACCTGCCCCATGCACCCCCAGATCGTCAAGGACAAACCCGGTGACTGCCCGATATGCGGCATGAAGCTGGTTCCCATTAAAAGGGAAGAGCCAGATCAAGTCCGGCCTGCGGGTCACAAGCCGAAAACCATGTATCGATCGAGCATGAACCCGAATGAAATCAGCGACAGGCCCGGCCAGGATTCCATGGGAATGGAGATGATTCCCTTTGAGACTGAGGAAGGGGGAGCCGAAACCCCCGCGGGACTCGCGTCTGTTACCGTTCCAAAAGAGAAACGGGAGCTGATCGGCCTGAGCTTCAGCCCGGTAAAAATGACGCGCATGACCAAGGAGACACGCACTTCGGCGCGTATAGTACCGGACGAAACGCGGCTTTTCAAAATAACCGTCAAGGCGGAAGGCTGGGTGGAAAAGCTGACCGTCAACCAGACGGGGCAATACGTGAGAAAGGGAGACCCCCTTCTTGAAATTTACAGCCCCGAACTTGTATCCGTCCAGCAGGAATATGTCTCGTCTGTGGCTGCATTGAAAAAACTCGAAGCGGCACCCGCTTCGACCGCAACATCGGATTCCGCTGTTTCCGGAAACTCAAAAGGACTTGAATCGGCCGTGCGGGAGAAGTTGAGGCTCTACGACATCAGCGACGCGCGGATTGACCGCCTGCGTGCTTCGGAGAAGGTCGAACGGACGATGACGATCGAGTCTCCGGTGTCGGGTTATGTGTTTGAGAAAATGGTGCTCCAGGGCCAGCGCGTCATGACCGAAGATCCGTTGATGACCATCGCCGACCTGTCCAGCGTGTGGGGCGAGGCCGACATCTACGAGACCGATCTGCCCTATGTGAAAATCGGCATGCCTGCAGAACTGACACTCTCCTTTTGGCCGGGAAAGACATTCCGGGGACGCATCAGTTTTTTATCTCCATTCCTTGAATCCGAGACGAGGACCGCCAAGGCCCGCATCGAGATTTCAAATCCGGGACTTGTCCTGAAGCCGGGAATGTACGCCGACGTCACACTCTCCTATGATTTCGGCGAATGCCTGGTCGTTCCGGAAAGCGCCGTGATGCGAACCGGCATCATGGACTATGCGTTCGTGGAGGGAGATCACGACAGCATCATTCCCCGTGAAATCAAGTTGGGCGTGTACTCGGAAGACGGTGCCTATGAGGTTATCTCAGGCCTGAAGGCCGGCGATCGTGTGGTCACCTCCGCCAACTTCCTGATCGATTCCGAGTCTTCCCTCAAGTCTGCGCTTAAATCGGCGGCCGGCGCGGGCGCGCAGAAGCAATAGGAGACCGTCATGATCAAAAAAATAATCCATTTTTCGGCGCACAACCGCATGCTGGTGATTCTACTGGTCTCCGCTGCAGTCGCCTATGCGGTGTACGCATTGACCCACATCCCCCTGGACGCGATCCCGGATCTCAGCGATACGCAGGTGATCGTGTACACCAAATGGGACCGCAGTCCCGATATCATCGAAGATCAGGTCACCTATCCCATCATCACGGCCTTGCTGGGCGCTCCGAAAGTCAAGGCCATCAGAGGATACAGCGATTTTGGCTTCTCCTACGTTTACGTCATCTTCAAGGACGGCACGGACATTTACTGGGCGCGAAGCCGCGTGATGGAGTATCTTTCCAAAATACAGGGCAACCTCCCGCAGGGAGTCAAGACCGAACTGGGTCCCGATGCCACTGGCGTAGGCTGGGTGTTTCAGTACGCGCTGGTGGATAAAAACGGGAAAAACAATCTGTCCCAGATCCGAACCTATCAGGACTGGGTCCTCAAACTTGCGCTCCAAAGCGTGCCCGGCGTCTCGGAAGTGGCCACCATCGGCGGCTTTGAGAAGCAGTACCAGGTGATTATCGACCCGAATCGTCTCGCCGCCTATCACATATCCTTGATGGACGTGGTCGCAGTCATCCAGAGAAACAACAACGAGGTGGGCGGCCGGCTCATCGAATGGTCGGGCAAAGAGTACATGGTCCGAGGTAAGGGATACATCAAAAGCGAGAGGGACCTTCGCCAGGTGTCCGTCAAGGCGAAAGGCGGGACGCCAGTGCTCCTGGGGAACGTGGCCACGGTCACTCTGGGGCCCCAGATCAGGCGGGGATTGGCGGAATTCAACGGTCTCGGCGACGTGGTGGGCGGCATCGTGGTGATGAGACACGGCGAGAATGCCTTCAACGTCATCAAAAGGGTAAAGGCGAAGATTGAGGACCTGAAGGGATCCATGCCGGAAGGTGTTGAACTGGTGACCGCCTACGACCGTTCCGACCTCATCAAGCGGTCTATCGACAACCTGAAGGAAGAATTGTTGATGGAGATGATCATTGTCTCCCTGGTGATCCTCCTGTTTCTCTGGCACATTCCGTCGGCCATCGTGCCCATCGCCACCATCCCCATTGCGGTCCTCCTGGCCTTCATCCCCATGTTCGCCTTTAAAATTTCGTCAAACATCATGAGCCTTGCGGGCATCGCCATCTCCATCGGCGTGCTGGTTGACGGCGCCATCGTTGAGGTGGAAAACGCCTACAAGAAGATAGAAGTCTGGATCGAGGAAGGCCGCAAGGGCGATTTTCACGATGTGAGACTGAAAGCACTTACCGAGGTGGGGCCGTCGGTGTTTTTCTCTCTGCTGGTGATCGCGGTTTCGTTTCTTCCGATCTTTACTCTGGTGGACCAGGAAGGCCGGCTCTTCACGCCGCTGGCCTGGACGAAAACGCTGGCCATCGCGCTTGCGGCCGTACTCGCGGTCACTTTGGATCCCGCGGTGCGCATGCTGTTCGCGCGCGTGGATCCCTTTCACATCAGAACAAAATGGCTGAATAAAATCGTCAATGCGGTCGCCGTCGGCAGATACTACCCCGAGGAAAAGCACCCGGTCAGCAAAGTGCTCTTCAGACTGTACGAAGGCCCCTGTCGCTGGGTGCTGAAAAATCCCCAAAAGACCATCGCTGCCGCCGTCCTTATTGTGTTGACCACCATCCCGGTTTATTTCAGGCTGGGAAGCGAGTTCATGCCGCCGCTCAACGAGGGCACGGTGCTCTATATGCCCACCACGCTGCCCGGCATTTCGGTCACCGAGGCGCGCCATCTCCTGCTGGTGCAGGACCGGATCCTGATGAGCTTTCCCGAAGTGCATTCGGTGTTCGGTAAGGCGGGCCGCGCGGAGACCTCCACCGACCCGGCCCCGTTCTCCATGATGGAGACCACCCTCCAGCTGAAACCCAAGGAAGAGTGGCGCGAGAAAAAACGCTGGTATTCCTCCTGGGCGCCGGCGCCTCTGAAAAGTCTGCTTCACTATTTCTGGCCGGACAGAATATCCTATGATGAACTGATCACCCTCATGGATGATGCCCTGCAGATTCCGGGAAACACCAATGCCTGGACCATGCCCATCAAGGGGCGCATCGACATGCTCACGACCGGGGTGCGCACCCCTGTCGGAATCAAGGTATTCGGCGCGGACTTAAACGAGATTCAGCGCCTGGGCTCGGAAATCGAGAATGCGCTCAAAGGGGTCAAGGGTACGCGAAGCATTTTCGCCGAGCGCGTGGGAGGCGGATATTACGTCGATTTCACGCCCAAACGGGAGAAGCTGGCCCGGTATGGTCTCTCCGTCGAAGATCTGCAAATGGTCATCATGAGCGCCGTGGGAGGGGAGACCATCGCCAGCACCATCGAGGGCCGTGAACGGTATTCCATCAACGTACGGTATCCACGCGAGCTTCGTCATGACCTGTCACAGCTCGAACGCGTGCTCGTGACCACGATGGACGGCGTTCAGGTGCCCATCAAAGAGATCGCCGATCTCTCACTGAAAACCGGTCCCTCCATGATCCGCGACGAAAACGGGATGCTCGCCGGGTACGTGTACGTGGATATCGCAGGCCGTGATATCGGGGGCTACGTCGCGGATGCCAAGGAAATGGTGAAAAAAAGGGTGAAACTTCCCACTGGGTATTCCCTGGTTTGGAGCGGCCAATACGAAAATATGCAGCGCGTGGCCGAGCGCCTTAAAATCGTCATTCCCATCACCGTCCTCCTCATCTTTATGCTTCTCTACATGAATACCAAATCCGCCTTCAAAGCGATCATCGTCATGCTCGCCGTACCGTTCTCGGTGGTCGGGGCCGTGTGGCTCATGTGGGCGCTCGGTTACCATATCTCCATCGCCGGCTGGGTGGGGATGATCGCTCTCATGGGATTGGACGCAGAAACCGGGGTCTTCATGCTGCTCTTTTTGGATTTATCGCACGACGAGTACCAACGAAAAGGTATGCTTCGCAATCTCGCCGATTTGAAGGAAGCCATCGTCCATGGCGCGGTCAAACGCATCCGACCCAAGATCATGACCGTCATGGCGGCTTCCATGGGGCTCATGCCCATCATGTGGAGCACGGGCGCAGGCGCCGACGTGATGAAGCGGATCGCCGCCCCCATGGTGGGAGGGCTTTTCACTTCATTCATCATGGAGCTTCTGGTCTATCCGGCGATTTATTTTCTCTGGAAATCCCGAGAGATGAGTCCAGATATCCGGGGCGGAGGCAAGCGTGTTGGAAAGTAAGAATAATTGAAATTAGCCTGAAAAATTCATAAAATTCAACTTCATTGACGTTAATTTATTTTTTATACCTGCCTGAAAATGACGAATCAGAAGAATTTTTCAGGCGTATCCCGAATCCCTGCGCTTTCCCGTTCTTTTTTCGGGAAAGCGGATATCTATGAATAGATCGGGTTGGGCATCACGTTTTTCATTTTTTTCAAACCAAAACTGGAGTATGTATGAAAAAAATCACTTCGCTGTCACTGTTCTTCGTCGCCGTCGCATGCTTTGGCAGCAACCAGCATGATCAAGCAAAACAAGTCCCGAAAGGCCATGCCCTGATCATGCTGCCGACTATACAGTGCGACACCTGCGTTGAGACTATCAAATCGGCGGTGGAAAAGGTCCAAGGAGTCCAATCGGTCAGTGTCGATCTCAAAAAAAAGATGGCGCATGTCAATTTCGATTCAACGAAAACAAGTCGGGAGAAAATTGAAAAAGCCATCGCTGCCGCGGGTTATGACGCCAATAAGACGAAGAGGGATGAAAAGGCTTATGCCAAGCTGCCCATGTGCTGCAAATCACCAAGCAAATAAAATATTGTGAAAGATGTTGTTTTTTCTTAAATTCAACCATGTTTGCGAAACAGCAGGGTGAAATGCTCAAATCCTGTGACGAAAGGCGGACCATCCAATACGGTTTGGCTGGCGTCCTCGTGCTTGCGGCACTCGTTCGGGGATTCGGCATTTCCTTCGGCCTGCCGTTCCTCTATGATCCGGATGAACCGGTGTTCGTCGTCAGGGCAGGCTCCATCCTCGCCAACCAGGATTTGAACCCCCATTTTTTCGGTCATCCCGGCACAACGACCATCTATCTGTTGTCGGCGCTGTACGCCCTAATCTATCTGGTTGGATCGCTGTGCGGCGCGTTCAGTGGAGTCCAGGATTTTAAAGCGGCCTATTACCAGGATCCGACTCTTTTCTACTTGAGCGGCCGCATTCTGTTCGTTCTGTTCGGAATC
>Ga0315274_10002098_pt1 | contig 30526 bp, 19 predicted proteins | sample YL17G02_20_MG_FD_203700 | JGI IMG/M metagenome (GOLD analysis project Ga0315274, IMG submission 203700) | Sediment microbial communities from Yellowstone Lake, YNP, Wyoming, USA - YL17G02_20 | ecosystem: Environmental > Aquatic > Freshwater > Lake > Sediment | place: USA: Wyoming | collected...
GCCCCAGGCCGACCGGCAGCCCTCGACCATGGCCAGGACATCCTTCTCATCCGAAATCTCGGCCTTGAAGACGAGGCATTCGCGCCCGAGTTTGCGGACCTCGTCGCGGACGAATCCCGCGGCCTCCGCCCGCTTTTGATAGTTGACGGCGACATCGCAACCGGCCTTCGCGAACAGAAGGGCGGCGGCCCGGCCGATGCCCCGGGACCCGCCCGTGATCAGGACCTTGCGGCCAGCCAAACCCAGATCGATCCCGTGCGTCATGGCAGGTATCCCAGGCTGAGCGACTCCATCTCATCGAACTGAAGATAACGGTAGATCTCGTCGACCTTGGGCATGATTTTCTTCCGCATGACGGCGAAATAATCCTCGACCGCGGGGAGCTTGCCCCGCAGCGCGGCCACCGCGCTCAGCTCGGCCGAGCCCAAGTAAACCCGGGCCCCGTCCCCCATCCGGTCGTCGAAGTTCCGGGTCGATGTCGAGATGATGGTCGCTTGGGGCCGGACCCGCGCCTGGTTCCCCATGCAGAGGGAGCAGCCCGGGATTTCCATCCTGGCCCCGGCGCCAACGAACAGTCCGTAGCTGCCTTCGCGCATGAGCTGGGCCGCGTCCATCTTGGTCGGCGGGGTCATCCAGAGGGCGACCGGCAGGTAACCCTCGCCTTCGAAGATCTTCCCGGCGGCCCGGAAATGCCCTATGTTCGTCATGCACGACCCGATGAAGACCTCGTCGATCTTGTCTCCGGCGACCTCGGAGAGAGGCTTGACGTCGTCCGGGTCGTTGGGACAGGCCAGGATCGGCTCCTTGATCTCGGACAGATCGACCTCGATGACGGCCGCGTACTCGGCCTTGGCGTCCCTCTTGACGAGAACCGGGTTCTCGAGCCAGCGCCGGCAGGCTTCGATCCGTCTTTGCAGGGTCGAAGCCGTTTGATAGCCCTCGGCGATCATGCGCTCCATCAGGGCGACGTTGCTCTTCAGGAACTTGGCCACGGTCGCTTCGCTCAGGGCGATCGTCCCGCCGGCGGCGGACCGTTCGGCCGTGGCGTCGGTCAGCTCGTAGGCTTGCTCGCAGGTCAGGTCGGGAAGGCCTTCCATCTCGATGATCCGGCCGTTGAAGATGTTCTTCTTCCCTTTCTTGGCGACGGTCAGAAGCCCCTTGTGGAGGGCGGCCAAGGGAATGGCGTTAACGACGTCGCGGAGGGTGATCCCCGGATTCAGAGAACCCGAGAACTTGACCAGGACGGACTCGGGCATGTCGAGGGGCATGAATCCGAGGGCGCCGGCGAAAGCGACCAGGCCCGATCCGGCCGGGAAGGACAGGCCGATCGGGAAACGAGTGTGGGAGTCGCCGCCCGTTCCCATCGTGTCGGGAAGGATGAGGCGGTTGAGCCAGGAGTGGATGACGCCGTCCCCCGGCTTGAGGGCGACGCCTTTCCGCTCGATGATGAACGGGGGCAGGGATTTGTGCATTTTGACGTCGGTGGTCTTGGGGTAGGCCGCCGTGTGGCAGAAGGACTGCATGAAGAGCTCGGACTGGAATTCGAGGCAGGACAGCTCCTTGAGCTCGTCGGCCGTCATGGGGCCGGTCGTGTCCTGGGAGCCGACCGTCGTCATCTTGGGCTCACAGGAAGCGCCGGGCAGGACGCCCTGGCTTCCGCAGGCAAGGCCGACGATCTTCTGGGCCTGGCTGTAGCCCTGGCCTTTTCGGGGCGACGGCTGTTCGAGCTTGATGAAGAAATCGGCCTCGGGAAGATCGAGCGCCCTGCGCGCTTTATTGGTGAGCTGCCGGCCGACGATGAGGTTCAGCCGCCCGCCCGCCCTGTATTCGTCTCGAAGGGTCGACGGCTTGAGATCGAAGGCGGCGACGGCACCCCCTTTTTCATTGACGATCGTCCCCGAGGCTGTCCGAATCGTGATCAGGTCGCCCGTCGCCAGCATGGAGACGTCGGCCGTGATCGGAAGACCGCCCGAGTCCTCGGTCGTGTTGAAGAAGATCGGCGCGATCAGGCCGCCGATGACGACCCCTCCCCTGCGCTTGTTGGGGACGAAGGGGATATCTTCGCCGATGTGCCACATGACCGAATTGCAGGCCGATTTGCGCGAGGAGCCGGTTCCGACGACGTCGCCGACGAAGACGACCCGGTGTCCCTCCTCGCGGAACTTGCGGATGAGGCCGATCCCGTCCGGAAAGCGCGTTTCGCCCATGACCAAGGCGTGGAGCGGAATGTCGGGACGGGTTGAGGCATGCTTGGCCGGCGAAAAGTCATCCGTGTTGATCTCGCCGTCGACCTTGAAGACCTTGAGCTCGAGCGTCTCGGGAAAGACCGGCCGGGACAGGAACCAGTCGCCCTTGGCCCAGGATTCGAGGATGCCCCGGGCCGCGGCGTTTGTCTTGGACTTGGACAGGACGGCTTCGAAAGCTCCGTAGACGAGGATCGTCTTCTTGAGGGCTTCGGCCGCGTCCGTCGCCAGCCCTCCGTCATCCAGCAGAAAGACGAGGGGATCCACGTTGTATCCGCCCAGCATGGTGCCCAGCATGAACACGGCGTCCTTCCCGGAGACGAGGGGCGGACGGATTTCGCCCTTGCCGACTTTAGCCAGCCATTCGGCTTTGACCTTAGCCGCCGGATCGACGCCGGGAGAGACCCTATTCTTAAGCAAGCCGAGGGCGATCCTCGCCTCATCCCCGGAATCTTTTTCCAGGATCCGGCAGACTTCGGCCGTTTCCGGCGGGTTCAAGGGCAGGGGCGGAATGCCCTGGTTCTCGCGTTCTTTGGCCTGCTGGAAATAGGTCTCTAACATGCGCGATCTCCTTGGTCGAATAAAGATGTCTCGCTCCCAAGTTTTATAATGGGTTTTGGCGGATTTGTCAAAGCCAGGGCGCCTTATAGTCATTGCTTTTCCCGAGAAAAAAAGTTACAATAACCTGCCTTTTCAAGCTCCATTTAAAATATTTTGTATTTGGAGGACAATCGGATGGATAAGGCCGCGATCGCAAGAGCCACGGAGCACTTCGGCAAGTTGCTTGAAGTTCAGATGAAGCGCATGGAGCGGGTCAAGGCCGCTCCGGACTGGATCGACTACAGCAAGGTCAAGCCCCTCAAAATCGGTATTCTCGCCGGCGACGGCATCGGCGTCTATATCGCCGCCGAGTCCAAGCGGGTCCTCGAGTTCCTGCTCAAGGACGAGGTCAAGGCCGGAACGGTCATCATCAAGAATATCGAGGGACTGACGATCGAGAACCGGGCTGCCCACAAAAAAGCCATCCCGGATGACGTCCTGGCCGAAATCAAGGAATATCAAATAACCCTCAAGGGCCCGACCACGACCCCGCGCAAGGGCGACCCCTGGCCCAACATCGAGAGCTGCAACGTGGCCCTGCGGAAGGAGCTGGACCTGTTCGCCAACGTCCGGCCCATCCGCATCCCCAAGCAGGGGATCGACTGGATCTTCTTCCGCGAGAACACCGAAGATCTCTACGCCCTCGGCCCCTACGGCATCGACGTCGACGCCGATATCTCGATCGACTTCAAGCTGATCACCGGACCCGGTTCCGACCGGATCTGCAGGCTGGCCTTCGAACACGCCAAGAAGAACAACCGTAAGAAGGTCACTTGCGTCACCAAGGCCAACGTCGTCAAGACGACCGACGGCCGCTTCCTGGAGAACTTCTACCGGATCGCCAAGGATTATCCCGGAATCGAGGTTGACGACTGGTACATCGACATCATGACAGCCAAGCTCGTCGACGAGAAGCGCCGCCGCGACTTTCAGGTCATGGTCCTGCCCAACCTCTACGGCGACATCCTGACCGACGAGGCCGCCGAGTTCCAGGGCGGCGTCGGGACGGCCGGCAGCGCCAACATCGGCAAGCAGTTCGCCATGTTCGAGGCCATTCACGGCTCCGCGCCGCGGATGGTCACCGAGGGCCGCGCCCAGTATGCCGACCCCTGCTCGATGATCCGGGCCGCCGCCATGCTCCTCGGCCACGTCGGCTACCCCGAGAAGAGCCGGAAGCTCGAGATGGCCCTGGACATCACCGGCCAATACGAGAAGAAGCTCGCCATCACCGGCCGCAACACCGGCGCGACCGGCAAGGCCTTCACCGACTACATCATGGAATGGATCGTCAGCCCCAAGCTCCAGGCGGCCTGGGAAGGCTACGTCAAGGGCTGAGGGAAGGGCATCGATTTGAGACCCGGCCATGAGGTTCGGGCATCACATTCATTAAAAGGAGGCTTTTCGATGAGAAAGAAGATCGCTCTCGTCGGCGGCGGCCAGATCGGACAGAACCTGGCCATGCTCGCCGCCCAGAAGGAGCTCGGGGATATCGTCATCCTCGACGTCGAGGCTTACGTCAACGCGGCCAAGGGAAAGGCCCTCGACCTCATGGAGATGGCACCCCACGGGAACTATGACGCCAACATCTCCGCGACCTCGGACTACAAGGACATCGCGGAGGCCGACGTCGTCATCGTCACGGCCGGCAAACCCCGCGAGGCCGGGATGACCCGCGAGGACCTCCTCGCCGTCAACCTGAAAATCATCACCGATGTCGCCGCCGGCGTCAAGCAGTACGCGCCCAAGGCCTTCTGCATCATCGTCACCAATCCGCTCGACGCCATGGTCTACGCGTTCTACAAGCTGACCGGCTTCCCCAAGAGCCAGGTCCTTGGCATGGCCGGAACCCTGGACACGGCCCGCTGGCGCGCCTTCATCGCCATGGAGCTCGGCGTGTCCGTCGGCGACGTCGCCGGCACCGTCCTGGGCGGCCACGGCCCCGACATGGTTCCCCTGCCCCGGCTGACGACCGTCGGCGGCGTCCCGCTGACCGAAATCGCGACCAAGGAGCAGATCGACAAGCTCGTCCTCAGGACGCGCGAGGCCGGGACCGAAATCGTCAAGCTCTTCGGTAAGGGATCGGCCTTCTTCAGCCCGGCCTGGAGCGCGATCGTGATGGCCGAGAGCTACCTCAAGGACAAGCACCGGGTGCTACCCGCCTGCGCCCTGTGCGAGGGCGAGTACGGCGTCAAGGGGCTGTTTATCGGGGTCCCTTGCCTGATCGGCGCCAAGGGACTGGAGAAAATCTACGAGATCAAGCTCGCCGAGGACGAAAAGGCCCAGCTCGAAAAGACGATCACCTCCGTCAAGAAGACCGTCGAAGAAACCAAGCTCTGACGGTCCAGCCCCTGGGCAGAAGGCTGAATCGTCCCCCCCCGGGTGGGGCGCTCCAGCCGCTCGGAAAGCCGGTGATAGGAATCTATCACCGGCTTTTTTTTGGGCCGCGACCCCCCCCATACGCTTTTCGCCGACCGTGTCCGGCCCGTCAAAGCTCCTCCCGGTTGACGGACCGGATGCGAATTTGACCCGTTCGCCGACGCTACCCCGCCCTGAAAGGCGGGGACGAGAAGCGACACTTTTGTACTCAGCCCCTTGAGAGGAGATGGGGCTGAGTGGGCTCAGGGTTAACCCTGAGCAAGCCCCGCCTTGCAGTACTCAAGGAGCCGAAACAACGGCTCCTTGGGTGCCGGCATTCATGCACTCACGAACCGAAAACGGTTCATGAGTACTGGCGCTCCAATGAGTATTAGTCCGTGGAGCTTCTGCCGGGGAGCAGCCTTGCAGCACTCATGGCTTCCATGAGTGTCGATGGGTTGACACCTGCATGCGGCCGGGCGATAATCGACAATAAGAGATGTTCATCTCATCAAGGAGACCGTTCATGAAACGCCTTCCAACCTTCATTTTCGCCATCAGCATGATCGTGACGGCCGGGCTCATCCCCGCCCTGCAGGCGGGAGGCCAGACGCCCCCGCCCCTCGCGGCTCAAGTCATCAAGCCCGGGCTCTATTGGGTCGAGGGCGGAGCCGGCGCCAACACGGGCTTCTGGATCGGCAAGGACGCGGTCGTGGTCATCGACGCCAAGATGACTCCGGACGCGGCGCGCGAAATGCTGGCCAAGATCAAGGAGCTGACACCGAATCCGGTCCAGTCTATCGTTTTAACCCACAGCGACGGCGACCATGTCAACGGATTGACAGGCTTTCCCCAAGGGCTCAAAATCGTGAGCCAGGAGACGTGCAAGACGGAACTCGAAGCGGCTTTCACGGATCCGGCCCTTCGCGCCTATCTGCCCACGGTCACTTTCAAGGACCGGATGGACCTGCTCCTTGCGGGAGGATCCATCCGGCTTCTCCATTTCGGTTCGGCCCACACCAGCGGAGACGCGGTCGTTCTCTTCCCCGCCGAAAAAGTCGCGTTCATAGGGGATCTCGCCTTCATCGGGAGGGATCCCTTGATTCACAAAAGCAAGGGCGGGACATCGTTCGGATTGACCGCAACCTTGAAGTCCATCCTGGCGCTCGAGGCCGACACCTTCATCCCCGGTCACGGCAAACCCCTGGCCAAATCCGACATCGAGGGACTTCTCAAGAGCATCGAGGACAAGCAAGCTCAAGTCAAGGACATGGTCGCCCGGGGGAAGTCCTTGGATGAGGTCAAGAAAGCTTTCGGCAGCGAGGAGGAGACGGCGCAGCCGGGACGCCGGCGTTGGCCGAGTCTGGTCGAGGTCATTTATCTCGATCTGACGGAGAAAAAATAACGACGTTCGCCGCGGACGTCGGGGAGGATCCCATGAAGCGTTCCCGGTGGGGCCGGGGCTTTTTCACCCTCGCCGCCGCGATTGTCGCCCTCGCAAGCTGCGGTCGCTCCGGCTGGACGACGATTGAAGACGAAGCCCGCGTTTTCAAGACTTACGCTTATTCGGAACCGGACCCGGTGCCGGTCTTCGCCCGGCCGGGCTCGGGCGGCCGGGGCGAACGCCTCTATCCCTATTTCTTCTTCGACGGGTTCTCAAGGACCGCGATCGAGAAATCCTGGAACGTGGTCAGGCTCGAAAACCCCTATCTCTCGGTTTCGGTCCTTCCCCAGGTCGGCGGCAAGGTCTGGGGAGCAACCGACAAACGCGACGGCGCCGAGTTCCTATACACGAACCATGTCATGAAGTTCAGAGAAATCGCGTTGCGCGGTCCCTGGACCTCGGGCGGGATCGAATTCAACTTCGGGTTCATCGGCCATACGCCGTCGACGGCCGCCCCGGTCGACTACGCCCTTCGCCGCAACAGAGACGGAAGCGTCTCCTGTGTCGTCGGGAACCTCGATCTTCCCTCCAGGACGTTCTGGAGCGTCGAAGTCAACCTGCCTCCGGATAAGGCCTTCTTCCGGACGCGAACCCAATGGTTCAACCCGACCCCCTTCCATCAATCCTATTATAACTGGATGACGGCGGCTTTGCCGACCGCGGACGATCTGGAGTACATCTCGCCCGGCCGCTTCCAAATCGGCCATGATTATTCGGTGCCGCTCGAACCCTGGCCCTTGGACGGGCGTGGTCACGATCTTTCCAAATACCGCGATAACGCCTTCGGGTCCTCCAAGAGCTACTTTACGGTCGGAGAGTACGAAGACACGAGCGGGGCTTACTACCGGGATGCCGACAAAGGCTTCGGCCACTGGGCCCTCTACGACGATATGCCGGGCCGTAAAATTTGGATCTGGGACTTGTCCCGGGCCGGAGCCATCTGGGAAGACCTGCTGACCGATGAAGACGGCCAGTATAGCGAACCCCAGTTCGGCCGGCTGTTCAACCAATCCGATCATGAATTCTTGACGCCGTCCCGGACGGATCGCTGGTCCGAGGTCTGGTTCCCTTATTCCAAAATCGGGCCCCTGGTCAAGGCGTCAGCCTGGGCCGTTCTGAACGCGGAGCATCGGGACGGGGCTCTGAAGATCGCCCTTTTCTCCCTCCAAGCCCTCGACGACGACCTGACCGTGACGACCGGCGGCGCGGAGGTTTTCCGCGAACGCCTCCGGCTCGAACCCGCCCGCGTCTATCAGAAAACGGTTCGACTCGAGGCCGCCGGCGTTCCTTACGAAATCCGCCTGGCGGCCAACAAGCTCGTCTACCGGAGCGACCCCAAGGCCAACGACATCGAGAGGCCTTTACGTTTCCGGGCCGACGACGAGTCCACGACCGAGGGCATTTATCTGGCCGCCGACAGACTTCACAAGGAGCGCCAATACGGCCTCGCGCTTGAAAAGTATCTCGCCTGCATCGCCCGCGAGCCGCGCCATGTCCGGTCGCTGGTCCGGACCGCCGAACTCTTCAGCCGCCGCGGCGAGGACGGGAAAGGCCTCGGCTATGCGCGGACGGCCCTCGATCATTCCATGTACGACCCGGCCGCGAACTATATTTACGGCGTGATATCACGGCGGCTGGAACGGCTCGTCGACGCCAAGGAAGCCCTCGGCTGGGCGGCCCGCTCCCTCGAATTCCGGTCAGGCGCCTACGGACTCCTGGCCGAGATCGCCCTCCAGGAAAATGACGCCGACTTAGCGCTGGAATACGCCGGCCGCGCCCTCGAAACTAACGCATTCAACTTCAACGCCTTGGACGTCCAGGCGACCGCCCTCCGTCTGAACGACGAGCGCGGACCTGCCGTCAACGTTATAAACCGCATCCTGGACGCCGATCCCCTCCACCATCTCGCCCGCTTTGAAGGGTATCTTCTCAACCCGGGTCCGGCCTCCCTCAAGGCATTCCAGTCGAATATCCGAAACGAATTCCCCCAGGAGACTTATCTGGAATTAGCCCTCTACTATGTCCGGCTCGGCCTCCACCGAGACGCCGTCCGCCTCCTCAAACTGTCCCCCGAATCGCCGACGGTCTGCGCCAGGCTTGCCTATCTAACGAAGGCGGATTCGCCGGCCGAGAGCGCCGCCCATCTCGAGAAGGCCTTCCAACTCTCTCCCTGGCTCGTCTTCCCCTTCCGCGAGGAGGACATCCCGGTCTACGAATGGGCGATCCGGGAACGGCCGTCGGATTGGAAACCCCAATATTATCTCGGCCTCCTTCTTTGGTCGAAGGGAAGGCTCGACGAAGCCAAGGCGCTTTTCGAGGGCTGTTCCGGAGTCGATTTCGCGCCGTTCTTCCTGACGCGGTCCGCGCTTTATCTCGACGGCGCGCCCGGTAAGGCGGCGGCAGACCTCAGGCAAGCGTTGGCGCTGGACCCCAAGACATGGCGAACCTGGCACGCTTTAAGCCGGTTTACCATCGAAACGGGACTCAAGGCCGAGTCTCTCGAAACGACGGCCAGGGCCATGGAGCTCTTCCCCGATGACGTTTCCATACAGGTGGACCGCGTCAAGGCCCTGCTCGGGAACGGGCGCCCGCGCGACGCCGCGGCCCTCCTCGACCGGATCGAAGCCCTGCCGTCCGAAGGCGCGAGCGCTCTCCATTCCCTTTTCGTGAGGAGCCATATCTTAATCGCTCTGGATGAAATCCGAAAACGGGACTACCGGGCCGCTCTCAAGAGCTTGGATCTGGCCAAGACCTATCCCGAACGCCTGGGCAGCGGACAGCCGTTCGATCCCGACTGGAGGCTTCAGGACTACCTCCGGGCCGTTTGCTTCGAGAGGCTCAACGATAAGGATCAAGCCGCGGCGATCAGGAAAACGATTCGTGATCTGACGGATGCCGAACTCGAAAGCCGGCTCCGGTCGCTTCGCCGTGCCCATAAGCCGTAACACGGCTGATGGGTGCGCTCCATCCGCTGACGGACGGCGAATCCCCTCCGCGGGAAAATCGAGGGGGCCTTGTCGTTGAGCAACCGAGTAGGACCCGCTCCGGGGACTGGCAAAGCCCGGTCCTATCCGCGATCCCAGCGCCGGTAAGGGATGACGCTCAAGTCCTGGGCGCGGGCCAACCGAATGATATCGAAGAAGTTTCCGGCTTCGGGGACGAGCTTATAGGTCCGGTAGCGGATGAAGCCGTACTCGGACTGGGGCTCGAGCAGGCACGGGATAAGAACGGCGCCGGGCTGGGTGGATCGTGGCGCGAGGCGCCCTCCTGGATGAAGGACAGGGTTTGGAAAATCCCCGGGCTGTTGCGGCCGTCGTTGAGGTCCGTCGTGCTGAAGCGCGTCATCTCCTCCCGTCCGGCCGTATCCTCGGGGCGGAGGGCGGCGCCGGCCGAGGTATTGACGCCCATTTCCTCCGTCACCAGATACTCCTGAAAAGTCACTCCGTCCTTGGCCAGGCTTTTCTCGACCGAGGCCAGAAGCCGATTCCTGGAAAAGTCCTGGAGACGCCGATCGATATTGGCGTTCGAGACGCAGCCGATCGAGAGCCGGTAATAGTCGTCGCCTTTTTCGTGGACGTCGATGGTGACCTCGGGCATCCAGGCCCTGAAAACGGCATGGACGGCCTTGACCTCCTCGGATTCGATCTTGACGTGGTCCCGGTTGAGGTCGATCCCGTACTCGTTGGCCCGGACGTCGAAATAATTTCCGTAGGGATTGGTTTGGGGGATGACCAGGACGTTGATCCTATCCAGGAGGCGCCCTAATTCTCCGGCGGCCAGATCCCGGATCAGCCCGAGGGCGGCCTCCTTGGCCGATTGTTCGTTGCCGTGCTGGGAAGCCGTGACGAGGAGCGTCGGCTTCGTTCTATCCAGTTTCCCCGGATCGCCGGCGCCGTTCGCGGTCAGGATGCAAAGAAAAAGATCGCGGGAAGAAAACGAACGCGAACGGACCTATTCTTTCAAAGGCGGCTCATCCCCCCGGCCTCCTTGGGTGAGAGATTTTTAATCATCTCCTCATCGTCCTCTAAACAGGGATCGGCTATAATAACGATCCCATGAACGATTTCATTCCGAAAGGAGTTCGAATCATGAACAGAACGCGCGTCATCTCCATCTTGACTGTCCTCATTCTAGCGGCTTTGACATCGGGAGCCGTCCTGGCCCAGGACGCCGAAGACGACCAGGGCCTTGAGGATATCGCCGTCATCAAGCAGAAAGCGCCCAAGGTTTACATCGACTGCGAGCATTGCGACATGGACTATGTCCGGACCGAGATCCCCTACGTCAATTATGTCCGGGACCGCAAAGAGGCCGACGTCCATATCCTGATCACGACCCAGACGACCGGAAGCGGCGGCACGGAATATACGATGGCCTTCATCGGACGGGGCGCCTACGAAACGATCAACAGCACCCTCGTCTATGCTTCGGGTAAGACGGACACCGAGGATGAAGTTCGCCGCGGCTATGTTCAGGTGCTCAAGATGGGACTGATGCCATACGCTTCTCGAACGCCGATCGCCGGCCTGATCGACATCGGCTTTCGGCGGGAGGTCAAGCCGACCGACGTCATCGATCCCTGGAAGTTTTGGGTGTTCAGCTTGGGCCTGGGCGGAGATCTCCGGGGAGAATCGCAGGCCAAAAACAGCATGTTCTACGCCAACTTCTCGGCGAATAAAGTCACGCCGGACATCAAGCTCCGGCTCGGTCTGACAGGCTGGTTCGAAAACAGCAGCTTCGACTATGACGGCAAAATCATCGACAGCTCGTCGGAAAGCGGATCCATCAACGCCCTCGTTGTCAAGAGCCTTTCCGACCACTGGTCGGCCGGCGCCCTGGTGTCCGTCGAGACTTCGACCTACAGCAACCTTAAGTCTAGGATTACGCCCTCGCCCGCCCTTGAATACAATCTTTTCCCCTATACCGAATCGACCCGCCGCCAGCTCCGCTTTCTCTATCGTGTCGGCTACGAGATGACCCGTTACCGGGATATGACCATTTACGACAAGATGAAGGAAAATCTCCTGAGCGAGGCCCTCTCGGCCACCATCGAGGTCAACGAACCCTGGGGGACGATCGAGGCGTCCTTGGAGGGGTCCCACTATTTCCACGATTTTAAAAAGAACAGGCTCGAGTTCGGGGGCGAGGTGTCCTTCCGTATCTTCAAGGGCCTCAGCCTGGAGATCGACGGCCGCTACGAGCGCGTTCGCGATCAGCTCGCTCTGGCCAAGGGAAACTTGAGCCTGGACGAGATCCTTCTCCGACGCCGGGAGTTGGCCACCGACTATAACTACTTCGTCTTTCTGAGCCTTAGCTACACGTTCGGATCCATTTACAGCAACGTCGTCAACCCCCGCTTCGGGGATTGGGGCGTCCCCCATATGGAGGAATATGACTGAGAGGACGGCGGGGGACGCCCGAAGGCCTCTTCAATGAGAGGGATTTCCCCTATAATAAGGACATGAGGATTCTTGTTGTCGAGGACGACCGGAAGGTCGGCGCCTTCCTGCAGAAAGGGCTGCGCGAGGAGCACTACGCGGTCGACCTGGCCCGCGACGGGGAGGCGGCCCTGGAGCTGGCCCAGGTCCATTCCTACGACGTCATTCTCCTCGACGTCATGCTCCCGCGCAGGGAAGGTTTCTCCGTCTGCCGCGAGCTGCGCCAGAAAGGAATCCTGACGCCCGTCCTGATGCTGACGGCCAAGGACACGGTCGAGGACAAGGTCGCCGGCCTGGGCGAGGGCGCCGACGACTATCTGACCAAGCCTTTCTCCTTCGAAGAGCTGCTGGCCCGGATCCGGGCCCTGCTCCGCCGCAGCCAGGATTACAAGACCAAGGTCCTCAAGGTCGCCGACCTCGAGCTCGACCCGGTCAGCCGCCGGGTGAGCCGGGCCGGCAAACCGGTCGCGCTGACCGGCCGCGAATACGCCCTGCTCGAGTTTCTCATGCGCAACAAGGGCCGCATCCTGACCGAGTTCCGGATCATCGAGCACGTCTGGGACATGAATTACGAGGGGACGAGCAACATCGTCAGCGTTTACATCAAATACCTTCGCGGGAAGATCGACAACGCTTCCCCGCTCAAGCTTATCCGGACCGTCCGGGGCCACGGCTATGTCATCGATGAGAATCGCGAAGACTAAGTCTCTGACCTTCCGGCTGACGGTTTGGTACATCGTCATCCTGGGCCTCCTCGTATCCGCGTCCGGAGCCTTCCTCTATCAAGGATTCCGGACCAGCCTTCTGGACGAGATGGACCGGTCGCTGCGGGAAATCGCCTACCGCGTCAACTCCTTCTGGCAGCGGACGCGGGGCACCTCCTGGGCGGACGCCATCCGGCGGGCCGAGGAGGAATTCAGGAGACAGGAACCGTTCATCCTGGTCGTCGAGCTCGGCGAGGATGAAGGGGCCCGGATCGAGAACGTTTACGGCTCCGGACGTTTCGCCAAGGACGCGTTTCTGTTCGGACTCGAGACCTACCGGGGGGCCGAGGACGCGAGCTGGGACAAGGCCCCGATATTGAACTGGAACGGGCGGGCTCTCGCGGGATCCCCGTTGCGGGTCGTTTTCCTGCCGACCCGCGGCGATCATATCATCCAGGTCGGGCTGTCCCTGGGATACGTATCCGGCGAGCTGCGGCGCTTGACCCTGATCCTGGTCCTGGCCGGACTCCTCCTTCTCCTGTTCGCCTCGTTCGGCGGGAGCTTTATCATCCGCAAGGCCCTGCGGCCCGTCCGGAGCGTCGTCGAGACGGCCCGACGCATCTCGGCCGACGACCTCGGTCTCCGGATCGACGCCCCCAAGCGAAAGGACGAGATCGGCGAGCTGGTCGCCACGATCAACGACATGATCGCCCGGCTGGACGGCTCGGTCAACAAGATCCGGAAGTTCTCGGGCGACGTCTCCCACGAGCTCCGGACCCCGCTGACCATCATCCGGGGCGAGATCGAGGTCGTGCTGCGCAAGGAGCGGCGCGAGAAGGAATACCGGGCGACACTCGACAGCGTCCTCGAGGAAACCTATCACATGGAGAAGATCATCGAGGACCTTCTTTTCCTGTCCCGGATCGAAGCCGTCCGCAAGACGCGGTTCGACCAGGAAGTCCCTCTCTCGGACATCCTGGCCCGGGTCCGGGAAAGCCGGGCCCCGGCCGCGAAGACAAAACAGGTCGGGCTTGAGATGGGGGCCTGCCTGGACCTCCTCGTCTTGGGAGACCGCACCCTGCTCGAGCGGCTCGTCGCCAACCTGGTCGACAACGCCATTCGTTACACGCCCTCGGGAGGCCGCGTCGAGTTGAGCTGCGAGGACAGGGACGGCCGGGCGGCCCTGGCCGTCCGGGATACCGGAATCGGAATTCCCGAGGAGTCCCTCCCCTTCATTTTCGACCGCTTCTACGTCGTCGATCCCTCGCGCTCCAAGGAGAGCGGCGGATCGGGGCTGGGCCTGTCCATCGTCAAGTCCGTTGCCGAAATTCATGGCGCCGCGATCCAGGTCGAGTCCCAACTCGGGGCCGGGACCGTGTTCAAGGTCGTCTTTCCCTAAGCCGGAACGGAAGGAATCGCCATGGACGTCGCCAAGCCTCATGCGGCCAAAACGCTCCGGACCTTCGCCCTGGCCTCGTTCCTGAACGACCTGGGATCGGACATCGTCTACCCGATCTGGCCCCTGTTCGTCACCCAAGTCCTGAAGGCCAACATGGCCGCCCTCGGGTTTCTGGACGGGCTGGGCGAAGCCCTCGTCTCCCTCTCCCAGGCCGCCTCCGGCTATCTTTCGGACAAGCTGCGCCGGCGCAAGATCTTCATCTGGACCGGCTATCTTTGCGGAGGGCTGTCGCGCCTGGGCTATGCCGCCTCGTCGATCTGGCAGCACCTTATTCCTTTTCGCGTCCTGGACCGCGCCGGCAAGATCAGGGCCGCTCCGCGCGACGCCCTGATCGCCGACATCTCCGACGACGACAACCGGGGCCGCCACTTCGGCTTGCTCCGGACCATGGACAACCTGGGCGCCGTTGCCGGAATCCTCATCTGTATCGCCTTCGTCAACCTGCTCGGCTACAAGCTGTTGTTCGCCCTGGCGGCCCTGCCGTCTCTGGCCGCGGGCCTGCTCATCCTGACTCGGATCCGGGAACAGCGCCCGGACGGGCGGCGCGTTTACAAAGGCCTGTCCATCAAAGAACTCGGCCCGAATCTCCGCCTCTATGTCCTGCTTAACGCGATTTTCGCCCTGGGCGCCTTCAGCTATTCGTTCCTGCTCATCTACGCCAAGGGCGCCGGTTTCAAGGTCGTCTTCGTCCCTGTCCTCTACCTCGTCTCTACGGCGACGGCGAGCCTCTTGTCCTACCCTTTCGGAAGGCTCTCGGACCGGATCGGCCGCAAACCCGTCCTGTTTATCGCCTTCGGCCTGTGGGTCGCGGTCTGCCTGGGCATCCTGATCGGCCGAAATACAATCCTGGTTGCCGCTCTTTTTGTCCTCTACGGGGCTCACAAGGCGGCGCTCGACCCGGTCCAGAAAACCTTGGTCTGCGAGCTGTCCCCCTTATCCTTCCGGGCCAGCTGCTTGGGCGGGTTTCAGATGATCGTCGGGCTCTGCGCGCTGCCGGCCTCGTTCCTGGCCGGTATCCTCTGGGATCGGATAGGGATTTCGGCCCCCTTCATTCTAAGCATGGCCTTGACGGCCGCGGCCTGCGGCCTGCTCGTTTTCGTTAAAGAGCGGCTCTAGTCCTCTTCCTCGGGCCTGACCCGGCCTTCCTTGACGGCCTCGGCGATGATCTTCTGCTGGATGTTGCCGGGAGCTTCCTCGTAGTGGGAAAATTCCATGACGAACGAGCCGCGGCCGCCCGTGATCGAAGTCAGGGTCGGCTCGAAATCGAGGATCTCGGACATCGGGACGAGCGCCTTGAGGACGCGGAGAGTCCCCTTCTGCTCCATGCCTTGGACCTTGCCGCGCCGGCCGTTGAGGTTTCCCATGATGTCGCCCATGTAGGTATCGGGCGTGTAGACCTCGATCAGCATGATCGGCTCGAGGATGGTCGGCTTGGCCTCCTTCAATCCTTTCTTGAAGGCCTTGGAGGCCGCGATCTTGAAGGCGATGTCGGAGGAATCGACCTCGTGGTAGGAGCCGTCGTAGAGGGTGGCCTTGAAGTCGACGACCGGGTAGCCGGCCAGGACGCCCTTCTTCTTGGCGTCGATCAGGCCCTTCTCGACCGAGGGGATGAAATTGCGGGGGATAGAGCCGCCGAAGATCTTGTCATCGAACTCGAAATCCTTCCCCCGGGCCAGCGGCTCGAATTTGATCCAGACGTCGCCGAACTGGCCCCGGCCGCCGGTCTGTTTCTTGTGGCGGCCCTGGACGTCGGCCCGGCCCTTGATCGTCTCCTTGTAGGAGATCTTGGGGGGCTTGAGGACGACGTCGACGTTGTAGCGCTTCTTGAGCCGGTCAATGACGATCTCGACGTGGAGCTGGCCGTTCCCCGAGATGAGGAGCTGGGCCGTGTCCGGGTCGCGCTCGATCCGGACGGTCGGATCCTCCTCGGTGATCCGGTGGGTCGCCTGCGAGATGCGGTCCTCGTCGGCCCGGGTTTTGGGCTCGATCGCGAAGGAGATGGACGGCTCGGGGAACTTCAGGGCCGGGAAGACGATCCCGGCGCCCTTGGCGCAGAGGGTGTCCCCGGTCGTCGTCGCTTTGAGCTTGGCCGTGGCGACGATATCGCCGACCCTGGCCTGTCCGGCCGGGACCTGCTCCTTGCCCTGGAGGAAGAAAAGCCCGCCCAGCTTCTCGTCGGCATCCTTGGTCGTGTTGACGATGGTCGAGTCAGGATTGACCTTGCCCGAGAAGACCCGGATGAGCGAGATCCGGCCCGTGTACGGGTCGGAGATCGTCTTGAAGACGACGGCGCTGAAAGGTCCTTCGGCGTTGACGGCGACGCGGCTTTCCTGGCCGTTGACCTGGGCCTGGATCTCCTTTTTCTCCAGGGGCGAAGGCAGCATCCCGAGGATGCCGTCGAGGAGCGGCTGGAGGCCGATGTTGAGCATGCCCGAGGCGACGAAGACGGGAAAGATCTGGCCGTTGAGGATGCTCTTCCTCAACCCGGTCCGGAATTCCTCGGCCGCGAGCTCCCCTTTCTCAAAATATTTTTCCATGAGCTTCTCGTCGCTTTCGGCGACAAGCTCGGTCAGCTCCTTGTTGCGCCTGTCGACCTCGTCCTGGAGGGCGGCCGGAACGGCCTCCTCCCGGAACTTGCCGCTCTCGTCCTTTTCGAATAGGAAGGCCTTCTTGGCGATCAGGTCGACGATGCCCCGAAAATCCTTCTCCTCGCCGATCGGAAGCTGGACCGGGACGGCCTGGCGCCCGAAGAACTGCTGGACGGACTCGAGCGTCCGCTTGAAGTTCGCGTTCTCGCGGTCGAGCTTGTTGATGACGACGAGGCGGGGCAGCCCGAATTCGTCGAACATCCCCCAGACCTTTTCGGTTCCGACCTCGACCCCGGCCACGCCGCAGACGAGGACCAGGCCGGCGTCGACGGCCCTAAGGCTGGTCCGGGTGTCCCAGAGAAAGTTGCTGTAGCCCGGCGTGTCGACGAAGTTGATTTTGTGGTCCTTCCAATCGCAGAAACAGACGGCCGAGTTGATCGAGATCTTGCGCTCGACCTCCTCGGGGTCGTAGTCGGTGACCGTGTTTCCCTTGTCGACCATGGTCAGCCGCGTCGTGACGCCCGTGTCGAACAGGACGCCGGCGACCAGGGTTGTTTTGCCCGAGGAGCCGTGGCCGGTGACGGCGACGTTCCTTATCTTGTCCGGGACGACGTCTTTCATGGCGATGCCTCCAAGTCCAACTCGGTAAAAGATTATACATAATACACTAAAACCGCGGCTCTTCTCAAGAACAAAACGGCAAAGTTGACTTCAGGCCGGAGGATGTGATAAGTGTTGAGTGTACAATGAGTTCGAAAGATGGGGTGAATCCGGATCAAGGAGGGAGATCGTCCATGAAAAACCCGAGGATCGCCGTCTGCGTCTTCGCCGTCCTGGCCGTTTCCGCCGCCTGCGGCGTGAATATGATGCCGTCCAAGGACGCCTGGTATACCCAGCATTATTTCGTGATGCAGGACTTCGAACGCCAGGCCTATAAGGACTTTTCGCCCCAGGCGCGGATCGAATTCCAGAAAATTTTCTGGGAAGCCCGCGAGCTCGGCTCGAAGAAAGAGTTTGAAAAGCGGATGGACTATATCCAGAAAACCTACAAAAGGGACAACAGCCAGCAGCCCTGGAACTGCGACCGGGCCCGAATCTTTCTTCTCAACGGACCTCCCGCCTCCATCGACTATAAGCAGATGGACGACTGGGCGACCAACGTCACTCAAGGAGCGGCTCGCACCAATGCCTCGACCGACCGGTCAAACGAGGACATCTCCGCCACCTCGGCCGAAATCTGGACCTATCCCTACAATAATCAGTTCGTCCAATATGCCTTCGCTTTTAAGCCGCCGAACGAATGGCGGCTGGCCCCGGCCGCTTTCGCCGGCAACAGGTTTATCGGAGCCCTGGAAGCCCTGAACAAGGAACAAGTGTACGGGGTATTGAATTTAGACCGATATCAACGCCGGATCGAAGAATTGAAGAAAATTAAGGACGTTAAATAACGCTCGATTGTTTTAATCCCCTTCGAGGGATTCCATGGACGTAAGTCCGTGGAGCTTCAGTAGATGTTCCAAGATTCATTTAATTGGATAAATACATTTTTTTGTATTTCGTTCCCCCCAACGTTTTCCTAAACTATTGAATATATTTAAATTATCTTTCCAATTTTTTGGCATGAATATTGCTTAAATAGATTTGGAAAGAAATGTTTAGGAACTATGAGAGAGGAGGTGAAACAAGCGGGGAATTAACTAATCCGGTCAAAGGTTGGAGCGGTTCATTGCAGCCGCTCCTGGTGGGGGGAAAAACGAGTTTTGCTTCTATCCTCAATCCACCGATTGGGAAAGAAGGGTGAAAAAGGAGAATTTCCAGAGAATGCGTAAATCATGGACTTTAGCTTTGCTTGCGCTCCTCCTGGTCGCCGGATTCGCTTCAGCCCAGGGCCGCCCTGAAGGCAAGTTCGTCGGCAAAGTCAGCGACGATCAGGGCAACCCGCTCCCCGGCGTCACGGTCGAGGCGATAAGCCCCAAACTGGTCGGTAAAGCGGCGACGGTCACGGATCAGACCGGAACCTTCCGGCTGTTCCAGCTGCCTTCCGGGCTGTATGAAATCAACTTCACGCTGCCCGGGTTCAAAACGATGTCCCGTAAAGACGTCGTCCTGCAGCTGTCGCAGACCGTGACCCTCAACATCACGATGGAGCCGTCCACTCTCGAAGAGACGGTGACCGTCATCGGGATGAGCCCCCTGATCGACGTCAAGAGCACGGTCAAGGGCCAGACTATGACGCGGGAAGTGTTCATGAAGCTTCCCAAGAGCCGGAACTTCGACGGCCTGCTGAGCACGGTCCCCGGCGTTCAGTATGACAACGTCGGAGGCGGCCTGCTGGTCGACGGCGCCACCGGTACCGAGAACATGTGGTACATGGACGGCGCCGACGTCACCCAGCCGCATATCGGAACCCGGGCCCAGAGCGTGGTCATGGAGATCATCGAGGAGGTCAAGGTTACGGCCTCCGGGTACAATGCCGAGTTCGGCGGCTCGATGGGCGGCGTCGTCAACGTCGTCACCCGTTCGGGCGGCAACGCCTTCCACGGCGATGCCATCGGCTATTACGAGGGCAACAGCCGGCTGATGCAAGGCAAAGCCCGCGATTACGGCCGCTGGAATCCCTACGACGACGAGATCTATGAGTACGTCAACGAAGACGACCTTTATTTTGACGGCGGCAAGAAGCGGGATGTCTATAATCGCTTCGAGGGCGTCTTCAACCTGGGCGGCTATATCATGAGGGACAAGCTGTGGTTCTTCGCATCCTTCAACCCCCAGTACAGCCACCAGACGTTCGACCGGTACTTCCTGAGCGAACAGGGCAAGCCGATTCATCAATTCAGGAGAAATTGGAACTGGTGGAACGGCCAGGTCAAGGTAACGGCGGCCCCGCTGGCCGGGATGCGCTTGAGCGCCAGCTTCGTCAACAATTTTTCCAAGTACAGAGGCGGGGGCAATAACGATCGTAGCGCGAACGGGATGCCGAGCCTCGCCGGCACGAGCAGCGCCACCTACAAATGGGACCAAGAAGGCTATGACTATCCCAACTGGAGCGCGGCCTTCCTGCTGGACTACAGCATCAGCAACTCCCTGCTGCTGAGCATGCGCGGCGGCTACCACATGCAGGACACGGCGAACCAGCAGATCAAGAACGACTTCACCACCTATTATTTCAACTACAGCAACTACGGCTACCAGAAAGACCCGTTCTTCATTGCGAATCCCAATCTGCTCGGCTACGCCGGAACCGCCAACTATGGCGGCAGCTTCATGATCACCGAACGCTACAAATTGGAGAAGTACTCCGGCAACTTCGACCTGTCCTACTATCTCAACCTGGCCGGCGACCACGCCTGGAAGGCCGGCCTGCAGTGGATCCGCGACGCGGAAGACGTCTTCAACGGCCGTCCCAAGCCGACCGTCAACATCCATTGGGGCCGCGCATACAACGGCCTGGCCAGCGGCGAGCCCGTTATGGGCACCTACGGCCATTACCAGATCCGGAGCGGCTGGACATCGCCCTACGGCTATGTCTGGAAAATTCAGAGAGACAGCTGGTCCCTCTATCTCCAGGATTCCTGGACGATCGGCAACAAGCTGACCGTCAACGCCGGTCTCCGGACCGAAAGCGAGTACATCCCGGCCTTCACCGCCGACACGGCCCTGGTAGGCTACCAGGCCAAACCCATCAAGTTCGGTTTCGACAAGAAGCTGGCTCCCCGCCTCGGCGCCGTCTATGACGTCTTCGGCGATTCCACCCTGAAGATTTTCGGCAGCTTCGGAATCTACTACGACGTCATGAAACTGTACATGGCCGAGGGCGCCTTCGGCGGCTTCAAGTGGAAAACCGACTATTACGAGCTGAACAACCCGAACTACCTCCTGATCGCGGCCAGCGGCAATCTGGATGATCGGGCCAGTCAGGAAGCGGGTGGACGGTACGTCGGCACCATGGATTGGCGCATCCCCTCCTGGGACACGACCGATCCCGACATGCTGCCCGTCTCCCAGAGAGAAATCTCGTTGGGCGCCGAGTACAAGCTCGCCGAGAACGTTTCCCTGTCGGCCCGCCTGGTCCAGAAGCACCTCATGCGGACGATCGAGGACATCGGAGTCCTGACGCCGGCAGGCGAGATGTACTACAACGCCAATCCCGGTTTCGGGTGGTCTCGCAGCATCAAGAACGGCGGGAAGTTCGATGACAAGTACTGGGAGTGTCCCAAGGCCACGAGAGAGTACTACGGAATGAACCTCTCTCTCGAAAAGCGGTTCAGCAACAACTGGCAGGGCGGCATCAACTACACTCTGAGCCGCGTCGCCGGCAATTACGGCGGCCTGTCGTCCCCCGACGAGGTCAACCGGAACTCCCCGAACGTCGAGCGCTATTTCGACCTCTGGTTCATGGCCTATGATCTGAAGGGCAATGTCCTCGACGGCCCGCTGCCCCAGGACAGAAGCCACTACGTCAAGGCCTACGGCTCCTACGCCTTCCCGTTCGGGCTGACGGTCGGCGTCGTCGGCTATGCCAGAAGCGGCATGCCGTTGACAACCGAGCTCTTTGCCAACAACGTCTCGGGATATTATCCCAACCAGCGCGGCGACCTCGGCCGCGCGCCCTGGACGGTCTGGGCCGACGTGTACATGGAATACACGTTGAACCTCGGCCGGAACACCCTCAACTTCAACGTCCAGATAAACAACATCACCAACACCAAGACGTGGCAGTGGTACAACAACCGCATCAACAGACTCTCCATGCGCATCACCGACGACGAGATCCTGAGCAAGACGTTCGATTGGCAGTCCAGGGTCGCCGACTACTGGCCCAACGCTTCGTTCAACAAGCCGAGCTGGCAGTTCGGAACCTGGTCGGCCCGCGTCGGCGCCCGTTTCTCGTTCTAAGCTCGAGCTGAAGCAGGACACGCAGAAGTAGAAGCACAAACCCCGTCCCGCCCTTCGGCGGGGCGGGGTTTTTTTTGTCGTCTCTTTCACCCGTTCGCCGACGCTACCCCGCCCTGAAAGGCGGGGACGAGAAGCGAGGCTCAGGGTTAACTTCCCCGCTTCGGGGACAGGCGCTCCAACGCCTGCAAAGGGCAGATCCCACGGACGTAAGTCCGTGGAGCTTCAGTTCGCTTGTCTCAGATTGCCGATTCGTAGCGAGAATCAGGGGGAGCCTCAAGGGGGATAATTTCCGGCTACCGCAAAATTTAAAATGCTTCCCGCCGACGACCTATCTCATTGATATAAAATAAGATATGATTAAAGAAAACCGAGGAATCGAAAACGATCTCGGTCCGATCTTAGCTGAAGCCCTCTTCCTTCACTTAGAGGGATTAGCTTCAAGCCTCTGAAGTTCGGCCCGGGCGGCCCGGATGCTCTTTTCAGGCTCGCCCCGCGGATCGTCCAGGTATAATTTCAGGTAACGGACGGCCTCTCCGAAATCGCCCGTCTTACGGTAAGCGGTCGCAAGGTTATAATAAGCGGTAGGCGTGGGTTTCAGATAAACGGCCTGTTTCAGGCTCTCGATCGACTTGGCGTAATCGCCGGAAAAGCCGTAGGCGATGCCCAAATACTGGAATAGGACCTGATCCTCCGGATAATCCAGGGTGAGCTCCTCGTAAGTCTCGATCGCTCGGTCGAGCCGTCCGCTCGAAGCCAGGTTGTTGGCGTAGCTCATGCGCAGGTACTTGTTTTCGGGCTCGATGGCAATGGCCCGCTCGTAGAACGACCGCGCTTCGTCCTTGCGCCGCAGCGTATCCAGGACTCCGGCCGTGACCGTCAAGGCGTCCACATTCTTGGGGTTGATCCTCAGAACCTCGGCCATCGTATCCAGCGCTTCACCGAGGCGGTTGGTGACGAGATAGGTGTGCCCGAGCCGGGCCAGCAGGATCTCCGAGCCGGGGATTTTTTTTATACCCGATTTCAGGGTTTGAACGGCCTCGTCGAATTTACCCTGGCGCGCCCGGCTCAGGGCCAGGTTGACGTAGGACGCCGGCGCGTCGGGAATGAGGTCCAGGAGTCGCTCATAGACGGCGGCCGCTTCGGCGTATCGCCCCTGGAATTCGAATCCCTCGGCCTGTTGAGTCAGACGCAGGACATCGGTTTTATCCTTGGGGTCGGGATAGGACGCGCGGGCGCCTCCGTCCGAGAAACTCGTGTATCCCAGCGAACGCAGGCGCTCCTGGACCTCGGCCGAGGGGGTTCGCCCCCCGGCCGACGCCAAGCCGGCGCCCGCCTTGACCAGCTCCTCCAGCCGGGCATTCAGGTCCGAGGCCCGTTTGGCCGCCGAGGCGATGAGATTCCTGTTCTCGCCGGGATCGGCCGCCAAGTTGTAGAGCTCGGGCTTGGGAGCCCGGATGAACTTCCAATCCCCCCGGACCAATCCGACGAGCTCCGACCAACCGTAGTTCTCCCTGGGATAGAAAGTTTCCAGATAAATGTCCAGGTCCTCGCGGCTTCGTCCCTCGATCGCGGGAATCAGGCTCTCCCCGGTCGTTCCGGCCGGCGCGGGAATTTCCAGGATATCCAGGATGGAAGGCATGATATCGATCAGCCGGACCCGGGATTTGACGACGGCCCGGGGAGGGATGCGATGATCGGCCAGGATTATCAGGGGGACCCGCATCGTCCCGTCATAGATAAAGATACCGTGCCCGGTCTCGACCTTCTCCCCGAAGGCCTCCCCGTGGTCTCCGGCCAGAACGATCAGGGTCTTGTCCCGCAGCCCCTTCTCGGCGAGCTTGTCGACGACCCGGCCGACGTGAAAATCCATGAAAGCGACCTCTCCATCGTAGGGATCGGCGGCGAACTCCTCGCTGTAGGGCGGGGGGGGCTGGTAAGGAAGATGGGGGTCGAAAAAATGGACCCAAGCGAAAAATTGCGCATCGGCGTTCCGATCGAGCCAGCTCGAAAAAACGGCGCTGATCCGATCCGCTTTCCGCTCGGAGTTCAGCGGCTTGAAGGGAAGCCCGGTCTGAAAATTGTCGTCGTAGACGTCGAATCCCTGGCCGAGCCCGAACCTGGAATCGACCGAGAAGGAGGCTACAAAGGCGGCGGTCCGGAACCCCGCGTTCTTAAGGACTTCGGCCAAGGTCTCCCACCCGGTCGCAAGCTCGTAGCTGCCGTTGTTGTGAACGCCGTGGGAGACCGGCGTCAACCCGGTCATGATCGAGCAATGCGAGGGGAGGGTCAGCGGAGCCGGGCAATAGACGTTTTCAAACCGGACTCCCTTTCCGGCCAGACCGTCGATGTTCGGGGTCCTGCCCTTGGAATATCCGTAACAGCCGAGCCGGTCGGCCCGGGTTGTGTCCAGAGTGATGAGCAAAACGTTCAGCCGACCGTCCTTTTGGATTCGGGTCCGGCCGCCGGGACTGAAAACCACGAAAAGCGCTGCCGCCAGAGCCATCATGCCGACGGCGATGAACGGGAGTTTCGAGACCGGGCGTTTTCGGGCTTCTCCCCCGCCGGCGAGCCGGGGAGCGGCCGGACCCGAGCGGCCGACCTGCGGACACGGCGCGCCGCTGTGATTGGGATCCGTCCGGCTCCTTCCGCGGCGGCGGGAGCGTCTTTTTTTTCCCATGGGACTGCCTGGAGGCGAGTGACGGCGGGCCGGCTCCGGACCCTTTATTTCTTGATGGAATCCAGGATGGCTCTGGCCTGGGCGGCCTTTTCGGCGTTGGACTCGAGCTTGATATACGCCTCGAGAGATTCGGCCGCCTTGGCCATGTCGCCCTTGTTGAGGTGGACGTACCCCATCTTGAGATAGGGATCGGGCCAGTCCGGCTTGATCCGGATGGCCAGCTCGAAATAGCGGGCGGCCTCGTCGATCTGCTGGTTGGAGAAACAGATCTCGCCCACGTTATAGGCCAGGTTTTCGTCCTGGGGGGCGGTGTCGATCGACTGCTTGAAATAGTTCTGGGCTTCGCTGAGGTTGTTCTGCCGCAAATAACAGAGTCCGACGGCGGCCAGAGCCTTGGCCTTCATGGTCGTTCCCATGGCCGCGTCGCCCTTGGCCCGCTCGATGACCGTGTTGTAGTCGGCGACGGCTTTGTCGTATTCGGCTTTTTCCCGCCGGCAGTCGCCGATATTCAGGATGACCTGATAGACCGCGGGGTTTTTCTCCAAGAATTGCTCAAACATGAGGCGCGCCGTGTCGTACTTGCCGTCCGCGTAGAAAGCGTTGGCATCATCCAGGAGCTGCAAAGAGGAATCATCCTGAACCAGGCCGGACGACTTTTCGACCCTGGTCAATTTGACGTTCAGCCGGGGATTTTTGTCCAGCTGCCTGACGTAGTAGCTGACGCTAGCCGGCAGGTAACCCTCGGCGGAGGCCGTGATCGTCCAATTGCCGGTGCCGAGCCCGATGATCGACCACTCGCCCTTGTCGTTAGCGGTCGCTTCCTTCTTGACTCCGCCATCCTGCTGGAACTCGGCCAGGATCTTCGCGCCCGGGATCGGATTGCCGGCCAGGTCCACGACGTTTCCGACCAGACGCGCTAATCCCATCCCAGCCTGAGCCGAGGCGGTTCCGGCCGTCAGCACGACCGCGACCGCGATCGCGGCCGCGAGTCTCAACCCGTTTTTCATTTTCATCCTCTCCTCCCTGCACTCGGCGTTATCAATTATAAAACAAGTTTCGCCTTTTTTTCAATGCGAGCCCCGGGAAAAACGTTAAGAAGCGTAACGCGGAGATCATACTCTCCCGGAGGAAGTTTGATCGGAACCTTGATTAGGTACGTCTCTCCGCGGATTTTCATGAATTCATCCTTGGAGAACGAGAGCGGATAGCTCTGCTCTTCCTGCCAAGCCCGCGCTCCGGCGGCGTCGGTCGCTTCGACCGAGAGTCGAAGCGTCGTCGTCATCCGGTCGCCGTCGAGATTGAGCCAGATATCCTTGTAGGGAAGCTTAACCAGGACGATGGCCTCCCCCGGCCCGGCCTTTTGAATTTCCAACAGCACGTCCTTCATCCAGGAATCCGAGCCGACCTTCGGCCTGAGCATGACCTGGGTCTTGGTCATTTCGCCGATCTGGGCGGCGCTCTGCGGATCGAGCCGGTAGTTGCCGGTCCAGTTGTCGTCGACGAACATGACGGGGAAGAAACCGTAATACCAGACCTCGGTCGGTTTCCCATAGAAAGTGACTCCGCGCGGATAGGTCACCCGGTTCTCGGGCGGTCCGAGCGTAATATACAGCCTGCCCCGTTCGCTCATCCAGCCGGGTGTCGTCCCCTCCTTGAACAGGAAATTGGCTCCGTCGATCCTGGCGAAATATTCGATCTTGAACTCGTTGACCTCGGTGTCCGGGTCGGGATCCCGCTTCCTCCAGAAATCCTCGCTAAAGGCCCTTCGGTCTTCCGGATCGGCCAAACCGAGGAAGATCGTTCGCTCGTCTTTGCCGATCAGGTAGCGGACCTTGGACAGGAATTCCCTGCTTTCGGGGTCGAGAGAACCCAGCGCCGGCCGCAAGAAGCAGGCTAAGCTCAGGCAGATTCCCGCCAACACCAGCCCCCAACCTGTTTTCCTCATTTTTTTTCCTTGAGCGACTTGACCACAGCCTTGATCGTGTCCTGATTGGGGTTGATCTCGAGAGATTTTTCGTAGGCGAGCAGGGCCTCGGGAACATTGCCCAGCTGGCGGTAGCAATCTCCTATACTGTTGAGAATATTCAAGTTGGTCCCGAGGCGAACAAGATAGTCCTTGTAATACGCGATGGCCTCCGCGAATTCGCCCAAGGCATGCGAGGATTGGCCGAGGAGCTCCAAGAAATCAAACTTCTGCATGTCCCTGACGAAGGGCAGGGCGATTGTCTTTACCTGGAGATAGTCCTGGGCCTTATACAGGAACCGGCAGTAATCGAGGGCGAAGGCCGGAGACGTCGGGCTCTTGCGGTACGCCCCTTCGAGAAAGCGTCGGGCCCCGGCGGAGTCCTTGGCGTTTTGGTATTGGATTCCCAGGGCGTTGAGGATTTCGGGATCATCATCGGGGGGCTTGGGCAGGGCCAGAATCCAGGGCCGGGGCAGCGTCGGCACGTAGCTGATGTAGAAAAGGGCCTTATCCGAGAGAAGAACGGTTTGGCCGCCGTCGGACAGCGTGGCCGTGATTTCATAGTTGGCCGGCGCGAGATCGGCCAGGCTGAATTGCTCCAGAATGTTGAGCGGGTCGGGGATGTCGGCCAGTTTCCGTGTCCTCGACAGGAGCTTGGCGTCTCCCCTATGGAGCGCGAACTCCAGGCTGCCGTTCCGGCGAAGGTCCCCGCCCAAGCCCTGGAGTTGGATGAAGGCGGACAGCGTGTCGTTGGCGGTAAAATCATTCCGGGGCGAAGGGACAAGCTGGGTGCGACCCAACAAGAAGGGCTTATTCTGCCCGGCGTATTTCGAATCCTTATCGGCCCGGTTGGCCAGGAGGATCGGGCTCATCTTGAGGTCCGTCCGGCCGGGGACGACGACCTCCGTCTCGAACGACGTGAACTCCTTGGAGACCGTGTTCTTGAAGAGGAGGCTCAGTTTATAGCGGCCGGCAATGAGCGGCAGCATGTCCTGGAAGCTGAAAAGCTTCGGCCGGATCGCGGCGATCTGATCCCGGTTCATTTCGATCGGGGTCTTGCGCTCGAACTGGTAGATCAGGGTCCCGTTGAGATAAGTGACGCTGCCGTTGATTTCCAGGTTGGAAAGGAACCGCCTGTCGTACTGCTCGAAGGTCAGGCGGGCCGGTTCGATCAGATAGTGGACATAGAACAGGCCGGCCCCATCCTGGAAGACGCGGACGACGGCGTCGTTATCCATATAGTTGGCCGAGTACTCGACGTCGATGACGTCTTTAAGGGCCAGCAGCTTTTCGGCATAGGAATCCTTGACCTTGACCATGGGGGCCATGGGGATTTTCTGATGGACGAGGGCCTCCGAGGCGATCGAGGGGCTGATGACATTTTGTGTTTCCCCTTCGATCAGGGTCAGAGAGATGTGGGCGATCGACGGTTCGATCCGGAACAACTGGTCGTAGGCCGTTGCGTAATCCGTCATGTCCCCGTTGTAATTGGGCATCAGGTACTGGGGGCCGAACTTGATCGGAGTGTACAGCTCGTACTCGCCGACGCCGTCCTTCTTGAAGAAGACGACGGAGAAGGCGTTGGGCAAACCGAACTCAATCATCCCGCTGTAGAACCAGATTTCGATCGGATAGACCTCGGTCCGGTTATCGAAGCGATCGGTCGAATTCGGCTCGCCCAGGATGATGTACATCCGACCCTGGTCCGACCGCCAGCCCGGCCCCGGAGAGCTCTTGCCGAAGCGTTCGTTGGCGAAGGCGATCCGGCGCATGTGTTCGATCTTGAATTCGTTTTCGGGTGTCGCCGGGTTCGGGTCCCGCTGCTTCCAGAAGGCCTCGATGAACATATCCCGCTGCCGGTCGTTGTCGAGCTGGAGGAAAACCTCTTTTTCCTTGGCGGTAATGATGTAAACCACCTCTTCCTGCAGCCATTTCCGGTAGAAGGGGCTCAGGTCCTTGATGGATTTTTTCGTCTGGGCCGGGGAGGACAGGAACAAACACAGGGAGGCCGCGCATACGGCGAGAACGGCAATTGTCTTTTTCACCTAATTATTATAGGCAATATTCGTCGCTTCTTCAAGAAGCTTCCGATCCGCGGGCCTGCATCCGATGAGTCTGGGACAAGGGCCGCCGATCAGGTTTCGGGGGGACGGACCGCGGAGGCCCTGAGCTTGTCCAGGATCGTGTCGAGCTCCAGGGGGAGGGGCGAGAAGAACTCGACCCATTCCTTCCGGACCGGATGGATGAAGCCCAGGCGTTGGGCGTGGAGGAAGACCCTGAGCTCGAAGCCCTTCGCCCTCATCGGCCCGTAGAGCCTATCCCCGTAGAGCGGATGGCCGGCCGCGGCCAGATGAACGCGGATCTGGTGGGTCCGGCCCGTCAGGGGCTTGATCTCGAGAAGGGCGAAATCGTTGAACTGCTCCAGGACCCGGAAACAGGTCTTGGCCTCCTTGGGTTTCCGGGTCTTGATCGAGAAGCGCTGGCCGTCTTTGACGTGGCGGCCGATCGGCCAGTTGATCCGGCCTTCCTCGTCCGGCCGGCCCCGGGCCAGCCCCAAGTAGGTCTTCTGGACGACCCGGTACTTGAATTGCCTCTGAAGGTCAGAGTAAGCCCGCTCGGTCCGGGCGACGACCATGACCCCCGAGGTTTCCTTATCCAATCGATGGACCAGCCCCGGACGCTCGGGGGCGCCGACGCGCCGGACTTCGGGAAAATGATGGAGGAGGGCGTTGATGAGCGTCCCCGAGTGGACCCCGGCCCCGGGGTGGACGACCAGCCCCGAGGGCTTGTCGATGACGGCGACGTCCTCGTCCTGGTAGATGATCAGGAGAGGGATGGGCTCGGGGTCGAGGGAGGGCGGTTCGAAGTCCCGGACCTTGATGACGACGACGTCCCCGGGCCTGAGACGGGTGCCGGATTTCCGGGTTCGTTCGTTGACCGTGACCAGGCCCTGCTCGATGTGATCCTGGATCTGGGCCCGGGTCAGGTCCCGGACCTGGTCGACCAGGTAGACGTCGAGCCTGAGGTTGTCATCCTCGCCGTGAACAAACCTAAATTCCCGTTCAGACACGTTGGCGTCGTTTGAAAATCAGGCCCGCCAGGATCCCGGCCCCGAGACCCAACAGGCAAAAAAGCTGAGGATAGGACACGCTCAAGTAGGGCGAGGGGCCCTGGATGAGGTAAGCCCGGCCCGGATGGTCGCCCCGGAAGAATTCGGTGATATAGCGGATGACCGAATAATTGATGATATAAAAAGAAAAAACCTGGCCGTCGAACTTTTTCCGTCTCAGGATCAGGAACAGAATGCCGAAGTTCAGGAAATTGAGGGCGGCTTCATAAAGCTGGACGGGATGAAGGCGCTCCCCGAGCGGAATACCGGTCAGGTTGTGGGCATAATCGTCCTTGAACACGACCCCCCATGGCGCGTCGCTGGCCCTCCCGTAGCAGCATCCGGCGGCAAAGCAGCCGATCCGTCCGACGGCGTGGCCCAGGGCGAGGGCGGGGACAATGATGTCGGCCGCCTTCCAGGTCGGGATCTTCTTCCGCCGGAAGTACCAGAGCGCGAAGACGACGCCGAAGGCCAGCCCCCCCTGAAAGACGCCGCCCGACCGGGCCAGGCTGAAAAGCTCGCCCGGGTAGCTCGTGTAATAATCGAAGTTGGAAATGAAGAGAATGAGCTTGGCGCCGACGAGAGAGATCAGGATCGTGTAAAAAGCGGCGTCGATCAGCTTGACGGTGTCGAGCCCCCGCTTCTTGGCCTGAACGTAGAAAAACCAGAGCCCGAGGCCGACGCCCAGGGCCATCATCAGTCCGTAGCTGTGGAGCGTCAACGGGCCGAGCTTGAAGACGATGGGGATCATGCCGGTTTTCTCCTGAAAAGGACGATAAGGAGGAGGCAGGCGCCGATCGAAATGCAGGAATCGGCGAGGTTGAAGATCGGCCAGTGCCAGCGCTTGATGTAGACGTCCATGAAGTCGATGACCGAGCCGCGCAGGATCCGGTCGATGTTGTTGCCGACGGCCCCGGCCAGGATCAAGGACAGCGCGGCCAGCATCAGGACGTCCCGGCCCGCGGTCTTTACGAAATAGAAGACGACCAGCCCCAGGGCCAGGAAAGACGCCAGGGCCAGAATCCAGCGAAAGGCCGGGTTTCCGGC
>Ga0315274_10002099_pt1 | contig 30517 bp, 30 predicted proteins | sample YL17G02_20_MG_FD_203700 | JGI IMG/M metagenome (GOLD analysis project Ga0315274, IMG submission 203700) | Sediment microbial communities from Yellowstone Lake, YNP, Wyoming, USA - YL17G02_20 | ecosystem: Environmental > Aquatic > Freshwater > Lake > Sediment | place: USA: Wyoming | collected...
AACAAAAAATTACTGTTACAAAAAATGGGCCTTATAGTGTTACCGGTGAAATCCCCCTGTCAAATCAGGTCATAACGAACGATACAGAAGGATATTCCTATGCATGGCGCGAGGGTAAAAAATACCCGTTGCAGGAAAATTACTCCCTGTGCCGTTGCGGGCATGCAAAGACCAGCCCGTTCTGCGATGGTATGCATACAAAAACCGGTTTTGACGCGACCGAGACGGCCAACAGGAAACCCTATGGTGACCAGGCTGAACGGTTCGAGGGCCCGTCTCTTACCCTGACAGATTTTATTGACCTGTGCGCCTCCGCCCGGTTTTGTGACCGTGCCGGCGGTATCTGGAACCTGACCCGGCGTTCGGATAACCCGGATGCAAAGAGCATAGCCATTACTGAGGCCGGGAACTGCCCCTCTGGTCGCCTGGTCATCTGGGACAAAAAAACTCGGGAAGCAATCGAGCCGGAATTCGAACCGTCCATCGGGCTGATTGAATATCCGGACAACGCCGGAAGGGGTCCGCTATGGGTGAGGGGCAGGATTCCGGTCGAGTCTGCAGATGGCACTACCTATGAAATCCGCAACCGTGTTACACTCTGCCGGTGCGGGAGATCTGAAAACAAGCCGTTCTGTGACAGCAGCCATCTTGAACTTATGTCAAAATGACCTGAGTGGCCGGCCATTTATTTTAAGGAATGAAGAGGTTTTTCAGCGGCGCCTCACCTCATCTGCCCTAGCGCGAATTTCCCTGCAGCTGTTCTGCCATTTTACTTCTTTGAGCGTTTTATGATGTTTTTCGTTAAGTGATCCGTTAATTTCTCCGGTTCATTTATGGCTTCCTGCATTTTTTTCTTCTCCGATGACCCGGGGAGAAAGAGTTCCTCAAATTCCCTGTCTGAATGGCAGATTTTTTTAGCCTTTGTATCTTTTTTTTCCATGACTTATGTTCACCTCAGTATCGCTGCACCAGCTGTGGATTTAATTCCGGGTTGAAATATTGTTTTTTCTTGATCCATACAAAGCCGTCCCGTTTTGAGATTACCGCCACATCCACAGGTCCGCCAACGGTTTCGGCCTGCAGGGAAACCTTTCGTTTCAGTGATGTCAGGTTCACCAGGGATTCTGCCATCGCCGCGAGTTCCGTTTTCGGGAGTGATATCACCACGTTAATGATGGGGACAACGTTTGAAGCGCGGTAATTGTTCATGTACGTTGAGATCCGCACAACAAGTTCATCACTTTTTGGCTGGAATTGTGTCTTTAAATTGGATTTTTCGGCATCATTCATGGTTTCAATGCTGTCAATGATCGCCTGCGGGTATTCATGGAATATTTCTGACAGACTTTCCACCAGTGCGTCGGTGAGACGTGGGTCAATGCCGGACATGAAGATATCGACCATCTCCCGCTGTGCAAAGGGGATTACATAGGCACCGGTCTCAAGCGTGATTTTTTTATTCTCGATCTCTTTGTATTTCAGGGCACCGGATAGTCTCCCTTCAATTGCATACGTCACAAGCGAGGGGAAGATCTCTTTTTCTCCAAATCCTGCGATCACCATACCGGAAAAATTCTGGGACACCGGGTCAAGAGGCCCGGCAAATTTTCCAAAAAGCAAAAAGGGAATCTCCTTTAATTGTGCCCGTGCCAGGTCCGGTATCGGGAGTTGTTCAAGCACCTCAGCAATCGCTCTCGCGGTGATATCATCGTAGGCTGTGCTAAGATCATTTATAAGGGACTGATCGACACCGGGAACAGACTCGGCACGGGTTATTTTTGTATAAACCTCATTAATCTTTTCAGCTACGATATCGCCTATCTGGTCTTCGGAGATCACGCCCTGAACCCGTATAATCTCTAATGCGTTCTGCTGGAAGATCTGTCTGAAAGAGAGATAGTAGGTATAAATCACGGAGCTAAAATACTGCTTTTCAATATCGGCGGTGATTAATTCCTGTTCGCTTTTCAAAAAACTGAGGAATCGTTCAGCATAATCAGCGAGGGTCGGGAGTGGAGAGGGTCCCAGGGATTCTCCAAACCTGGTTATGATTGGTTCCCACGGAATTCCTAAAAAACTGGCATTATTGTAAATCATGAGCGATACGGTATGGTTGCCGGAGAGCCCGAAGATTTTATTTACCGACGTGAATATCTTCTGCGGGTTTTCAGCAGGACCGGTTACCAGGCTGACGGCACTGTCTGCGGCAAGCGCGACTGCCTCTTTGTTCATGATCACGATTTCTGCAGTCATTGTTCCTCAGGGTTTGATGAACAGCACTCTACTGTGAACCCTCTTAAAGGTTGGTGAGAGAAAAACGCATGCATCTCCCTGCCGCAGGAAAAAATTATTCAGATTTTTGCCAACGGGAGTTTCTGAACCCCGTTCAACCGGATCTGGTGAATTATCTGACGAAAATCATCCATTTTTTAACTTCTCGATGAGAAGTTCCCGTTCTTTAAGATTTTCAAGGCATACCGAACAGTGCGTGGATGAAGATTCGTTTTTTCACAAGCTCTTTCTGGGTCATTGAACAGCCCGAATCAAAGATCTTCATCACTTTTTTCGAAGATTTGGGTAACCTGGTCACAGTCATAGTAAGGGTTCATGCATAAAAATCGCTATCGATACACTATAGCGGAAGACCGAAGGTCTTATTCCTGGTGTGTCAGGTCATCCGGGTTCATGAGGCGGATTAAGGCTTCAATACTGACAATCTCACGCCGTAAGATTTCTTCGTGAAAATAGTGCCTCAACTTTGATTCAAATTTCAGTTTGTATTCCCTGTTCCACCCGAGGTTTTGATCGTACTGGTTCAAGATATAGAACCTGAGTTCATCGAGATCCTGCCGGCTCAGTTTATCGATAAAAATTTCCCGGTACTTGTTCATCAATAACGTTTTCACATCATCGGATGAACTATCTTTATCCGCGTCCATACAGGTAAGTTACTCCTCCTCAACTTCGGCAATTTACACCGATGATTCAATGGCATGCTTTTTTGCATTAATTCTGTAAAATTTTGGATTTTGCAGCAAATCAAGCACGTTAATTTTCATATTTACCAATTCTGCGTACGGGAAAAAATCGTGGAATTCCTGTCCTTCTTTAGTCCAGAAAACCTGGATGCCATTTTGACTTCTTACAACTCTCAATCTGGTGCATACATGATCCTCTTCATTTATGAAAGGGTATATTCTCATCAGGAAAGTACCTTAAAATGGGAATTTAATCTGAAGTTTTCACCATTATTCCGGATACTTCCTTTGCCCCGGTTCATTTTTCGCCTGCAAATGCCTCCTGTACAAGCTCCTCCTGTTTCTTGGTCAGTTTTTCCGGGATCTTCACGACAATTTTAACGAGAAGATCTCCACGGTTATCGGCATTCAGGTACGGCATGCCCTGCTCTCTGAGACGGAAGAGTGTATGACCCTGGGTCCCGTGGGGGATTTTCAATAATGCGGTTCCCGTGATTGTACGCACGGTGATCTCACCACCCAGAAGCGCTGTTTTCAGGCTGATAATGGTAGTGCTGTACAGATCTGCCCCCTGCCTCTCAAACGAGCTGTCTTTTTTTACGTGAACAACTGCGTACAGGTCCCCTGACAGCCCCTGGTTCTCACCAGGTTCTCCCTCACCGGCTATTCTCAGGAACTGTTTGTCTTCGACGCCACCGGGAATTGATACCTCAATTCTTCTCGTTTTTTGGATCGATCCTCTTCCGTGGCAGGTCTCACAGGGCTTCTCAGTAATTTTTCCGCTCCCGCTACAATCAGGGCACTGGGCAATATTCATTACCTGCTGGTGACCTCGCTTCTGGACGGTCCTAATCTCGCCGGTCCCTCCGCATTTGGTACAGTTTCGGATAAAACCGGGCTGCGCCCCGGTACCATGACAGGTCCCGCACTCGGTAATATGAGGTACAGCAACAGTATTTTTTGTTCCATAAAACGCGTCAGTAAGGGATATCTCGATATCATACCGGAGATCAGCGCCCGCCCGGCTTCTTGCCCTTCCGGCACCCGTGGAATAAGCATCAAAGATGTCGCCCAGCCCAAAGTCCCGGAAAAGATCATCATAACTGGGTGTCCTGGCCTGGGTGTATTCACCGGGTTTAAAATCTGCATGCCCTACCTGATCGTACTGTGTTTTTTTCTGCGGGTCGCTCAGTACCTGGTAGGCTTCATTAACCTCCTTGAATTTTTCCTCCGCCTCTTTGCTTCCTTTGTTGAGATCAGGATGATATTTTCGGGCAAGATGCCGGAATGCCTTTTTCAGATCGTCCTGCGACGCGTCTTTTTTCACGCCCAGGATTTCGTAGTAATCCCCTTTTGCCATAGTGTCTGCGGGAAAGGATTATTTCTCATCCTTGACCTTGAAATCTGCGTCGACAACTTTTTCCCCGCCCGGGCCACCTGCTTCCTGCCGGGATTGTTCACTCCCTGTCGCAGAACCCTGCGCTCTTTCCTGTTCCTGTGCCTGTCGCTGGGCGGTCTGCTGGTACGCGGCCGAGCCGGCTTCTCCCAGCACTTTCTGGAGTTTTTCCGTCTCGGCCCTGATCCGTGCACTGTCCTTTCCTTCGAGTGCTGCCTTGACAGACACAATTGCTGCATTCACTTTATCGACCAGTTCGGTGCTCAGCTTCCCGGCAAGATCGGATTTTGTTTTTTCTGCAGTATACACCATCGAATCTGCTATGTTGCGGGCCTCGACCTCTTCTTTCCTCTGTTTGTCCTGTTCTTCAAACTGTTTTGCTTCATTGACCATCTTCCTGACATCGGAATCTGCAAGTTTTGTCGAAGCGGTGATGGTCATCTTCTGCTCTTTTCCGGTCCCGAGATCCTTTGCTGATACATTCAGGATACCCGATGCATCGATATCGAATGCAACCTCAATCTGGGGAACACCACGGGGAGCCGGGGGAATTCCAACAAGATTGAACTGTCCGAGGCTGACATTGTCGCTTGCCATGGGACGTTCACCCTGGAGCACATGAATAGTAACGGAAGTCTGGTAATCGGCTGCTGTCGAGAAGGTCTGACTTTTTTTCGTTGGAATGGTCGTGTTTCTTTCAATCAGCTGGGTCCTCACGCCACCGAGCGTCTCGATACCAAGAGTAAGCGGTGTCACATCAAGGAGCACCATATCCGTGATCTCGCCACTTAAGATTGCACCCTGGATCGCCGCTCCGATGGCAACACATTCCATCGGGTCGATCCCCCGCTCCACTTTCTTACCAATATGATCCTCAATAAATTTCTGGACAACGGGCATCCGGGTCGGTCCGCCGACAAGAATTACTTTCTGGATATCATCCTTGGTCAGCTTTGCATCTTTTAATGCTGTTTCGAATGGGGTAATACATCGTTTAATGATTGGATCAACCAGCTGCTCGAGTTTTGCCCGGCTCAGTTTCAGGGAGAGGTGTTTGGGACCTGCATGGGTGGCAGAAACGTAGGGGAGATTAATCTCAGTTTCTATGACGGTCGATAACTCAATCTTGGCCTTTTCAGCAGCTTCTTTTACCCGGTTGATCGCCATTTTATCATTTCTTATATCGATGCCCTCAAGTTTTTTGAACTCGGCTGCAATCCATTCATAAATCGCGTTGTCCATATCAGTGCCACCCAGCTGGGTATCACCGGAGGTTGCAAGGACAGTAAATGTTCCCCCGCCGAATTCCATGATGGTTACATCAAGGGTGCCGCCACCAAGATCAAAGACAAGTATCTTGTATTCCCCGCTCCGGTCAAGACCATATGCCATTGAAGCAGCAGTTGGCTCATTCACGAGCCGTACCACATCAAGACCCGCAATTTTTCCGGCATCCTTTGTTGCGGTTCTCTGATTGTCATTGAAATAGGCAGGAACGGTGATTACGGCTTTCGTTATTGGTTCCCCGAGAAAGGCTTCTGCATCCCGCTTTATCTTCTGCAGAAGGAATGCCGAGATCTGTTGTGGCGTGTATTCCTTGCCGTAAATCCGGTAAATCTGGTCTGTACCCATCTTCCGCTTTGCAGCCGTAACTGTACCTTCCGGGTTACTGACTGTCTGCCTCCGTGCCGGTTCTCCTACGAGGAGCTGTCCGTCAGAGGTAAAAGCGACATAGGAGGGGAACATCTTCCCGGCGACAGTTGCACCTTCAGCTGAAGGAATGATGGTTGGTTTGCCACCAAGCATCACTGCTGCCTCACTGTTGGATGTCCCAAGGTCAATTCCGATGATCTTCTCTTTACCCATTGTTTTCACCTTCATTTTCTGTGATATGTTCTGCAATCTTTACTTTTGAGGGCCTGATGACCTTCGATTTCAACTGGTAACCTTTGCCGATATCTTCAAGAATCGTGTCTGACTCTTCATTAGATCTCTCCTTACAGATTACTTCGTGGAAATGCGGATCGAATTTTTTTCCCACACTCTCAATGGGATGCAACCCGTATTCGTTGAGGATTTTTACCATTTTTTTCTGGACCATCTTCATGCCCTCCCTGTTCTGTTCCTGCTCGAGGGATGGCAATGCCTGTTCAAAATCATCCAAAATAACAAGGAGATCTTTGATCAGGTTCTCGTTTGCCAGCGCGATGATCGATGCTTTTTCTTTTTCAGACCACTTGCGGTAATTATCAAAATCCGCCTGGAGGTATTTCAGCCGGTTGAGCCGCTCTTCTGCAAGCCGTGTCTGGTTTTCAAGATCCTGTTTTACCTGTTCCAGATCTTCTGTCATTGTTACCCTTCAATTGAAAGTTCCCCATTTTCAACCGTGACGGTATAGGAAAGCACCGGTTTCTTTGCTGGACCTTTCACCACTTCACCAGTCCTGACGCTGAACACCGATCCATGGCAGGGGCACCGTACGGTTTCACCATCGAGTTTACCGCTCGATAGTTTGCATCCCCTGTGCGTGCACATATCGCCAATCGCAAAAAAATTTCCCGCCAGTTTCACCACAAGGATCTGTGTGCCGTCTATCTCCACACCTTTCATCGGATTAAATGCCAGCTCTTGTGCAAGGCCGATTTTTTTTACTGCCATGAAACCCTCTTCAGTTCCTTAAAATTTTGTGGGGAATTGTTCACCATACCATCCATCATGATTCCCTCTTTTAAAGGGATGTTTGAAAATTACTGTCATATTTTAAATAGGTTGCGTTATATCACATTTTCTTATAACAATTGCGTTATTGTCCCATCCCGAAAGTCGTCTCGTAAATCGATATTTTATCCGGTCACAATTTGCTATTTGAAAACTGGCAAAAGTGTTATCATATCCCGGCTGAAATTACCGTTTGTAAAAAAGGTGATTTTATGCGTAACACAACCCTCTTTCTCCTTTTGCTGGTAGTCATTTCGACACTATTCATTGCCGGATGCACCCAGCAACTACCAGTACAGCAAACTCCGCAGCCGACAGCGGTAAAACCGGTCGATACTGTTAAAACAGCGAGCAGTCCCCTTGGTACCATCCTTGCGGATTCCCAGGGAAAGACCCTTTATTACTTCGCAAATGATGTCCCTGCCAGCGGCGCCAGTTCCTGCAATGGGCAGTGTGCTGTTGTCTGGCCGGTATTTTCGACGGGTACTATAACCGTATCATCCCCGCTTGACCCGGCGGACTTCGGAACCATAACACGAACTGATGGCACAAAACAGACCACCTACCATGGTTGGCCACTCTATTACTATCAGGCAGATACAAAACCGGGCGATGTGAAGGGTGAAAACGTGCTCGATGTCTGGTTTGTAATCAATCCCGATGAGAGTGTCCTGATTGCAAATAATAAAAGTCTCGGATTTTACCTTACAGATACATCCGGGAAAACGCTCTACTTCTTCACAAAGGATACACCGGGGGCAAGTACCTGTACCGGTACCTGCCTCGGTTTATGGCCGGCGTTCAATGCTGATCCGGTAACAGCTCCGTCGGTTTTGAATCCATCTGACTTTACTTCAGTAACCAGATATGATGGTGTCAAACAGACGGCTTACAAGGGAAGACCGCTTTACTACTATTCCATTGATGCAAAACCAGGTGACGCGAAGGGACAGGGTTTCAATAACGTGTGGTATGTCGCTACCACCACTGGTACCACTCCTGTTGTAACAACCCAGCCCACTTCTATACCTACAACGGTCAGGACCACAAGTCCGCCCAGTGGCGGGTACGGTGGCGGTGGCGGGTACTAACCGTATACCTTCCCCACTTTTTTATTATGATACCGGATTGAACAGTCTGTCACTTCCGTCATATAAAAAAAAGACCCAGGGTGTCTTTCGGGCTCGTCCTTAGTTCACCTTGGACGGAGATTCTTCCCGGCATTTCGGATCCATTTTACCAGCCTCTGTCATATTCCCCGGCACAAGGCATAGTGCATTCATATCCGCACTACATTATTCTCTATTACCCACAATTCCTCGATACACGTTCAATAAAACCCATCCTATTGCATAACAAACCAGGAATATTACCATTGAAATTAACAGATTACCAAGTGTCAATGCTCCATCCCGTTGAAATCGTAGAAGAAAATCTGCTGATGCAATAATTAATGCCAATAGTGCAACGAGTTCTTCCCCTTTCCATCCCACCTGTTTTTTTGTTGGTTCCTCGGAAATGTTTACAATAACCTCGGTGAGAAGATCCCCCCGCCTTCTGGAATTCAGGTAGGGCATTCCCTGTTCTTTGAGACGGAAAAGGGTATGGCTTTGCGACTCACGTGGAATTTTGAGTGTCGCACTTCCGGTAATGGTGGGAAGGGTAATCTCTCCGCCAAGGAAGGCAGTTGCACGCCCGATAACCGTGGTACTGTACAGGTCCGATCCCTGTCGTTCAAAGACCGGATGTTTTTTTATGTGGACAACGGCATACAAATCGCCCGGCGGGCCATAATCCCTGCCAGGCTCTCCCTCACCGGCAATCCGTAAGTACTGGCCATCTTCAACCCCAGCAGGAATTGAAACCTCAATTCTTCTCATCCTCCGGATTGTCCCTCTACCTTGACAGGTCTCACAGGGTTTTCCGATAATCGTTCCCCGCCCGCCACATTCAGGGCACTGGCTGATAGTAATCACCTTCTGATATCCGCCCAGTTGGACATTTATAACTTCCCCGCTCCCTCCGCATGTGGTACAGGTACGGATAAATCCCTGTTGTGCGCCTGAACCATGGCAGGTGCCGCATTCATACATGTGGGGAACTTCAACGGTGTTTTTTGTACCATAGAACGCGTCAGTAAGGGAGATCTCAATCTCGTACCAGAGGTCAGCACCGGCCGTGCTTTGTGTCCTGCCGGGACCGGCATAGAATGCATCGAAGATGTCCCCTAACCCGAAGTCCCTGAACAGGTCATCGTAGCTGGGCGGTTTGTACCCGGAAGTATCCCCCGGCCTGAAGGCGGCATGTCCTACGTTGTCGTACTCAGCCTTTTTCTGGGGATCGCTGAGCACCTGGTAGGCCTCATTAATTTCCTTAAACTTCTCCTCTGACTCTTTGCTCCCCTTGTTGAGATCCGGATGATATTTCCTCGCCAGTTGTCTGAATGCTTTCTTCAAGTCATCCTGCGAAACATCCCGTTTGACGCCCAGGGTCTCGTAATAATCTTTTTTTTCCATCGGTACCCAATTGCCGGTTATATCTCATCATGAACCTTGAAGTCGGCATCCACGACTTTTTCACCATTTTTGCCCAAATCGTTTTTCTTAATAAATCTAAAGTGAACTTTAGAAAACAATAGATGGGGCTATACGGAAATATGGTCAATCCGTGTTAAAAAAGGTTTAGCCCCCTCCAAAAACTACCATTCAGAAAGCTGCCGTAATTGCTTCTTTGAACGAAAGCCGGGAGAAATGACGAGACCGGATAAAAGTACATTCAGACTAACGGCCTTTTTGACAGAGCGAGTTGTATATCGGTGGAATTTCAATAAAGAGAACGCATCTTTCGCCAATTTAAACACATCCTCAATCAGTGATATGATGGATTGAAAATACTCTTGATGACCGAACGAATCCAGCAACTGTTTCACCAGATTTTTGGATAGTTTCATGGTCGTATCGGTATCGGGTCGACCGAAAATCGACAAAGGATATGAAAGATTTTGCATCATTTTGTCCTGATTGAAGTTCTTTCTCGCAAATATACGCGGAACAATCTTAAACTTCCGGATTCCCTGAGTGTAATTTCTGTAAGAATAATACCCCTTATCACAAACAACTGAATCACCGATCTGAGCAATCCGTCTTCTCTTTAGTTCGTTGAGGATCTCATCAAATAAAGGAGCATCATGAGGTGAACCGCGATGAAGGAGAAAACATAACGGTTTGAGGGAGGGGTATTCAATAGCCAGGGTCAGTTTATAACCGATATAGTACCCATGCGTTTTCGAGTATCCCCAGTCAAAATCTCTTGTCGCAAGCTGGGCTTTGGTAATGGTTCTTTTGAACCAGTTCAAATCGAGAGTGATCGCACTTGAATCGATCAGGATAGTTCTGGCTCTCCTGCGTTTTCTGGTAGTGCAGAGTGAATTCAAGACGCCACACACGAAGGATACGAATTGTTCTTCATCGAATCTGCTGAGAAACCGGTAGACATCATCTGCCGACGGAACATCGGTGATACGAGCAAAATTTCTCAAACCCGTCCGCTTTCGGAGTTCTCCCACCACATAAGCACAATCAACGGAGAAAAACATCGAAATGAGAATTGTTCTTATGGCAATACCTGCCATCGTTACCGGTGTTATCCGGTGTTTTGCTAATTCTTGTTTGGTTCTTCGTGATGTGATTATGAGCAGGGCCTGCTCCAGCAGTAACCATTTTGGATCTTTACGATCTACTATGAGTGGGGGATACATGTTTACCAAAATAGTATTCCCCCTCGAGTACGATCAATTTTACGGTTTATTATCAGTCGTTTCTTAATTTTACGCAATATTCTAATGTACTTTTACTATCAAAAGACAATTTATTGAGGAATACGCTACAAGCGCGCATTTCTAACTTGTTTTCATCCAATATTTTGGAGGGGGCTAAAAAGTACTCCATGATCCGAAAAAACCATAAAATCCGGGCTCATTCCTTTGTCCGAGTACCTTGCATTTCTACAATGCCTTTTTCTCATTCCTGCAGGCAAAATATAGTGTCAGAACCGTTTTGGATCGGTCTCCACATCGATAATTACCGGGTGGTTATGGGACATCGCAGTGACGAGTGCAGGCCTAAGCTCTTCAGGACGGCTGACACGGATTCCGATACCGCCACACACGTCAGCGTACCGGGCAAAGTCCGGGTTGAGAAGATCTGTCGCATAGTTCGGGTAATGTTCCATCATCTGCTCGACCTGGATCATGCCGAGCTGGTGGTTGTTCAGAATGACTACCACAATCGGGAGATCGTATTTCACGGCCGTTATGAAATCTGCCATAGCCATGGAAAATCCGCCGTCGCCGGTAATACAAAACACGGTACGGCCGGGATACGCAATTTTCGCAGCGATTGCCCCGGGCAAGCCAAATCCCATGGTTGCAAGGTAGCCTGACATCGCAAACCGCTGCTGTTTCATGCGGAAGTTCCTGCCAAACCACCACTGGTTTTCGCCGACGTCAAGCGAGATCACTGCATCGGGTGGGATCACCTCTGACAGCACCTTCATGATGAACGGGGGGCGCAGCGGTACCGCGCTGCTGTCTGCTTCGGCATCACGCTGCAGGTCCCATTCTTTTTTTAGGGCAGCAAGGCGTTTTTGAATACCCCCCTCTTCCTGTTCGGGGAGCAGGGGGAGGAGTTTTGGGAGCACCAGCCTGCAGTTTCCCCAGAGTGCAATGGTCTGCCGGTTTTTCCCGAGTTTCAGCGGATCGATATCCACCTGTACGAAGGATTTTTCCGTTGGTACATTAGTATATTTTGAGAATCCTACCCCAAGAGTGATAACAAGATCAGCCTCGTTTATCAGGATCCGGGCGTGAGGTGATCCAACATTTCCGACGATGCCGATCACCCATGGGTTATCCTCCGGGAGTATTCCTTTTGCACGGAACGTTGTTAGGATGGGGGCTTTGATCTTCTCTGCAAGAGCAAGCACCTTCTCCCCGTCATGGTAAGAACCCCAGCCGGCGAGAATAACCGGCTTTTTCGCGTTGTTTATCGCCACAGCAGCGGTTTTTATCATTTCATCGGATGGTAGGATATCAGGACCGCACAGACAGGACTCACGGGTGCAGAACCGTGAATCCAGTGGTTGTTTCTGGATATCATTGGGGACCGAGATCTGGGCAACGCCCCGATCAATTTTCGCATACCTGAGTGCCCGGGTCAACAACAGGACTGCCAGGTTTTTTTCATAAATGGTATTGTTATACACCGTAATGGGGCGGAAGAATGCATCCTGGTCGATTTCCTGCACGCCACCCGGACCGGTATACTGTGCTTCTACCTGCCCGTTCAATGACAGGACCGAAGCATGATCTTCCTTTGCATCGTACAGTCCGGTGGCAAGGTTGGTTGCGCCCGGGCCGGCAATTGTTAAGCATGCAGCAATGGTGCCGGTCAGTTTATTGTAGGCTGAAGCAGCAAAAGCCGCATTCTCTTCGTGTCGTACGACAAAATACCGGATCCCGGGATTTTTCCGGATTGCCTCAACAAGACCGAGCGATGAGGTGCCGGGAAGACCAAATACAATGTTCACTCCCCATGCAACAAGTTCAGCAACCATCACATCGGATACGGTCGTGACCGAGCCTGCATGGATATCTTCTGTGGGCACTTTCCTGAACGCCTCTTTTCCTGCCCCGCAGACCGGGCATGTCCACGTATCAGGGAGCTTTTCAAACGGGGTACCGCCAGGTATACCTGCTTTTGGGTCCCCGGTTGTTTCATCATAAATATACCCGCATACACTGCATTTCCATTGCGCCATCCATTCCCTCCCGCTATCGATCAATAGTAACTACCCTATCCTACATGAACCTCATCCTTCAGGAGAGTAAAAAACGATGATGAGAAAATAACGGGTTTATACAGACCAGTCCCAATCGGGCAAGGGATCTCGGGAAAATGAGGCAGAGAGGGAAAAAGTTCATGCTTCGAATTCAGGTACGTATCTTAGTTTCATGGTCTTTATTTAGCAAACGACAATATACGTATAGCCCGGTGATGTTTCAGCTATGAAAAAGAACGTGTCCACACAATTCGATGATGAAATAAGGAGTTTCTGGATATTGTCAATCCTTAATTTTGTATTTGCTGCCATAACAATGGCGTATGGCATCATGTTTATCGTAACCCGGCTCCAGGAAATGGCCCATGCGGGTACGTTGTTACTTGGCCCTTTCTCCACTTGGTCTGCTGTGCCCCTGATCATGGTTATCGTCGGATTTTCTGTGGCAGTACTGGGTATAAAGTGGATTGTAGCAAGCGTGGAGATTTTCAGCAGTGTCGAGGAGCTGAAATCCGCGTATGATGCAAAGAAAGGGGAGATGACTCCGGAGGAGAGTACCGGATTCATCATTCAGATGATAAACCAGTACCGCACAAACAAGGCAACGATCCGTACCATGATCCTTGTCTGTACTGCGGGCGGCTGTTGTTTCCTTGTCCTGGGTATCATGAGCAGCATAGAATTTGTTTCTGCCGGGTTGACGTCCGGCATGACCACGCTCAATTATCTTCTGATTCCTTCTGCACTCCTTTCGCTTGGCATAGCGACGGTAAGTCTCCTCTGTTCTTATTATTTCAGGCAGTATGCATCGGTCTGGGATCTGCGTCTTTCAGAGATTTCCCGATCTGAAAATGTACTGGAAAAAACCATGGAGCAGGACTCCCCATGAGCGAACGGCGAACCCGGTACGAGATTTACTGGGAGATCCTCGTATTCTGTAAAACCCCCCGGTCCTTTACGGGTATCATCGGCCGCTGCGATCTCAATTCGAAGACCGGGCAGGAATACCTCGAGTTTCTCTGCCGTAAAGGCTACCTGTCCCTCAGGAAAGACAATGAAAAAACCACGTATGCTGCGACAGAGCGTGCGGCTGAGTATATTGCACTCTTTGGCCGGCTTTACCAGACGCTGTTTGATGAAATACCGGGATTTAAATTATAGAATATTAACGGGAAAAGACGTGAATTGAAAGGATCTTCTTTTATTTCCAAAACCACCGCACGACAGGCTATGGATACTACTAAAGGGGATTAATCGAATTTTTAATTTTTTGGCTCTGTAGAATTCCATTTATCAGTCTATGAAATAACAGGACATGTTAGATCAGGAGGGGATAGTGCCTGTCCCCCCGTGCCACCCCTCCGTTGATAGCGATGATCACGTAGTTCCTGTTCAGGTTTTATCGCATTTGGGGGGGGGCCGAAGCGGCGGGGGTGAAACCCCTGTTGAGCGTTCACGTTTTTTTGAACATTTCTGCAGAGTCACTTTTTAACCAGTTAACGGTTTATTAAAAAAAAGAGACTTTACCCGTTTTTCAGTGCCACAATATCTTTTACCCCAATAAGCTTCCAGACCATCGATCGTTCCTCATGGACAATCACGTCCGGGCTGTCATTTGGGCTGTGACCAAGAGCCGTGAGCACACGAGGCGACAACCGGTTTTTCGCAATCATGCCAACAAACTGTTCACGCACCTTCTTTTTCTGCGAGGGATCCTTCACCTCTTCCAAAAAACCCTGAAGGCTCACAAACGTAAAGGAGGAAAGGTCAGGAGCATATTCCTCGATCTCCACCGAGACCTTCGGGCTGCTGTTAAAATACCCCATCTTCCTGCCGTATTTTGTGGAAAGGAAATAGAGATATTTTCCGTCGAATACATACATAAATGGGGCAATATAGGGATGCTCACATGCGCCAAAAGCAATCCGTGATACATACTGACGTTTGATCAGGGAGTCATACTCTGCTTTTTGCATCTTGGGAATTTTTACAGGATCCATCAGATCATCATTCCTTTGTTGAGTAGTATATTTCAGAAAATTGATAAGGATGACTGAAGACCCAAGGATTCAATCCCATCTGCCGCATGGGAAATGCGTAACCCCTTATCCGGCATTCAGGTTGTGCCGGACTTTTCTCCGGAACCAATACCTCCCTTTTTCTTCCTGAAGGCTTCCATGGTCTCATTGATTCGGCTACCAAGCCAGCGTTCATCAAATTCCGAGGGGTATACGAATTTCACCTGGTTTGAAACCTCCCAGTCCTCCCATTTCCTGAGATCGGCAACACGGGCAAAAAGGGGCGTTCCGGGAAGGGGGAGCGGAATGGTGAACCAGGCTTCATCGAGCGGGAGCGACAGGACAAGGGCAAAGGTCTTTTCGATCGATTCGATCGTCTCTTTCGGGTACCCCACCATGAAAAATCCGGCAGTGCCAATGCCTGCCCGGGAAAAGAGGTGTACTGCCCTGATTCCCTGTTCAACCGTGACCCGCTTGTTCATGAGCCTGAGGGTTTCGTTGCTTCCCGATTCGAGACCAAGATAGACCCGTATGCACCCCGCACGCTTCATGAGGTCAACGAGATCGGGGGTGAGCCGGTCGACCCGTGACAGGCAGGTCCAGCCGACCGGTACCCCCCGCCGGATCATTTCACGGCAGAAGGCTGTGAGGTACTCACTATCGAGCGTAAAGCAGTCGTCTGCTATCCAGAGACTGGTATAACCAAGCGACCGGATCTCTTCAATCTCCCGGAATACTTTTTCCAGCGGGGGTTTCCTGAACAGGTCACCCCAGACCGGTTTTGAACAGAAATCGCATGAAAACGGGCAGCCGCGGGTGACGATCAGGCTGGTCTGCTTAAGACCGGTGTTTTTTTCCATCGCTGCCTGGTACTGAAGGTGATCAAATCCCGAGCGGTCCGGGAGGGGAAGCAGGTCAAGGATTTCTGAGGGGTGGTGGACGGGAGGTGATGCCCGTACCTGGCCGTCTCTGTTCATATACAGTCCCGGGTAGGATGCGGGATCCAGGGTTTTCAGATCATGGGGGGAACTGCCCGATGAAAGGTAATCCTGACAGAAACGCGGGAAGGTCACATCACCTTCTCCACAAAATACTATATCAAATCTTCCGGCAAACATCGCAGGATTCACGGTCGGAAGCGGCCCACCCGCGACAAAAAGCGTCCCTGGCAGCCGATCCCGCAGTTCCCTGAGCAGGTCAAACGCATTCCTGCTCATCGTGACCATGATGGAAATACCGATAATGGCGGGCCGGGATCCTGCAATCCGATCAATCACTTCATCAAAAGTCTCAAATGTGCAGTCTTCCACGGCTACCGGGATCCCCCGTTCCCTCAGCTGGCTCGCAAGGTAGGCAATTCCCAGCGGGGGAAACAGTTTTTCGACCGGGTCTTTACTCCGGAAGTAGGGATAGACGAGCGTAACACCAGTAAGGGACGAAGGGGTCACAGGCACTCTCCCTCTGCAAAACCGATGCAGTACCGTACATCGGGTAATCCCTGCGAACCATCAAGAGGACCCAGTTCAATACAGAACCCCGCCCAGCAGACATCCCCGGTGTGTTCCCGGCCCCGGTAAATGGTGAACGGCACGGGTGGGCTGACTGATGGCTGGCCTATAAAGAACCGGATCCCATGCACCGGATCAACAAGAGAAACGGGCAGCTGGGCAGAGCTGACCTTTTCCCAGCCGGGAGGAGGAGATACCGGTCTTTTCCCGTCCCATCCCACCGTGAACCATGCAGCACTGAGCTCGTTTAACAGGCAAAGAGTATCCTGCGGCCTGACCGGCGCGTTAATCTCTACCTGTACCTCCACAGTATTCCCGGTCACCCGATACATGAAGGTGACCTTCCCACGGGAAGGTATGGTTTCGAAGAGAGGGTGAATGTCAAGCAGGGTGCTGAGAGGAGATACCGGCAGCATGATACTACTCTGGAACCGGGGGAGCTGCATATAGGCGCTGATACCGTATTCGATCCAGCGGGTGAGAAGGTTTGAGGGTTTTCCTCGTATGCTCCACCTCATACGGGTATCAAGGGTAAAGGTGCGTTTGAGAACTCCCGCTTCCGATACGTCCGTCCATGTCCGGGAAAAGCAGGTGCATTCATGGTCCCTGATCGCAATACTGCCAATGCCCATTCCCTCGCCGGTCAGGTTCTGGTCACCATAATACACCAGCAGGCCGCGTGCCAAGCCCTTGCTGATCCCCTCTCCCTGATACGTACTATCAGAAATAATGCGGATTTGGTTCATGATACCTGTATTTTAGTGAACATAGGATGTGTGCATTAAATATCCTGCCTGAAAGGGCAGATTTAATTGTCTGGACCGGATAGGGTAATCATCATGGCAGGGAACAGCAGGCTCCGGAAACTGACAGGCAGCCGGGAGCGGATCGGCCTTGGGGGCGAAGGAGTGCTCCGCACGGAAGGACGCAGACAGGAAGCACTTGCAATGCTCACTGCAGCATACGAGGCTGGTATCCGGTATTACGATTCCGCACCTGCATACGCAGGGAGCGAGCGGTATTACGGGCTCTTCTGGGCACAGCACCCGGAGAGAAAGGAACGCACGTTCCAGACAAGCAAATCAGGACAGAAAAGTGCAGACGGGGCATCGGAGGACCTTGCAAGAACGCTCACCCGCATGGGGCGTGACCATCTGGGGCTCTGGCAGGTCCATGATGTGCGGAACACCGCCGATATCCGTGAGATTGAGGGACCTGGCGGTGCACTCCGTGCATTTTACGAGGCCCGGGAGACCGGGACAGTCAGGGGTATCGGGGTGACCGGGCACTACGACCCGGCAGTCCTGCTCCATGCGGTCACCCACTGGGATGTCGATTCGGTACTCCTGCCAATAAGTCCTGTTGAAGCAGCTATCGGGGGCTTTTCTGACCAGGTGATCCCGGCGGCACGGGAACGAGGCATAGGAGTGATAGGGATGAAAAGTCTGGGTGCGGGAAATTATATCCACCCCGAATCCGGGCTTATTCCGGAGACCCTGATCCGGTTTGCGCTGTCACAGGATGTGGATCTCATAATCGTCGGGTGCTCAACAGCGGATGAAGCCCGGTTTCTCGCCCGTATTGGTAAGGAGCATGTACCGATGGAGGAGGAGGAGCAGACCCGGCTTGTTGAGACCATTCGCCCGTATGCACATCGCCTCGCGTACTATCGAGGGGTTGTCTGAATAAAATCCCGGCATTGCCGCGTTAAAGCGATTACAGGGAAATAATGATTCTTATTCTGCTACTCTTTAATGGTAAAAGTCTTTCATCAGGATGTCTGATAACTCTCTTCGCAGAGCAATCCTGTTTTTAGGTGCGGGGAAGTATTATCAGGAATCCCACTAAGGGGGTTTAAAGGAGTGATCGGCTCATGTTACGTCCAGAAGATGCTGAAAAAATCCTGACTACGCACGATCTATCCGTGTATCTCAAGGATATAGTGCAGAAAGAAGATTGCGATTTAAAAATTGACATTGATTATGAATCCGGTGAATTATTCATCAATTGTCCGGGCTTTTCCCATGGACTTTCAGTGACTACCGATCCGTTTGGCGTATGGGTGATCAATGAGGTGATCTCACAGGAAAATGACGGGGTTTTTACCCTGAGCGGTAACTTCCATAAGACAGAAAAAACCATGACCGTGCTCAGGGCAATCGCCATCTGGATCCGCGATCTTGAAGATAGTACCCGAACGTGCTGAACATCGATACTCAGGGTATGCGGGGAACCTGGTAAAACAGGTGAAGTATGAAATCACTTTTTTATAAATAATCAATCCGCCGCCATACCCTTCTGACCTTTCTTTTTCTGGTTTGCGCATAATTCTTTTGCAATGCTGAGGATCGCGCAATGATTATCAAAAAACCATGCACAGTCCTTGCCACTGCAGGGGACTTCAATGATCATGCCTTCAATATTGACCGCGGTTCCGAACTTCATGGGACAATGTTTTTGGGATGGCATAAAGAAGAATTGTTTGTACAGTAATGAACCTTTCCTGCGAACAAAAGCTGATTTCCTCCCATCATACTATACACTCAGACCACCAATACTAGTATAATCACAAACGATTTTGGCAATTCGGCCGCTCCCATCGGGATCACCCGGAAAAGGCGGTCAACTCCCTATACCCTGCGAAATCCTCTTTGTTGGTACTGAAAGATCAAAAAACCAGATTGGGATGTATTCAAATCTGGTGTTTAAGCAATTTAACGATTGATACAATGACGAAATTTTCTTCAAAACAAGAGGTTAAGGGGACAAGAACCGGGTACGTTATCCGGTTCACCTGTCCTTCCTGCCTTCATGACAATGCGATTATCAACAAAACCCCCAAGGAGTGTTACCGGGAAACACGGGATGCCACATGCCACCAGTGCAAGAAACGTTCCACCGTCTTAACTCCTGGCATGTATGAAAAAAAGGTATATCCTCCGGTATGATCCTCCTCCCCGTGCAGACCGGCATGATGCCATTCAGCTGATTACTGGTTCCCGGGGGCATCCGCATTGCCTTTTCCCCGGGTATGGTGATACAGGGTAATAAAAAATCGGTCCCGTTGCCCAAAATCAGAATTCGGGTTCGCAATGCACCGATGCCTTGCCAGACTTAATTATTGATCAGGGCAGGTAATCGATTGAGGAAGATCCTGACCAACAGTACCACCTTTGATCGGATCTTCCGGTTCCTTCTTTTTCATTTTTTATTCTCATGAACATCCGCTCACTACCCACAGCCGGCAAGATTACGGGTCAAACCCAGGGTATCGAAGGTAAACATCGGTTTTAATGAAAAAGAATCCGACTATTCTCTGTTGGTGATTCCCCTGCGGTAAAAAAAGAATTATCTGACAGATGTTTTTTTGTATCGTGGCTGTGCTTTCATGAAATGGATATCGAGCACGCCGTTTTTTAACGTTGACTTCGCTCCTTTATGGGTGACCATGGTGGGGAGGGGGATTTCACGGCGGAGAGAACACAATCGCTGTTCAGTCATGGAATACCCCTCCTGTTCCACGGTTTTCACTTCCTCCCGGTCGCAGGAAATTTTTAAGGTTTTTTCGTTGATCAGGCCACACGAAAATACCGCATTATGAACACCAGGGATCAGGTTAACGGTCACCATTACTTCATCATCAAGCTCGGTCACTTCCGCGTCCAGGAGGGGCGGATACAGGCTCACGGGATCGGATGTTTCTCCTACAGGCAACAGCTGTTCATCAATCGGTTCAAGAACAAGCTGGAACAGGTAGTCCATGGATGCTCTCAGGTCATCGAGTTCATCATAGATTGATCTTCGATAATGTCGTACCATTTGTCTACCTCCTCTTTTTTTGTTGCCCAGGTGCAGATCCACCTGGTTACAAGGACGATTGCTGTTGTTCTCAATATAGGTATCGTTCCTTATTACCGGCAGATCGGAGGAATGAACGGTATCAGATAAGATAGTAACTAGCGATACTAACAAAAAATCCCTGATTTGAGGAATGAATGTTCCAGGAACCCACTTCACTGAGATGAAAACCTGGTAAGGATATACTGCGTCAGGACCTTTCCGGTAAGACTCCTTGTTGATGCATCAACCCGGATAAAGAAATGTTCTTCATTGCCGATGCTGACAAAGACAGGCTTGTCTGCCGGCGTGATATGCACGTGGCAGAGTGTCCTGCCGGAAAGGGAGGGGAATGACAGGTGAATGAACCTGCTCGCCGTATTAAAAATCTCCGGCAGGTATTTCTGGATAATTGAGTCAACAATCATTCTCCGGTACCCGTCCGGGTTCCGGTCCTTTTCCTGCAGCGTGCGATAGTCCTCCTCAATACCCACTGCCTGAATCGAATTTTTTATCCTGTCCTCCTGTACGCCGATAATGAGGTCTCCGCCGTCAGTGTTTAAAAAACCGGCAATCGAACGTGCGATGATGAACTTTGAGGCATTAGTCCGGTATTTCCGTATTTCGGAGGATTCACTGGCGAGAATTTCCTCTTTGGTGAGATCCGCACTCCACAATGCCAGCAGTTTGAATTCTATGCGATCGTTCTCTCCTGTATTGATCACGGTTCGAATCGCTTCAGCATCATCCTCCGGCAGAGCAGGTAATTGGGTCTCCCGGTGTTTCAGAACAATTGCAGCTGCTGCTGCAATAACCACAAAGAGCAGTGCCTGGAAAAGTATCCCTGCCACTGAAGAGAGTCCCGGAACTACAAAAAAAGCAGCAACAAACGCATAGGCCACTCCGCAACAACAGGCAACATACATGCTGCGGTCAGGGTAGAAATAGGCGGTGTAGAGGATGGGGATGTAGAAGAGTTGGGGGACGATCGTTCCATAACCCGCTGACATCGAGACGTAGGCAATCCCGATAATCGAAATGATGAACGCTACGATCACCCAGAACCTGACAAGATCGGTATGCGACCAGTGAACCTGCAGCGGGTTTACGTATCCTGTCATACCGGATGACTGGTTCATGGAATATGTTGCATTTGGTCGGATGGTTATAAGATAGTATCTGTATCATTCCACGGGGGACCTTGTACATCAGATCCTCTCAGGAGGGGAGATACACTATCCGGAGCCTGAAACGGGGCCTGGTTCCGCAAAAAGGGGCGATGAAGGACGAGAGGGTGCAGAACGTGAGAGCTGATGGAACATCATGAGGGGCTGACAAGAGAATGCACAAAAAAATTTAAATAATTTTCCTCTCAATCATTCCAGAAATCTGGTTTTTATTAATAATCAGGTAAATTCTGCTGATGCTGACTTAAGGCAATTATTTCTTCAGTATTTTCCAAAAGACCAGCAAGATAATTTTTTACCCAGGGTTCATGTTCATATTCCTCAAACGGACGGTATGACCCCTGTACTGAAGTAGTTTCTTTTTCAAATTGCAACAGCCCTATAGGCGCTCCACCCATTTTTACCAAGGTATTCATGTCTTCAAGTGGACGACTTCCTGAACTGAAGACAAACTTTGTCTCATGTTCAAACCCGACAGCAATTGCAACAAGCCATGCTTTTTTTGCTGCTTCTTTCATTTCCTGTATCAAATCGGCAGTTTTTCTCATGTTTCACTCAATAAAAGAATGCAATTCATCACATAAATAATTCGTTAAAAATCATGAAACAGGATGAAAGACACGCAGGGTGGCTTTGTCCTTTTTGACGTACGAGCGGAGGAGGGGCGAACATGCCCGAACGTCTGTGTAGGGTTAAAACCCCCCACCAGACTTCATCGGAAGACAACATATTCCAAACCTAATGCAACGATAAAAAGGAATATGCCCACCAGTGCGACAGGCAGCGTGTAATTCCTCACGACTGTTCTGATGTCATCACCCGTAGTACGCTGTACGAGCCAGAAGTAGGGGTCAGTCACATAGGATACTATACACGACCCGGCACTGATAAGAAGGATCAGGGGAATCGGGTGAATTGCACCGACAACAGCGGAACCTGCGAGCACTTCAGCAGTTACCACCGCAGTCACGACCCGCGACCCCTGTGCGGTTTCGATCAACGCTGCAAACAGGAACGGGACAAGGATGATGGGAATGAAGAGGGTGAGCTGTCCGAGTGCTGCCTGCGCAAAACCACTCCTGACAATGACGAACCCCAGTGCTCCGGCCCCGCAGATGTCAAAGATGATGATCCCTGCGTGTTTAGCTCCCTGTGACACTCCCTGAAACCGGGCAGTTTGCGGTGCAAGGGCAAGAGCCGTGACTGCCCCGATGAGCATAATGAAATTGATCATGCTCATGTGCGACAGGTTGAGAACGAAAAGCGCAATCGGGATGGATGCCACGATTGCAATGAAGGGAGCCCATGCCCGCCAGTGGACCGGACCGTTTGAGCCTGCGACGACTGCTGATGCCGGGCGGTCTCCCGATGTTTCGGTTTTACCTCCCTGCATACCATCAGCACACCACCACCGGAAGAAGAGAAGAATTCCCGCTAACGCCACGAGGGAGAGGGGAATGGATATGGCATCAAACACTAGCGGGCTCATCCCTTCGGAGAATGCATCGAACAGCGGTATGACAACGGGTGTCGGATAGACCAGTGCATAAGAGATGATACTCCCGACAGCGGCAAGGTACAGGAGGACATTGCGCTTTTTTGGATCTGTTTCAAGACTATCGAGGATGGGATTGAGCAGGATGTAGGCGGTAATGCAGCAGGTGATGAGAACTGCCAGTAAATACCCCGATACTCCTGCAATCACCGGGGGATTCTTTACGCTTTGTCGGATATCAGCAACCATCTCTTCTATCTGGTGCTGTTCCTGGAGGAGTTTTGCGATGACAGCCCCGCAGAGAATGATAATCCCGAATGCCGAAAAGACGTTTCCGATACCTGATGCAATTCCCACCAGGGTCGCGTCCAGGGTCATCCCCGCAAGGAGGCCGAAAAGAATCGAACCTCCAATCAGCGTGAAGAACGGTGAAATCCTGTACCGGATGCTGATCAGGGTGATGAGCGCGAGTGTTATGACAAACGCGACAAGGAGATCCATGAATAATGTACCTGCACTCTGGTAAAAATACGCTTGGAAACTATCTGAGGAGGGGATATGTCTCCATGTTCAGGGCCTCCGGGAAACGCGGTAATGACGGGATGGATCAAACGGGTAATCCCATGACCTGATCGTGAAGAAGCGGATGGGAAATTCCGGGACAGACTAAAAGATAGTGAGGGTAGTGCTCATCGCTTGTTGTGCTCCGGTTCAAAACGAGGGGTGATGCAGGAATGGGGTCCGGACCATGCACCCTGTCATTTATTGTTTTATCGCGAGGCGATGATAAGGTAGTGATAGGGGCCGGCATCAGTCACTGATGCTATTTCAAAGCCGGCTGATTCAATCAAATACCGGGCTTTGTCAATCGAAAATCTCTTCTCTTGAGGTGGACCAAAGTCCATGGATTGATCGTTCCAGTCCAGGTCAACCAGAAGTCCCTGAGGGCGGAGCATTTTTTTTGCGTTCAGGAGAACCTTTACCGGGTCCCTGAAATCATGAAGGTCTATGCCGAAAAATACATAATCTGCACATCCTTCACAGACTACGGTTTCTTCTGCCTCTCTGACTTCTGGAAACAGGTTGTCCAGTCCTTCCCCTGCTGCCTGCTCCTGGAGCCTTTCAACGGCAGCGGCGTCACTATCAACAGCATATACTTTTCCCTGTGGCCCAACTCTGCGTGCTGCAGGAATGGCAAAATAACCGTCCCCACATCCTACATCAATGAATACCCTTCCCGGTGCTAAACCTATTGACGTGAGAATCTTTTCCGGGTCCTGCCATTGTCGTCTTTCTGGATCATCGGATCTGAATTGCCGTTTGTTCATAGGGTATGCCCGCGTTCTTTTAGTTTATTGATAGTGAGTATAGATTATGTAAGGATCGATTTTTTTTCACTTCATTCTTTTCCCTGTCTGACCCGGTGTGCCTGAATAAGGGCGATGCCACGCGGGGGAACAAGGAAAATCCTCCTCTCGGGGGGAATGATTGGTTGGTGCATATCAGCGTGATGAAGGAAAAAGGATCGCTTTCCACCATACCTTTTCACCGTAAGAAACAGATATGAATCGATTCGGTTCACACCTGAACTATGAAAATCGTATTACATACGAAGGACCTCCGCCTCAGGGCCCCTCCGAGGCACGGCGGGCAGTGAGTTTTTTTAAATTTTTAGTCACCGATCAGCCGCACAGGAAGCACCGTCGGGGGGGGGCATTCATCGTACCAGATGACGAGAGGGGTAACAATCCCAGCATCATTGCTGAATAATACGCCTTTTCATCAAGAATAATCTCTGGCATTCGTATTCAGTACGTTACCATAAGGGAATTGACATTCAATAAAATGAGCAATCCTACTGTATCATTTTTGCCTCTGCATCTGCCCGTGGTCCCTGCATCACCACCCCACACTGGCGCCCATTCCGAGATTTTACCCCTCCGTAACGGGACAAAGCATCAGAGGGGGGTATCCCGCTCGAAAGATGCAGTAACCTCATCAAACATTTTGAGAGTGGCAAGGGTAATTCCTTTGATAAAACAAGCAAATTCATCGTCTGGATGGATTTTAAGCACCTCATCAAAATACAGAATAGCCTCTTCGTATTTTTTTAAAGCGGCACAGGCAACTCCTTTGTTGTTCAAAGCATCGGCATTATCCGGATTGATCTTAAGGAAGTGATCATAACAGAGAATAGCCTCATCGTACCTGGCAAGATTGGCAAGATTTACTCCTTTATTGTACAAAGCTTCAGCATTATCTGGATTCATCCTGAGGACTTCATCGAAACATGCGACTGACTCTGCATACTTTTCCCCATCGGCAAGAGCACCGCCTTTGTTCATCAAAACGAGTTCATGATTTGGATTTATTGCAAGGGCTTTATCAAAATACTGAATAGCCTCTTCATACTTTTTTTTGGCAGTAAAAGCAACTCCCTTGTTGTTCAAAGCATCGGCATTGTGGGGATTAATCCTGAGGGCTTGATCGTAACGGAGAATAGCCTCATCGTACCTGGCAAGATTGGCAAGAGTTACTCCCTTATCGTTCAAAGCATCAGCATTGTCTGGATTAATCCTGAGGACTTTATCAAAACAGAGAATTGCTTCTTCGTACATTTCCCGGCCGGCAAGAGCAACCCCTTTGTTATACAAAGCATCAACGTTATCGGGATTGGTGGTGAGAACTTTATCATAACATACGATAGCTTCATCATACTTTTTTAAAGCAGCAAGTGCAACGCCTTTGTTGTTTAAAGCATCAGTATTATCTGGATTAATCCTGAGGACGGTATTAAAACAGAGAATTGCTTCTTCGTACATTTCCCGGCCGGCAAGAGCAACCCCTTTGTTATACAAAGCATCGGCGTTTTCCGGATTGATCCTGAGGACTTCATCAAAACATATGATAGCTTCATCATACTTTTTTAAAGCGGTATAATCTACGCCTTTTTTACCCAAAATGAGTACATTTTGTCGGTTGACCTTGAGAGAGTGATTGTCCCTCATAGTATCTTCATACTTTTCCCGGGCAGCATATGCCACTCCTTTATTATCCCAAGCATCAGCGTTTTCAGGTTTGATCGTAAGGGCTTTATCAAAACATGCAATAGCTTCATCATTCTTTTTTAATTTAACAAGAGCCCGTCCTTTGTTCGTTAAAACGAGTACATGATTTGGGTTGATTTTGAGGAATTGATTGTACCAGAGAATCGCCTCTTCATACTTTTCCAGAGCAGCATATGCCACTCCTTTGTTGAATAAAGCATCAGCGTTATAGGGATGGATCTTGAGGACTTCATCAAAACATGCGATAGCTTCATCATTCTTTGTTAATTTGGCAAGAGCACGTCCTTTGTTCACTAAAACGAGTACATGGTTTGGATTGATTTTGAGGAATTGATTGTAGCAGAGAATCGCTTCTTCATACTTTTCTAAAGCAGCATACGCCACTCCTTTGTTGTTCAAAGCGTCGGTATTATGGGGATTGATCCTGAGGACCTGATCGTAACAGGCAATAGCTTCCTGGTACTTTTTTAGATCATCAAGAGCAACTCCTTTGCTGTTCAAAACGTCGGCGCTGTCTGGACTGATCTTGAGGACTTGATCGTAACAGGCAATCGCTTCACCATATTTTTTTAGTTTGGCAAAAGCATGCCCTTTGTTGTGTAAAGCATGTTTGTATTTTGGATTTATGGAAAGGGCTTTATCAAAATTGACGATTGCATCTTCATATTTTTCTAAAGCAGCATACGCTACTCCTATGTTGTTCAAAGCGTCAGCATTACGGGGATTGATCTTGAGGACCTGATCATAACAGGCAATAGCCTCTGCGAACCTGTCAAGATTGGCAAGAGTTGCTCCTTTGTTGTACAAAACTTCAGCGTTATCCGGATTGATCTTGAGGACTTTATCAAAATACAGAATAGCTTCATCATATTTTTTGAGTTTGGCAAGGGCACCTCCTTTGTTAATCAAAACGAGTTCATGGTTTGGATTCATCGCAAGGACTTTATCAAAATACAGAATAGCTTCATCATACTTTTTCAGGGCAGTAAAAGCAACGCCCAGGTTGTTCAATGCGTCGGCATTATAGGGATTGATCTCAAGAGACTGCTCGTAATAGAATATTGCCTCTTCATACTCTTGCAGAGCTGCAAGAGCAACCCCTTTATTATACAAGGCATCAACGTTATCCGGACTGAACTTGAGGATTTCATTAAAACATGCAAGAGCTTCAACAAAGTTATGCAGATTGGCAAAAGCAACGCCTTTGTTAAATAAGTCCTGAGTAAACATTAAAAGGAATTCTCCCTCTTGTTTTCCGATCTTGTTTCAAATACACGTTTATTACAAAATAATTCTGCTGATATATATATATATGGCGAGGTACCGGGAGAAAGACGAGAATATTACCCAGTGGAGCCTCGAAATCTATGCCGACCGCTCATAAAAAGAGTGTTTTATCACCTTCTCTATAATGCAATCCGGTAGGGCCAGACCATGACAAAGATCGATTGGGTGATACCAAAGATCCGGATCCGGTACTATCCTGATTATTGAAGATGACGGTATTGGGATACCTGAAAATGAGAAAGTGGGAATATTCAAGCGAAAATTTTATAAAAATACTGGATTGGGTCTCTTTATTGCACGGGAGATCCTCGTATAGACAGATATTTCCATCCGGGAAACCGGCACACCGGGCAAAGGTGCACGGTTCGAAATAACCGTGCCGAAGTGGGGGCACAGGTTTACATAAAAAAGCTAAAGCGTACTACGTGCGTGACGGGCTGTCGGTAGGGACACTCCAGAGACATAAGGGGTACAAAATGGACAGCAAACGACAGGATAGATGAGCGAGGGGGGAAAGGGCATTTTTTGGTGTTCACACTACAATCACTTCGCAATGTAAATATTTCAGGAAGCAAATACCCTAAGGTAGTGATCATTGATATTCTGTTCATCAAAATCAAAAAACCAACCGAAGGCGGACTTATGCACTACGATACGATAATCCAGCGGAGGCTTAACCAATGATTCGCAACCTCAACAAATGGCTGATCATCGCAATAATCGCAATCCTCGCCAGCGGCATGGTTTTGACCCTGTGGGCCGTTCAACGGGAAGAAAATCTCCTGCGGGTGGATCTCCTTACAAAAACCCGTCTTGTGCAAGGAGCCATCGATACCGGGTACGTGAAAGCGCTGACAGGTACTGAAGCTGATCTGGTATCACCGGATTACCAGGCCTTAAAAGGACAGATGACACAGGTCCAGTCCGCCGATCCACTGATCCGGTTCATTTATATTCTTGGCCAGCGGCCGGACGGCACCGTCTTCTTCCTCATCGACGCGGAACCTCCGGAATCCGGGGATTACTCGCCGCCCGGGCAGGTGTATCCAGAAGCATCTGCTATCCTGTTGAATGCTTTTACTTCAGGTATGGGGACAACCGAGGGACCCGTGACCGATCGCTGGGGCACGTGGGTGAGTGGACTCGCGCCGATCAGAGATTCCCAGACCGGTGAGGTTATTGCAGTATTGGGTATGGACATAGATGCCCGGGACTGGACTATACAAATAATCATTGCCAGTGCGCCAGCGGTCATAGCGATGCTCCTGCTCGTGTTACTCCTGCTGATATTTTTCTATGTGCAGCAGCGAAATGATCGGGAGCGGCAGATCCTTACTGCATCTGAAGCTGCCATAAAGGAGAGCGAAAGCCGGTACCGCACAGTTTTTGAAAGCACCGGCACCGCAATGCTCATCATAGAAGAAGATACTACCATCGCTTTTGCCAATAAAGAGTTTTTCAGGCTGACCGGCTATTCTCAGGAGGATATCGACAGCAGGAAGTCATGGACAGAATTCGTGTTCAAAGAAGATCTCGAAAAAATGATCGCCCAGCACCGGATCCGCCGGCAAACGCCGGAAGATGCTTTACGGCAATACGAGTTCCGTCTCATCACAAAATCCGGCGAGTGGCGCAACATCCTGCTGACGGTCGATATGTTTCCCGGCACAAAGAGGAGTATTGCGTCGCTTAACGATATCACCGGCCGGAAACAGATGGAAAATGCACTCCAGGAAAGCGAGGAAAGTTTCCGGATGCTCTTTGAAGAAAGTCCGGTCCCGATATTACTTTCAGAAATCCCCTCGGGTTTGATTGCCTTTGCAAACAAAAGGTTCCTCAGATATATCGATATGTCCTTAGACCAGGTCATCGGAAAACAGGGCAGTGATCTGGGAGTGCTGTATGACCCTGATGATCAGGATCGCCTCACTGCTGCAGTCATGGCAAACGGCAGCGTTGATGACATGGAAGTCAAATTCGTGAACCGACAAGGCACTACGGGTATCAATCTTGTCTCCATGCGGATTGTGACCCTCAAGAATAAACCCTATTCTCTCACCGTAATGCAGGACATCACCGAACTCAAGGTGCTTGAAGCACAGATGACTTACAACAACTCTGAGTTAAACAAATACGCAGATACTCTCAGGCAAACCAATGACAAGCTCAACCTGCTGAACACGATAACACGGCACGACATCCTCAACCAGCTGACCGTGGTCCTCGGGTACCTCGAAATAATGAAGATGAAATTTCCGGAACCCTCATTGCAGGAATATGTTGACAAGGAGATCCATGCTGCTCAAAATATCCAGACCCAGATCCTGTTCACGAAAGATTACCAGGACATCGGGGCCCAGTCCCCGCAATGGTTTGATCTCAAAAAGATTATTCTGACCAATGCTGCACGGCTCACGCTTTCGACGGTGAGGCTTGTCGTGCACTTTGATCACCTTGAGCTCTATGGCGATCCCTTACTTGAGAAGGTCTTTTACACCCTCATTGAGAACACCCTTCGTCATGGAAAAACCGTTTCGACCATCGAATTTTCCTGTCGTACGCAAAAAGAGGGTCTTGTGGTGATCTATGAAGACAATGGAGAGGGCGTACCTGCTGAACATAAAGAGGCGATATTCCAGCGCAAGTTTTTCAAGCATACCGGTTTCGGGTTGTTCCTTTCACGGACAATCCTTGGCATTACCGGGATGACAATCCGGGAAACCGGTGAGCCGGGAAAAGGTGCCAGGTTTGAAATTATGGTGCCGACGGGAGCATTCCGGTTCACCCATGCTGAATAAAAAAAATACCTATTCCGGTGGTTCGCTCATTCCTTCTATCTGTTGGTTATTAAAGACTGGTGATGCCGGGTGCTGATGAGTCAGGGATTGATCGGGGAACGACAGGGAGGAAAAGGAAGTATCAATTTTTTTTAGATATTCATTTTTGTTTTCCCCGGCCTTTTAAAGCACATAACCGGACCTTTCACCGGCTCAAGGATAGTCAGGATTTCCTCAAAATGTTCATAACAATAATCCAAAAATTCTTCAGGTGTAATTTCTCCAGGAACTATTTTTCCCCCATCGTTTATTGAACATTCATCATGGAGGAGAAAATAGAGATGATGTATCCATTCTCTACCGTAATTCTCAAATTCCTGTGTCATTTTATTTTCCTTGATTAAAAGGGA